>JGI2924J29684_1078068_pt1 | contig 30042 bp, 21 predicted proteins | sample BenlonsequencITS_FD_29684 | JGI IMG/M metagenome (IMG submission 29684)
CGGTTCGCAAAAGAAGGCTATAAGCAGGTCAAACCCCTTATACCTGTCTCTGGTCGCGCTATGGCAATTCAGGCAACACGAGACCTTCCAGAAACACCACACACGCGATTTGTTTTGAGAAATGATATTCCCGGCGTTGAAGACATTGAACATAAACTCGTAACATCTTTTGTCGGTGCTCAAACGACAATGCTGAAAGAAGTCACGGAAGGGCAGGCTATCACCTGCCTGCTTGGTATGGATGGTGTTGATTTAGATAAACCTATAAGCGTGGGTGCTTGTGATAATGGCATGCTTTACGATGCAAATGCATTTGATGCTTTAATGGATGAAGGCAAAGCTGACGTAATCGTTTGGACTGTACGCGGTCATTTTGACGGACGGATGCGGCCAAAACAATTTGGTTGGGTGATAGCTGATGAAACAGGAAAAATCTCTGATGTTCTGGTCAAAGAAGAACCAGAAGATCCAGCCACAACGCCGTTAATCGTTGGTGCTTTCACATTTAAACGAGCTTCCGATTTTAAAGATTGTATCAATGCACTCATCGCGCGAGATGGACGTGTAAATGGAGAATTCTACGTCGATAGCCTGATAAAAGACGCTATCGCCAAGGGATTAAATTGCCAAATTTTTGAAATTGATCATTACATCGGGTGGGGAACACCAAATGATCTGAAGACCTTTCAATATTGGCAATCATGTTTCCATAAATGGGCGACGCACCCCTATAAATTACAAAATGACAGACGTATTCCAACATCTCAGACACAGGATTTGGTGACAGAATACACATCATTTCAAGTGCTTCGGCCAGAGGGCGTGAGTGTTGCAAATGATTTGGCGACACAAGATCAACCCAATTTAAGCCACTTATTCAGTTCGGTTGGTAACCTCTTTCACAAAAAGCAATCAGCTAGCCTAAAGCGTGACGTTTAAAATGGATAGTAAAACACCTGACACGCATGATGCTCAGCTAAATCTATCAATGGAAAAAAACGGTGCGAATCCATTAGTACATCAAATCATCAAATTTGGCCTGACCGGCATGGCGAATGTCGGCATAGATCTTTCGGTCTATATTTTATTGCTCCATTTGGGCCTAGAAATATGGCTGGCCAAAACCTTCGCATTTATAGTGGGAACGATTTTCGCTTATTTGGTGAACAAGAAGTGGACATTTAATGACGCGTCAGGGTCTCATAGGAAGATATTTGCTGTTTTCACTTTATATATCTTCGCGATGATTATAAATGTAGGTTTGAATAGTTTCTGCATAAGCATTCTAGGCGATAATTTAGCTGGTAAAATAATCGCATATATATTTGCAGTTATTCCCAGTGCAGCCGTGAATTTCTTAGGTATGAAGTATATATTTAGGGTTTCAAAATCCACCCAAACAGAAGGTTTATAACAATGCCAATATTATTGGGTGCTCCATACGTACCAGCACATGACGAAAATCGAATGAATAGTGAAGGGAATCTCGTTGAGGCACGCGAACGCTTTCTCACAGAACGTTTCACGAATTTAGATGTCTTACTGGATCAACGTTTTTCGTGGATGAATGAACACATCAATGAAGGTGATCTAGTTGTCGAATTTGGGTGCGGTGCGGGTTTTTCTCCTTTATATGTCAAAAAAGGCAATCTTACACTGACAGACGTCAACCAGAATGAATGGGTTGATAAAATAGCAGATGCTATGAACCCACCATTTGAACCCAATTCGGTGGATGTTATCATTTGTAGTCACATGGTTCACCATATGGCTAAGCCTGTGACTTTCTTCCATCTCGTACATAAAATCTTGAAACCGGAAGGTCGAATTATTATCCAAGACCTGAATACCGCACTCACAATGCGCGTTTTATTGAAAATGATGCGCCACGAAGGTTGGTCATATGATATCGACGTTTTCGATGAAAATGAAGTGACGAATGACCCTGATGATCCGTGGTCAGCCAATTGCGCAATACCTGAGCTTTTATTCAAATCTAGTGCGGAATTTGAAAAGAAAGTACCTGGATATAAAATTGAAAAAAACGAGCTGAATGAATGTCTGCTTTTCCCACTCTCAGGTGGCGTCATTGCAAAAACACCCGTTCCTAAATTACCCCGTTTCATGCTGAAATTTATAGGATTTACAGATAAAATCCTCATTGCCCTAATGCCGGGAATTTTCGCAATGGGGCGTTCTGTCGTTTTGAAAAAAGAACCGATATCATCTTGAATTTAAACGATAAAAGGTGCTCAATTTGAGCGCCTTTTATCGAAATCGTGCAATTAGACCGCGTAGTTCAGAGAATTTTTTAAAATTCGCGTCAGGTTTTTCATCCCCTTCAAGACCTTCTTGAATGCCCTCATGTAGCTTCTGAATTGTGAAACAACCCTTCAACGCATTTTTAGCGCCTGCTATATCTTTGTCAGGGCTATCTCCAATCATCCATACAGCACCTTCAACCCCTCCTATTTTGGCTAGTGCTAGGTGAAAGATTGCTTTGTCGGGCTTGTCCGCACCAGCTTCTTCAGATGTCACCATCCAATCTACGAATTTATTGATTCCAAAAAAGAGAATTTTACGATGCTGAATTTGCGCCGTTAGATCTGTAACAATGACTGTTGGTATGCCTGCAATCCGCAAATCATCTAAAAATTCTAATGCTTCTGGAAACAAAGAAGCTGCATTTAGAAAGGCTCCCCAATACGCCTGCTCCATTTGCAATGCTGCAAATGATTGTGTTGCAAGACCGGCTTTTTCTATTGTCCGTTGGAAATAAAGCAATCGATGATGAGAAGAGGCAGCTTTACCAAGGCGTTGCTTAATCTCGTCTCTAGCATCTTCAAAACAACGATCAAAATTCGCTCGGCTTATTTTGAGTTGCGTCTCAGCAAATTCACGCGCCGCTTCCGTACCTGCAGCATGAGCATCATCATAAGCATAAAAAGTATTGTCTAGATCCAACAGAACACAAGCAGGCTCTTCATCCAAAATAGCTTCATTTAAGATATTCATAAAATCCCTCCGGCTGCTGCACGCACCCGATTAATTTGATCCAGCACAACAAGTTGCAACAAGCCATGCTGATCAGCATGCCATTTTGGCTCTAGCGCTAGATACTCCTTCATCGTCGGAAACAATTTGTCTGCCACGATAGCAATATCATTGGCAGATGGAGTACCTTCAATCACAACTTCAATTTCACCATTGTCTTTTGTTTGCTCAAGTACATTCAAGCCACAAACGGACACAAGCAACGTCTCCAAATCACGCAAGTCATCGCCCTGTTTTGATTTGATTCTCAACCTCAATGGCACATCTTCAGGAGGACGTTCAAAATCTTCAACATCAGATGCGCGCAGCGGCTCTAAAGAGATTGTGATATCCGCGGCATGCTTTTGTGGTTGAATATATAATCGGCTGTCTGGATATCGTGTTTCAATGGAAGAAATGACTTTGGGAAGAGGGTGCCCTCTAACAGCAACATCTCTTCTAATTTTCAGATAACGGCGCAGTCCCTCATGCATATCGAGGAAAATTTTTAAATCGCATCTTTCTTTCAATTTAGGCGGATAAAGCGCATGCAAACCGGACACAAGTACAACATTTTTCGCTTTAAGTTCGCGTGGTTTGGTCATTCGACCGTCCGCATGGTCATAATGACGTGACCGTATAGATCGTCCCTGACTCAGCTCCAAAGCATCATTCGTGAAACGTTCTAAATCATTCGCTTTTGGATGAAGATGAGTCAGCGCTCTCCACATCGGCTTATGACGGTCCCAAGAGTGATAATCATCACCCGAGATGGCACATGTTGCTGAACGGCCAAACATATCCGCAACAAGGTCACTTAACGTATCTTTGCCTGCGCCGCTATCGCCGGCAATTCCTATGACTAGAGATTTACGAGAGGCGAGGTGAAAATTGTCGGTAAAGATACGCTCCCTCAGCATTTGCAGCCCAAGCGCGGCCAAACATACTGTAAATAGTGAAAATATCCAACTTGTAGGTTGCCCTAAAGCAAAACTATCAAGGATCTGATTTGTATTGGAAAAATCCCACTTAGATCCGACCAGAACTCTAGCTCCTGTCGACATTAGAACATGCAACAATACAAAGCTTACATTGACAGCGATAAATAAAGAAAGCGCTCTTTTCCCGGACCGCACGACATGCATCGCCATGAATGGAACAAACCACATGGCCCAACCTGGTGAAGCCGGTGTCAATAAGTACAATGTCAAGAAAACAATGCCAATCAGACACATAAGTCCGCTAAAGGAAATAGGTCTGATCCTCCACGCCAATAAAAGCAAACCTGCATAAACCATTGGCAAGATATAAAGTGTTAAGCCTGCACCATAGGCGATGGAAAGCGCGACACTTTTCTGAAGTTCCGGTGTCCCCAACACCATGGTGCGAAACCCTGGTAGCAGGATGAGGGGCCCTAAAAGCAATGCAACAAGCCCTGTCAGAGAGTAGATATATTTGAAGGTTGCTGCGTTATATTTTGGCGATCCATATATATAAATAATAATAAATGGCGCAGCGACAATCATGCTCAACTTAGCAACAACAGCGACAGCCAATAATGCTGCGGACCAAAATAGCCTGCTTCTATGCAAAGCAACCAGACTGAGCATTAATAGAAGAGTCGGAAGTACATCAAGCTGACCATGCCAATAGCCAATATATAATGTAATGGGCGCAAGCCAAAAAACGAGCGTGACTTTCTCTCTCAGTTTTTCGGGAAGAAGTTCTTTTATCGCTCTTAGAAGCAATATATCCAATAAAAGGACTGTCAGTCCTAAGCCTATTTGCGCTCCATATTCACCCCCAACAGAAAACCCGATCAGTGTCAGTGGTGCGAATACAACGGAATACACTTGGCCATAAGGGAATGCTCGAACTGATCCCCCGTCGGCTATAAAACTATTCCAAAAATCTATGCTTTCTGAATGTGGTAGGGAAGTTAGAAATGGAATAAACCAGAATTCATGATCCCACGGAAAAATCACGAATATCAGAAGCAAACGTAAAAGGAGGCCGACCGTAAAAAAGGGAGTGGTTTCGTATAATGATGTACCAAAGGCTTTAAACTGTTTAATCATTAAGCTCGGCTTCCCATAAATCTGGCCGCTTCGTGCAAACAGCATCCATCGTCATATCAAATTCTCTAAGCAATTGAGCCATTGCAGAAATGCCAGAATCTGCATCTCTTCCCTGTAATTCAGGTGAAACAAGGCAAAGCTTAAATTTGTTGGCGATGAGCGTATCGTATTCAGCTTTGTTTAGAGGGAAACGTGTAAAGCAATCGACCCAAACCCAATCGATTTTTCCTGCTAAAGTTATAGCTGTCGCTATGTTTTCAAATTCGGATACCCTTACAGCACATCGACTTTCTCCCAAGTTGGATGTTCTGACAAGGAATGGAAAAGATTGATCTAAAAAAAAGAAATCATCGATTTTTTGAGTTTGCATAATCGACAATAAGCGTTGTTCTAGCCCTTCTTCTTTCACATTTAAAATCAGTGTCCCGTGATTATAGTTCTGTATCCAGTGTTCGAAATTTTCTCCATCCACAAAAGCATCATGATGAATAATCAAATCTTCACCACGGCTACGAATATCCACCTCAATCCCGTATTTTTTTGGGGTATTGTTTAGGTCTAAAATCGTATTTTTTCTGTGTGCAATCAGATGCTTAAACATAAATCAACTCTTACTCGAATTGTTTGAAAATGATTGCCTCAGACGAAAGCTATAATCTAGTGTTCTTTTAATAAACTTATATTTTCCCGCCCAATTGATGTTCCAACTGGACTCACCATGTTCACGAACAGCAAAATTGACGGGGAACTTACGCACGCGCAATTTTTGTTTTTTTGCACTCGCATAAGCGAACAAATCAATCGAAAAATCATGTGGAGGATTAGACAATGTATCCCAGAATTTTCGAGAAAATAAAGTCGGTTGAGCATTCACATCTGACAGGAAATGGCCAAGTAACAATATTTCGAAAACACTCATTCCCATCGTAAAGACACGATCGGACAATGGCCGGCCATATCGACGCCCTTTTACAAAAAGCTGTTCAGGATGATCGTCTTTTTCAAATAACTTTAGCCCCTCAATCACATCCATTGGATCTGTTTGCATATCTGCATGCGTCCATCCAATAATGTCACCTTTGGCAGCCTGAAGACCTGATAATATACCAAACCCGTAGCCTTGGTTCACCTCCACATCAACAATGCGAATACGGGGAGTTTCAGATGTCAGGGTTTGAAGAAGCTCAGATGTATTATCTGTGGACCCATTATTCACGAGAATAATTTCACCATCAATTTTTTCTATAACTTCCTGACAACGGCTTACCAATTTCGGTAAGCCTTCACCTTCATTATAGCAAGGAATAACCAAAGAAAGTTGCATCGTGGTTCCTCAGCTTTTTACGTTATTTAAATTTCAGGAATATAGATTTGACTTGCTATCCATATCCTCGAGCGCTGCGATCAACTGCTTTTTAAAAGCTCATCAAAGTAGGAAATCGTACTGATTAATCCATCCTCTAATTTGACTTTAGGTTCCCAGTCCAAAAGAGATTTAGCCTTAGAAATATCAGGCTGGCGCTGCATAGGATCATCTTGAGGCAATGGAAGATATATCAATTTAGAAGATGAATTTGTAAGTTTCACAACCAATTCGGCAAGCTGTTTAATCGTAAACTCACCCGGATTACCAATATTGATTGGCCCAGAAACCTCTTTGGGCGTGTCCATAATTCTCAGAAACGCTTCAACAAGGTCATCACGATAACAAAAAGAGCGTGTCTGAAGTCCATCACCATATAAAGTAATGTCCTCGCCTTTAAGCGCTTGCATAATGAAGTTGGAAACAACGCGGCCATCTTCTGGATTCATGCGAGGACCATATGTATTGAAAATACGTGCGACCTTAATTTCTAAACCATGTTGACGGTGATAGTCGAAAAACAAAGTTTCAGCGCAACGCTTTCCTTCATCATAGCATGACCGGATACCGATAGGGTTCACATTGCCCCAATATTCTTCTTTTTGCGGATGAACATTTGGATCGCCATATACCTCACTTGTAGATGCTTGAAAAATCTTAGCACCAATCCGCTTTGCAAGACCCAGCATATTAATCGCACCATGCACGGATGTCTTCGTGGTTTGCACCGGATCGTGTTGATAATGAATAGGGGAGGCAGGACACGCCAAATTGTAGATTTCATCGACCTCAAGATAGATCGGGAAACAGACATCGTGCCGAATAAATTCAAAACGAGGATTGCCGAATAAATGTTCTATATTGCGTTTGTCACCTGTAAACAAATTGTCCAGACAGATAACTTCATCACCACGTTCTAGAAGTCTATCTATTAAGTGTGAACCAAGAAAACCTGCACCCCCACTCACTAGAACTCGTTTTCTAGCATACTGCATATTATTCCCACCAGTGACATCTAAATACCGTGAACTTGTTAAACCCTATACAGTAACCTTAAATCAGATCAATGCTGTCTCTTCAAATAACATCGTGTATTCAACAAGTTTAAGTCCTGCCCAATTCTATCTATAAGAATTTTATGGTGATTGGGGCGACGTCTTCAATCGAAACGTCCAGCAATTATGTATTATAAAACTGGATATTGGGTAGTAAGCTGAACTCGCCAACAGAATAAGATTTGCAGCTAAATGAGTCTGTTTAAGCAATACAATCAAGCCGTATTGAGTCAGCATTATTAGTATTGTTGCGATGACAAATCGGAAACCAGATTTTTTGTGCTGACCCTTAACTTCAAATGTAAATATTTTATGCCCAAGATAGGACGTCACCAAGCTTAGGAATAAAGCCAAAGCATGTGATAAATCCAGCGACAAACCAAATTCATGAAACCCTATTGCTAAGCCTAAATAGAGGAGTGTATTCACCCCTCCAACAAGAACAAAGCGAATCAATTTCTTCGCTTGGTCTGCATTCAGCCCAAACTTTTCCAATGGAAGTTTTTCAAGAATATCACTCACGTCTAATTTGCTTTTTCACTAAGCGTAATTGTTTCAACTTTGCCAATAAGCTCAACCATCAGCTGACTTGGTAATGCTGTTGCCTGACTTCTCGTTGTTAGAAGGTTCAGTATCATCAACAATCCGATAAATAGTGAGCTGACTAAAATGTTGACGAGGGCGAGAATAATATTCGTCGCATAACCAGGCAGAAATAGACCTGGGATATTGTAATAATCGACTGCAAACTTAGCTGCGATTACTGCCAATATTCCAAAAGAAAATAGAACAAACATACCCGTCAAAGCTATGATAAGACGGCTAATAACAATATCACTGAAAACAGCAATGGCACTGAGACCATGCACCATCAATGATGTCACATTCATACGCGATTCCCCAAAATACCGCGTTCCACGATCTGTTTCGACAAACTCGATGGGGACGCGACTTCTCAAAATTGTCGCGGCAAAATTATTCCAGATGTTTGAATTATAAATGACATTATCAATTTTCGACTGCGGAATGAATGAAAAATTCCCAAACGAGATATCTTTCCCAGTCAACAAAGAAAACAAGAGCTTATAAACCCAATACCCCGCTCTAAATTGCGTCCCTTCTGAACGTTTGCGTCTACGAGCAACGATAATAGAATTTGGTTTATCCGCAGCGCGCTCAACAAGTTGTGCGACTTCTTCGGGACGGTCTTCACCATCACTATCCATAACCAAAACGCTAAATTCACTATAATGTTCTTTGACATACGCCATGCCTAAGGCGATCGCCCGTTGATGGCTTTGGTTTGCTCTAAGGTGAGCAACAACGATTTCCTTAATGGGACCAACTAAACGTTCAGGGTTTGGCCGCTCATAGGCACTGGATCCATCATCCACGGCCAGAATCCGAATATCGTGCGGCGCAAGCTCAGGCTGTGCACTAATATCTTCAATCAGTTTATCAAGAGATTCCCAATCATCCAGTACAGGTGTGACGATAAAGAATTTTTGTGGCTTCTGCATTCAAATAACTCTCTTGAAAATATAGATGATTAAACGATCAAAAGATGCTCTATCGCAGCTTTATTCAGCGGACTTTGTGGCGCGGTTGCAACTCACATCGACAACCTGTTCAGTATTATCAAATGGGCGGGTGAGGCGATCCGTAATCTCTCCCATTAAATTCCGTTTGCGCGGAAGAAGAAGACGCCTGTAGCCATTCATAAAATTAGCCAGTGATTTACCGCGCTCCGTCAGAACAACACACTCACCATCACGCCGTACTGTTCCAGACGCAAATTGCTCTGTTAACCGGACATCTACCAAGCTATATTCGGGCATGTATTCTTTTACAAATATATCTTCGAACGCATCAAAAGCCACGTCGCCACCGCGTTGGTTTAATTTCTCAACAATGTAGATAGACAGCGAACGGTCAATAACTGTTGGTCCCATAACAGCGTATAAAGTTAACGCCGAACTTGCCAACAGAAAAGCCATGGAAAATTCTATAGAATTAAGTGTTTGGCGTTTATTTTGATAATACCAATAGGCTATTGGAACGACAATTACAGCCGCAATGATAATGTCTACAATACAAGAATATAAAATGACGCTGACTTCAAAAAACCTGAAGTGAATTATGTTGACCACGAAAAAGACAACTAACATTGCCAGACATATAACAGCGATGTCAGTCCATTTCCTGAGATCAGCTTTAAAATCCATAATGGAACTCCAACATTTTTCTATGTACAACTCAGGAAGAAATTTGTGTTAACAGGTTTTCAATTAAAGACAATATCCAACTGATATACTTGTTAAATTGCACATAATCTATCTTATGAGATCATAGTCTGCGCCCTAAAAATCAGATCATGTGCCAAATGGTTTTTAGCTGCAATTCAGCAGGCTAGAAAGTGAGCACTTATAAGCGCGCCTTCATCTTTGGGACGTTCTCCCCCTCCCTGTTAAAGCTGCCCCGCCAAACTCCCTTTGACATAACTTTTCCCGTCCCCACGCCTCACAATAACATGTTTCATTTTTGCAACACCAAATACAAACGTTTGTATTTTGTATTGCAAACGTTTGTATTTGTGCGTATGTAGGATCGCAAGAATTAGAGAAGTAACATTCGTTGCTCGAATATAATCATGACGGGGAGTCAAAATTATGAGATCTAGACACTACTTATTTGCGTCAGTTGCAACGCTAGCATTTGCCGCTCCAATGGCAGCACACGCTCAAGACAACGCTGAAGCAGCCACTGAAGATAGGGCTCGCCTAGACACAATCGTCGTGACAGGTACTTTTAGCTCCGCTGGTCAAAACAAAATCGACTCAAGTATTTCTGTCAGCTCTCTAGATCTTGATGAAGTACAAGGCGCTGTTCCTCGCAACACAGCTGAAGTTCTAAGACAGCTCCCTGGTATTCGTACTGAAAGCTCTTCAGGTGGTGGTAACTCAAACATCAACGTTCGCGGTATCCCTATTTCAACAGGTGGTGCAAAATACCTTTCTTTCCAAGAAGATGGACTTCCTGTCCTGTTGTTTGGTGACAGCAACTTCGCTCCTGCTGATGGTTTCTTCAAAGTAGATGGCACACTGGCGCGCGTTGAATCTGTTCGTGGTGGTACAGCGTCCACACTCACAACCAATGGTGCAGGTGGTATTGTAAACTTCATCGGTAAAACAGGTGAAATTGCAGGCGGAAGCATCGCTCTAAACTACGGTCTAGACCATGATGATTTCCGTATAGATGCGGAATATGGCGGCGACATCTCAGATGACATGTATTACCACATTGGCGGACACTTCCAGCAAGGTGGAGACTTCCGCGATTCAGGTTATGATGCAATTTCCGGTGGCCAGCTTCGCACTTCACTGACAAAACTATTCGACAACGGTAAGATTACTGTAACTGGTAAATGGTTGAAGAAATCAGATGCAGCCTACTTCCCGCAGCTCGTATCTCGTACAGACGATGGCAACGGCAATGGAACGGTTGGCACAAGCCTAGGCAGCTTCGATGCAGCTGATCATTCAATTTATTCAAACTACACACGCTTTGGACAAGGTGTTGATGGTCAAGGCAATTTAGACAATTACGATCTTGCTGACGGTTTGAACCACGAAGTAAAATCGATTGCAGCACACGCAAACTTTGATCTGGGCGACGGTTTCACATTCGACAACAAAGCCAGATACCAAATTATCTCCGGTGAATTCCTTGGTGGCTTCTCAAACGGCGTCACACTTGCCGAAGATATTCCGGGCTCAACATACTATAATGGACCTAACGCTGGCGAAGCTGTGACAGCAGCAAACCTGCCAAACGGTGTCGTATCAAACGTTGCAATCTTCAATGTTGACCTAGAAGACTTAAACAATTTTGCAAACGACATGCGTTTGACAAAAACGATAGACTTCAATGGCGGCACTTTAGATGTTGTTCTTGGTCACTTCTTCATGAGCCAATCATTCAAACAAGACTGGCACTGGAGCGAAATCCGCACGACAACAGAAAATGACGCCGTTCTGATTTCAACACCAGGTTCCGTGAACGGTATCCACGGCGTGAACCAAGCATTTGGCTGGGATGGATCTAACAGAAATTACGACCTTGAAGCAGAAGTTAGCTCACCATTCATTGGTATCAACTACGCAACTGGCCCACTGACATTTGATGCAAGTGTGCGTATGGATAACATGAAACAAAATGGTATCCGGACAGAGGCCGCTGGTGGCGACTTTGACGTCAATAATGATGGTGTCATCACAGGCTCAGAAGCATCTGTTTCACTTAACAACGGCACAGTAGGCGCAATTGCAAACCTTGAAGTGGATCACACAGCTTGGTCTGTTGGTGCAAACTACCTCATCACTGATAATGTATCCGTATTTGGTCGCGCTTCTAGCGGTGCATCATTCAACTTTGACCGCGCACTAGACTTTGGTGTGCGTGATGCAGGCGGCGCACTCAACGATGGCGGCGATGATGCATATGTTGATGTAGTCGACCAATATGAAATTGGTACAAAATGGCAAGATCTAAACATCGCATCAGGTAGCGCAGACCTTTATGCAACTGTATTCTTCTCAGAAACTGAAGAATCCAACCTCACAATCACACCTCCATCAGGCCGTGTGCGTGAATATGAAGCGATGGGTCTTGAACTTGAAGGTCGCTACAATGTTGGAAACTTCGACCTATTTGCAACGATGACATACACTGATGCAGAGATTACATCAGCCTCTAACATTGCAAATGACGGGTCACTCGTGGCTGACACAGCTCTAACAGGTAACAAACCTCAACGTCAGGCTGATGTTATCTGGGCGATTAGTCCAAGCTACTCATTCGACCGTTTCCGCATTGGCGCAAGCTGGGTTGGAACAACAGACAGTTATGCAAATGACTCAAACACGCTCACACAAGATGGCTACTCCGTATTCAACTTGAATGCAGCGTTCAGCCTAACAGACTCACTAGAGCTTGGCATAAACATCAACAACCTCACTGACGAAGCAGGTATCACGGAATCCGCAAATGATGGACGTGATGGTTGGGATACAAATGGTGACGGGCTGCTTGATACAACAATCGGACGTTCAATTCAGGGCAGAACGGCATCTGCAAGCCTGCGTTATACATTCTAAGGCTTTTCCCTCCCGGGTCCTCTTCAATTGTCCCCAGGGTCCGGAATTTACTCAACCCCAATCACGCTTGTGATTGGGGTATTTTTTTTCGCAATATGAATTGAAAAAAGTTTGGAAGAAGAGACCTCTAGTAAAAATCTAGATTAGCCTGCGTGTCCCTTAAAACAAATTGGCGCAATCGCTCTCTTCGCACGGCAAGAGCATCAAGCATTTGTTGAATGTCATTGTTTAATGGCTGAACGCAATCATGTCCTGACCACCCCATTCCATACAAAACAAACTGATAATTGTTTTCTGAAAAACACTGAATCCGGCGATCAAAATCATACACGCTAGGCACACTGTTTTGCCATTGATGCAGCTTTTGTTTAAGTGTTTCAGGGACTGTTTGCGGCCCCCTATTTTCCGTCCAAAAATCACTGTCATCACGATTGGACAAACAATAGTGCAGCTTTAAAAAATCGACGATGTTTTCATAGTGAAGTCTCATGGCTTCATTATAGCGCTCTTGCGGTTGCGCCCCCGAAAAGAAACGCGGCAACATATCAAGAAGCGCCCAATTGGCCATTTCAATCAGATAAATACCTGTGGATTCAAGAGGTTCTAAAAAACCGCTCGATAAACCCACAGCCACACAATTTTTTCGCCATTGGCGTGCGTGATACCCAGTCTTCATATCAAGAAACCGCACATCTAGGTCTTCTATAGGCTTGCCCGTGTAGTTTGCTAAACATTGGACCGCATCTTCATCATTCATATGCCGCGTACTAAAGACGTGTCCTATACCGCGCCGAGTTTGCAAGGCGATATCCCATATCCAACCAGCTGTTTGCGCAGTGCATTTGGTATATCCAGTAATGTCGCGTTTATCCTCGACCGGAATACGCGTTGTCACAGCCCGATTGACGAACAAGATTGATGATTTATCGATAAACTCATTCTCTTGATCAGCATTTATAAGGCGCGCCGCAAAACCAGTACAATCAATAAAGAAATCGCCTTCAATGCTTCGTCCATCATCAAGCTGCACTGACGAAAAATTGCCGTTTTCAGAGGATGAGGCACCTACAACTTTCCCAATTATTTGTGCGACGCTCACGTCTCTAAATTTTGCTTTTAAAAACTCAACCAACTTTCCTGCATCAAGATGGTATGCATAAGCCAACGCCCCATCATAAGCGCGATCGTTGGAATGCTTAGGTGCTCTGCCTAATTTTGCAATTTCCGGCTGAACCGAAAACAGATCAGCGAAATCCTCTCTCTGATCCTTTCCAAGTTTAGACCATTGATGAGCAGGGTTATGGCCCTCAACTGACACAAGCTCACCAAAAGGATGAAAGTAACTTTCCGCAGGCGCTTTGGCCGGCGTTTCACGCCATTGGATAAACTCAATACCATGCTTAAAAGTCGCATCGCACGCTTTTAGAAATTCGCGCTCGTCTATGCCACATGCATTCAGGGTTTGCCTCAGTGAAGGAATAGTCGCCTCACCCACGCCTATTGTTGCAATATCGGACGCTTCAACCAATGTAATGTTTACATTTTTTTGAAAGCGATTCTTTAACTGGCTCGATAGAAACGCAGCCGAAAGCCACCCCGCTGTGCCCCCACCCACGATGACAATATGATGAGAATTATTGTCTTGGTTCATAGCTCTATCCAATCGTTTGCATTGATAAAAAGGTATGGTATTTGTTAAACCTCGGCAACAGTCATTGCGCACCCCTATTCAGTCAGTAATGTGAGCCAATTGAGTTGAGTCTAGTTATTTGACTGGATTTTGCCATTTTAAATTTAGTCAAAACAGCCCATATTGGAGCCTGCAAGAATGCCAAAAACTGGAAAACGCGCAACTATGGTAGATCTTGCAAAGATGGCCGAGGTTGATATTTCAACCGTATCTCGCGCACTAAATGGTAGCTCGGTCGTTAAAGAAAACACGCGAGAACGTATTCTAAAAATAGCGGATGAAATTGGCTATGTTGTCAATGCATCAGCGCGCAACCTCAGAAAACAATCTAGTCGCGCGATCGGGATAGTCATCCCGCTTTCTCCTGAATCTGGGCAAACCATTTCCGATCCGTTTTTCCTCGAAATGGTGGGGGCAGTATCTCACGCTGCTTCAAAGCGCGGCTTTGATCTTATCGTTAGCGTTCCTCAAGAAGAAACGAAAGTCTCCGAGCAGCGCTTATTGCAAACTGGGCGAGCCGATGGATTGATCATCATTGGTCAAGCGGGACGCGATGAACGCCTTAAGAACCTTGGCAATGAAGCCAAAAATATAGTCGTCTGGGGTGGATCAACCGAAAACCAAACATACACATTGGTTGGTAGTGACAATATTGAAGGCGGCCGCACAGCGGCAGAACACCTCCTAAATCTTGGCCGCAAACGCATCCTATTTCTAGGAGACCGTAGTTTGCCAGAGGTGGAATTAAGGTATCAAGGGCTTGTCAAAGCCCATTCGCAAAAAGGTATGGAACATGCCCCTGAATTAATCTTAGAATTGGACTTTTCTGGGCTTACAGCATTTGAAAAACTTATTAGTTTTCATAAAGGCGGAGCCAATTTTGATGCTATCTTTGCAGCATCAGATGTGCTGGCAATTGCCGCCATTCATGCTTTAAGAGCTTGTAATTTGTCCGTACCAGATGATGTGTCTGTCGTTGGCTATGATGATATTGGACAAGCTAAAATCCTAACCCCTTCTCTCACCACCATCAATCAAAACATTAGCTTAGGTGGTGAGTTACTTGTGGACCTATTGCTGAAAAAGGTCGCAGGAGAAAAAGTTGAATCCGCTGTGACGCCCACAAAACTTATCGTCAGAGAATCATGTGGTGGACTAAAATAGTCCACCAACCAGATTATCTCAGTGGTATTTCGATAATCGGCCCAAAAGAAAGCTGAACATCGTCATTTGCCATTTCTGTGTAAGGCGCAATAAAATTCACCGAATGCCTATCTGCATTATATTGTGTGACACTACCACCGAACAAAAACTCACACCCCGGAACCAAACTGCCGTCAGTTGAATATGATCTCCACGGGCCGTTTAAATCCTCTGATATATAAAAGCGTTGCACCTTTGTTATTTCATCAACTGGTTGGCCCTCATACCTGCTGTCACACGCTGAGATAACCAGAAGATAACTACCGGTATCACCTAACGGATATACTTTAGGTACTTCTGCCTGCGTGACCAATTCAGAATCCGGCAGGCACACAGGTGGGAATAGTGTTTTGACCTGAAAACCATTGTCGCGCTCTTCTAAAGTTGCGCGCGCAATCGCTGGACGGTCAGGGCCAACTTTTGCTGACCAATATAGATGAATAACGCCTGCAGCATCTTGAATGGCAAAAGGGTCGCGCCAAGCCAAAATTGGTCCGCCCTCTTCTCCTAGTCCATCGCCCAAAGTTTGCTTAGGTCCTAAATAATATCCGGCAGCGATAATCTCATCATATTGAAAAAGAGATGAGGATATAGATGTGCTCTGAATATTGATCTCATCATCAATTGAATCAGCACTTCCAACACATATTGACTGAATGAAAGGACGACCATCCTCACATTCCATTATACCTGTGAAGCCATATAAGACACGGCCATCACACAGCTGAGTCACAGAACCACTCCAAACATTTCTTGAATCACTTCTATCTTCAAGCTGAGACGGTGTCTGTACCGCGCCTAAATCTGTCCAAGTTGCGCCATTATCGTCACTTGCAAAGCGACGCACATGAAAACGGTGATTATTGCGGTGTTCTGGCAAAATAGCTTCACCGCGAACATCTATTCTTGGCATAGCAAGACAATATAGATTCAACTGCTTACCTATCTGGCAAGTCCATGAATCCCATAGCCACAAATCTGGATGTTTAATCCCATTTTCAAAGGTCATCGCAGCAGGTGGCGTCGTAATATCTTTTAATTGTGCATTCATGTCGCCACTCCTTCTATGCCATACTCTGTTTCATTTGCTTCGGAGAGCGCGCGTTCGGCTGGGTGATACTTCCAATTATATAGAGCAAGCAGGAATAAAACGCCTGTAAAACCAGTCGCAAGTAGGAACCCAATTCGCATGTCTCCTCCACCGAATCGATCACTAACAAAAGCCATCAAGATCGGGCCAATAGCGGCAGAAGCAGCGGTAAAGAACAATATCAAACCGGCAACTGCACCATGGTCTGTTTTGGGAAAGCAGCTAATGCCTTTGGAATTCAAAGTTGGGTAAATCATAGACATAAACAAACCCGACAATGGCAGGAGATAAACAGCAGCATTTTTGCCGATTATTGCACTACCTAGAAAACATCCAAAAATTATAGCTGAAAAACAAAGTATTACTGGTTTCCAGTCAAAATGCTGCAGAATCCACGCCCCTAAAAAACGACCTGCGGCGCGAAGTACAAAGAAAATCATGACCGCATAGGCCGCAAACCACATAGCCGGCTTACTACCTTCAAACCCAACCAAAAATGTCGGCAACCACACAAATATCGCAACTTCCGCGGCCACATACATTGCAATTCCAAAAGAGAATCCAAGCGCATATTTGTTTTTCAAAAGAGAGAGTGTGTGACCCAGGGTAGCTTTATTTTTATCTGCAATTTCATAGTCTGGGTATTTGGTGAACAATGCTGCAAGCATCATGACAACACACAATCCCGCAGCGATTAAATATAGCCATGTCCATGATAATCCTGCTGATGTAAGCGCCACGACCAACATCGGTCCGATGATTGCTCCAACACCGAAAAAACCCTCAACAGCGTTCATCTTAGCAGTGTGATGTTCCGTCGAAGACGCGATATCACCAATTAAAGCAAGTGCTGCTGTTTTAAACAGCCCGATTGCTAAGCCAGATACAAAGAGAAGGGCAAAATAGAGATAAAAGGACTCCCCCATCATAAACATAGCGCTAGCAAAAGCATATACGCCCAGTCCTATTAGGATAGCATTTTTACGGCCAATCCGATCCGCAACAAAGCCGAGTCCGACGCCGCTCAGAGCAATCGCTATCATAGTTGACCAGTGAAATGCGCTAGCCTGTGTGTTTGTGAGCCCCATATCATCTTTAGCGATTTTTATGATTTCGCCTACAGCATCTGTCGTCATGGCAAACATGAAGAACATCGCATAGGTCAAAGCTGATATTAACGTATGGGATGCTGACTTATCTTGTGTGTTGTTATTTAACATTTTTATCTCCCGCTAACTTTACGCTACACCAAAATACAAACGATTGCAATATATCTTTACAAACGATTGTATTTTGAGCTATGATAGCTGGAACAACCGGATAAGGGGCTCTCAAAATGTCGAATTCAAATAATAAAATATACGCTGGAATTGATGCAGGCGGCACGACTTTCAAATGCGTTATTGCGACAGCTGACGCTCAGATCCTTTACTCGCAGCGTTTCCCAACAACTCAGCCAGAAGAAACCATACGATCATGTGTTGGCTTTTTCAAAGACATGCAGCAAATGCATGACCTTGAATTTGAAGGTTTAGGTATTGCTGCCTTTGGTCCTTTGGATATTGATGAGGCGAGCGACACTTATGGCTCCATCCTCAACACACCCAAACCTTATTGGAGCAATGTGAACCTGAAGAAAGAGTTTGAAGAAAAACTCGGCCTGAAAACTATAGTCAACACTGATGTAAATTCTGCAATTGCTGCTGAGCTATGGTGGGGAGCAGCGCAAAATTGTCGCCGCGCTGCCTATGTAACGATCGGCACAGGTATTGGTGTTGGATTAGTCCAAGATGGTATATTCATGGGAAGTCCCCTTCACCCAGAAATGGGGCATATCCGAGTTCAACGCCACATCGATGATCAAGACTATAAAGGCTATTGCCGCTTCCATAATGATTGCCTCGAAGGCCTTGCATGTGCTCCCGCTTTCGAGGAACGCTACGGATCTGCGAAAGAGCTTCCTACAAATCATAAAGGTTGGGATATTGAAGCTTACTATCTTGCTCAGATATGTCTCAATCTAACGCTAACTTTCCGCCCAGAGCGCATTGTTCTTGGGGGTGGTTTAATGTTGGCTGCTCAATTCTTACCCAAAATTCAAAAGCAATATGAAGCACTCCTTGGCGATTATTTGCGCGGCAACGTTCCCCAAGCTTCACACCTCATTCGTACACCTTTATTAGGTGATAATGCAGGCATGCTCGGTGCTATAGCCATACAATTGGAATAAAATGCCAAGCCATTGCTTTTCAGCTCAAAGAAAAAACCAGAACAAGTTTACCATAATTGGCCTATTAAAGCGGGGGTTTATACTGATCTTCCAATTGTGATTATCATTCTAATACCAGCCGTTTTAGGAAACAATTATAGTTTATCATTGGAACGGCTTTTGAATGCAATCAAACTTCACATCTATAGCGTCGAGGTTTTTTTGACTTAAAATGCAGAGAGATTTATGACCACCAAGACATTGTCCGCTACCAAACTCTCACAAAAAAGTGATGCCGTTTCGCAATTGATTTTATACTAAAACATATTTAGTGGACGTATAACTAACTATTTATATTACAGTTTTACTTAAATACATGCTATGGCCCCACTCTCATAAAACACGATAATGTGAGTGGTCTGTAATGCTGATAGATATATGATGATTAGTCTCACCTTGGGCGCTATCGTTGTCGGGCGATTTTAAATTTTTCCGACAGACATTTGAGCTAAAATAGACAATTGCAAATGTCTTTTTATACAAAGCATTGGCTTAGAAATATTAGCTCAGACCTTATTTGGACACGAGATGTTGAAAATATACTGGACAATCTTCTTTCTAACTCTGGGCGTATTCACGCCTCCAGCATACGCGCAACGAGGCTCGAATGCACCCCCAAGTGTGTTTGTTGAAAATGTTCAGTCACGTGAATTTTCACTCAATATCGAAGCTTTAGGCACTTTAGAGCCAAATGAAAAAGTTGACCTCACTTTAAACGTCGCTGATCGCGTAACGGCTATATTTTTTGACGACGGACAACGCATAGAAGAAGGCAAGACACTGCTCTCTCTTGCTCAACGTGAACAGGTTGCTCTTGTCGAAGCAGCAGAAGCAACACTTGATGAAGCAACAACCCAACTCGATCGGGTAATGCGTTTGAGTAAAGAAAACGCAATCGCACAGTCTGAAGTCGATCAAGCGCGCCGTGACAGAGATAATGCCAGCGCACAATTGCGAGCAGTTCAATCGCGTCAGAAAGACCGCGTCCTCGTTGCACCTTTTGATGGTGTGTTGGGCTTTCGCATGGTGAGTGTGGGAACATATGTGCGCGCCGGAGATGTTGTGGCGACACTGATTGATGACAGCGAAATGAAATTAGAATTCGCTGTCCCATCCACTTTCTTACGATCCCTAAAACAAGGCACGCCCATCTCAGCTTACACATCTGATTTACCTGGCGAAACGTTTAACGGAATGATTGCGACAATAGATAATGCTATTGATCCAATCACAAGATCCATCAAAGTGCGGGCGATATTACCCAACCCAGACCAGGTTTTAAAATCAGGTATGTTTATGCAGGTCACGTTAAAAACGACGCCGCGCAACAGCCCCTCTATTCCCGAAGAAGCCGTGCAATCTGTAGGACCAGATACATTTGTCTACGTCATCAATGATATCAACGGCAAGAAAATCGCGACTCGCAAACAGGTCCAATTGGGCGCGCGTCAAAGCAAATATGTTGAAATCATATCAGGCGTTGAAACTGGAGATGTCGTGATCACCGAAGGGATTATGCGGGTGAGAGAAGGCAGTGAAGTAAGCATTACAGATCCATCATCAATCATGCCTGAAGTCTTCGAAGAAAATACGCGTTTGGCTGCCAGCGGCTCCTCTCCAGCAGGAAAATAAATCATGATCCTCTCGGATGTCTCGGTAAAAAAACCCGTTTTTGCCTCGGTTATTTCTCTCATTCTTGTTGTCTTTGGAATCGTATCTTTTGATCGTCTCGCCTTGCGTGAATATCCAGACATAGATGCGCCTGTTGTCTCAATTGAAACAAGCTATCCGGGAGCTTCAGCAAGTATTGTTGAAACACGTATTACGCAAATTCTGGAAGACAGAATCTCCGGTGTGGAAGGCATCCGCTTTATTAACTCCACCTCCCGCGATGGCCAATCCAATATCAGTATCGAATTTAGTGTTGATCAGGATATTGATGCAGCTGCCAATGATATTCGTGACAGGATTTCTGGTGTTTTGAACAATATCCCAGATGATGCCGAACCTCCTGAAATATCCAAAGAAGACGGGAATAATGATGTCATTTTATGGCTCAATCTGAGCAGTGACTCTATGACGTCACCAGAACTGTCTGATTATGCAGATCGCTATCTCATTGATAAATTCTCCGCGTTGGATGGCGTGGCGCGAGTTAGAACCGGTGGTGCTAGAAATTATGCACTCCGTGTCTGGATTGATCGTCGTGAGTTAGCAGCACGGGAATTAACAGTATCAGACATCGAAAGTGCTTTACGAAGCGAAAACATTGAATCGCCAGCGGGCAGCTTGGAATCATCAACACGCACATACACGCTTCGAATAGATCGTACTTTCCGTACACCTGAAGAATTTGCGACATTGGTATTGGCCAGTGGTGAAGATGGCTCCCTCATCCGCCTAGGCGATGTTGCCCGTGTAGAAAAAGGCACAACAGAAGACCGCACATTATTCCGAGGTAATGGCGTACCAATGATTGGTGTGGGCATTATCAAGCAATCCACAGCCAATACAGTTGATGTTGCCAAGGCCGCACGCGACCTCGCGGCCAAACTCAATCCCACCCTTCCAGAAGGCATGGCAATTGCGCAAACCTATGACACATCGGTTTTCATTTCCGCGTCCATTGCAGAAGTTTATAAAACGCTCGCTATATCCGTTGGTTTGGTGACACTGGTTATCTTTCTATTCCTTGGCAGTATCCGAGCCACTATTATTCCAGCCGTAACAGTTCCAGTTTCAATTATAGCCACTTTCACCTTCTTATATTTGTTCGGTTTTTCTGTGAACCTACTCACTCTGCTCGCACTCGTGCTCGCTATTGGGCTTGTGGTTGATGATGCCATTGTGGTGTTGGAAAACATCTCGCGTCGGATTGAAGAAGAAGACGAAACGCCGCTTGTCGCTTCATTCTTTGGAACGCGTCAGGTCGGTTTTGCCGTTATTGCCACAACACTTGTTCTGATCGCTGTGTTTGTTCCCATAACATTCCTTGAAGGCGATCTAGGACGATTATTTACCGAGTTTGCCCTCACCATGGCTGCGGCAGTGGCATTCTCTAGTCTTCTAGCACTAACACTTACTCCCATGCTCGCCTCCAAGCTTTTGAAAAAAGAAAAGAGCACAGGTGTATTTTCAGTCCTACCCCGCATGGTAGATTCTGTTTTCAAAGTTCTTCGCTCTGGTTATGGTTGGATTTTAGATCGTTTGATCTTTCGACCTATTCTTGTTGGATTAGCTCTTATAGGGATGACCGCCAGCGCATGGCTGCTCTTTCAAAACATTGATAATGAGTACGTTCCAAGCGAAGATCGCGGAGCCTTCTTCATCTCAGTGAGAGGGCCTCAAGGCGCGTCATTTGCACAAACATCTAAATATATAGATGAAATCGAACGCCGCCTACTGCCCTATACAGAGACCGGAGAAATTCAACGTCTCTTATTGCGTGCTCCCGGATTTGGAGCAAACACCTTTCATCAGGGGTTTGCAATCATTGTTCTAGACGATTGGTCAGCGCGCCGCCCGGCTCAAGAAATCATGAGTGAAATCAACAAAAAACTCTCAGACCTTCCAGATGTAAGTGTTTTTGCGCGTATGCGCGGTGGCCTTGGTGGAGGGACAGGTAAGCCTGTACAATTTGTTCTGGGTGGCCCTTCTTATGAGGACCTAACCAAATGGCGGGACACATTTGTTCAAGCCCTAGAAGAAAACAATCCGGGCCTCGCTGATATCGATTGGGACTATAAAGAGACCCAACCCCAATACCGCGTTCTTATTGATTATAATCGTGCTGCTGACCTCGGTGTGACTGTTGATGAAATCGGCTCGACCATGCAGACAATGCTGGGTTCGCGCCGCGTCACGACTTATGTTGATAATGGTGAAGAATACGATGTTATTCTTGAAGGTTTAAGGTCAGAACAAAACACGCCAAATGACGTGCAAAATATATATGTACGTTCGCAACGTTCTGGTCAGTTAATTCCCTTGTCGAATCTTGTCACCATCACCGCTCTCGCCGACAGCCCGAGTTTGAACCGTTATAACAAAGTACGGTCCATCACCATAGAAGCCGACCTTCTACCAGGCGCTTCGCTGGGAACTGTACTTGGTGAAATGCAGAAAATCGCACGCGACGTCTTACCTTCTGAAACCACAATTGATTTTAAAGGACAATCCCTTGATTATCAGACTTCAGGCAACTCGATTATGTTCGTGTTTGGTATAGGTTTGCTTGTTGTCTTCCTTGTTCTAGCTGCACAATTTGAAAGCTATCGTCACCCAATTGTTATTATGCTGTGTGTCCCCGGTACAATTGCTGGTGGGTTATTGGGCCTATGGCTCACAGGAAATACATTAAACATCTATACGCAAATCGGCTTGATCATGCTTATCGGACTTGCTGCCAAAAACGGTATTCTTATCGTTGAATTTGCCAACCAGCTCCGCGATGAAGGCAAGACATTTGATGTCGCACTCAAAGAAGCAGCCCTTGCTCGTTTTAGACCAATCATTATGACAAGCCTGACAACTGCGGCCGGTTCTGTGCCTCTCCTCCTCTCCAGCGGAGCCGGAGCTGAAACACGCATGGCAATCGGCGTTGTTATTCTATTTGGTGTGGTTGCTGCCGCGCTAATTACAGTCTTGTTTGTTCCAACAGCCTACGCCCTCATTTCACGAGGCTCAGGCTCACCAAATGAAGTAACGAAAAAACTGGCCCAAGAAACGGCTTAATCAAGAAAAATCACTTATTTTTCTTGGAGCGTTAAACCATCTGCCTGCAAGCCTGCAAGTTTTTCACTTGCGCTTGCAGAGCTAGGACCAATCGGTCCTGCCCGCCCTAAATAGCTCATTTCCACATCAAAATTTACATCATCTTCTAGTTCAAAACTCTGGCTAGGACGATCAAAATCAGGATAGTAGCCACATATTTCGCCATCGCTACAAATAAAGCCATCTCCATCCAGATCCGACGCCACGACAATAAGATACCCCTCACCTACCTCAACATCCGTAAAATTATATTGTGGATTTGGGCCAGTTGCAGACACCAATTGCCCGTCTTCAATTGTATTAAACCCTTCACCATCCCCAATATCTTGCTGCAACAATGCATATAAATTAGGATAAATCGGTGCCGGAGCACTCGGTAAAGTGGGTGATTTCAGCAAAGTCACTGCTATGTCAATCATACTTGCATCAGAGAGTGAAATCCGAATTGTGCTTTCATAAACCGCTTGTGTTAGCCCAGTTGTATCTGCAACCAAATTATACGTGCCAATCCCATCCGCATCCACATTAGAACTAGCTGTCACTGTCAACCAGTCAGGTGATGTCAGATCTATAACAGATGACACTGACAGAGCATCATCCCCGATTTTAGAAATTTCAAGTTCTCCATTTCCATTGGAAAACTCTATGTCTATTTCCTTAGGATTAGCAGAAATGCGAGTGGTTACAGCATTTAAATGCCCATTTCCCTGCGCTGCATTAATCATACGCGGCAGTGAAATTATGCCATATCCAGTTTTAAAGTCGAAACCTTCATCTTCAGCTTCAACTGTTAACACACCTGATTTCATCATTGATTGCAATTGAGATGTATTCAAAGTTGGATCAATCGCCCGCATCATAGCAATGGCACCAGCTACATGCGGAGCTGCCATCGAGCTTCCTTGATAGAGCGCCAAACTATCAACAAATGCGCCAGATTCTAATGTCGCATTTGCACCTATAATACCGTCAGAATTCCCATCATTATTTGAATCAACACGAACATCTCCACCAGGGGCTGTCAGGTCGATTTCAGCATATTCAGAACTATAATAAGCTTGTTTCTCATCTATATTAGATGCTGCAACGGCAAAAACATTATCATAAGCTGCTGGATAAAAAGGCGATTTTCCTAAGCTTGTGCCACCTTCATTCCCGCCCGCACCTATCACAATCACGCCCGCTGCTGTGGCTGCATTAATAGCAGACCGCGTTGCTGATGAAGGTGAATTTGAACCTAATGAGAGATTGATAACATCGGCCTTAACCGGCGCAAGCGGAACTCCAGACACAGGAAGCTGCGCGGCATAACGGATAGCACTTGCGATATCTCCCGGTAAAGTTTCGCAGTTTTCTCCTTCAGAATCTTCACCATCTGGCCCAATGCTTTTGCTATATCCTACTTTCAGCGCCATCAATTTTGCTTCTGGATATACACCCATCATGCCTTGGTTATTGATCGAAGCTAAAGCAATAGAAGCTACGTGAGTGCCGTGAAAATCATGACATAAATCAGCATTCTCATCATTTGGATCGACGATTTCTTCTGCTTCTGCATCAAATCCATCGCCATCATATTCAGCTTCAACAAAATCTCGCTGATCAATAATGCTATCTGCTATATCTGGGTGAGATGTCAAAAATCCGGAATCGATCACAGCAATCACCGGCGTATGTGACACTGATATCGCCGCAAGCGTCTGCCTCGCCTGATCCCATTCCACTTGAGAGAGGTTCCACTGTGTCGAAGGCGATGCCGATGGATCAAAATTGGAAGGTGGACCAATTTGAACTTTTCTTGGAAAGACATATGGCTCTAATACAGTCAGACCTTCTTTAAGGTTTATCGCTTTAATCGCATCAAGTGTCGCCCTTTGGCGTTGATGCCGTGTCGTTTTGTTTTTTGAGCCAATGCTATTTTGCGTAGATATATTGGAAGCGAGAAATTCAGAATAGTCTATTTCCACTCGCGCTCCAGCATTCATTTGTGAAAATTTACTATTCCTACCTACATGTGTCGCCGCCACTATTTTTTTCTGGTCTGCCGAGACAACAGCTTTACCGATTGCCACATGCGCAGGATTAATTTGTGAAACACTTGCACCAGCTAATTGCGAGCCACCAAGTGTGAGCGCATATTTTGATGATCCCGAACTGGCAATAACTTTGATAAGAAACTCGCCATCATTAGGAACAATTATTTCTTCACGCGCTTGAGTGGAACTATTGGATATTAGGAGAGAATTGTCGCTAAGATCGAGCAATTCAAGATCCAGATCAACACCAGACGCAGGGTCGACTGTGTCTCGTGACGGATTTGCGGTTTCTTCTTGTGCGATCTCTAATCGAAGAATTTCACCTGCCAAAAGATTGGCTTTGTAATAGTCAAACTCATCAGTAGACGAAGAATTGCCTAATTGCCCCTCAGGCGCACCATTTTCATCGACGGGAATTGTCTTGCTAACATACCCTAATATAAAGCTATTATTTTCAACCGACTGAGCAGACGCGGCCGTATTGTTTCTGACGAGACTGCCTCTATAACTATTCGTATCGGAATCTGTACGGAAAGGCAGCTCTGACGACAATGTCACGCTGATATCTGCAGTGGCCGGTGTCGGCGTTGGCGTAGGTGTTGGCACAGGCGTTGGTGTGGGTGTCGGCGTAGGTGTTGGTGTTGAGCTGCCCCCGCCTCCACAATTTGCGACAATCACAAAAGCGCAAAATGCTGCGCCACATTTCAACTTTGAAACAAGTCCGCTCATATTTAATGACAGTCTTTCTATCTAGTTCTGAGTATCAATTGCTCACAAACGCATTCACTCTCTTGATATACTTGTATCTTGATACAGACCTGAGACAACTAAATAAAACAGGTTCAATTTTGCATGTTTTTTTATAGAGAAAACTAGGGATTTGAGATTACAACCTTCCACAGGTCGTTTGAAACCAAAAATCTCCTGCATATTGTGCTTTACCACCCTTTGAAAAAAGGTATGGAAATAAGGCATTGTTATTGGTGATGCTCCCAAACGACGATACGTATAGCGAAGAAGTGGAAACGATAGTGCAATCAATACTTGTTACAGGTGGAGCCGGATATATTGGTAGCCACACATGTCTTGAACTTATCAAATCTGGCCGCAAACCCATCGTTTTCGACGACTTCTCCAATGCCAGCCCGCACGTCATAGAAAGACTTGAAGAATTATCAGGCACAAAAATTGATGTCGTTGAAGGTGATGTGCGTAATTTTGATCAAATCAATAAAGCTATAAAAGACTATAAATGTGATGCGGTTATTCACTTTGCTGGCCTCAAAGCCGTGGGTGAGTCCGAAGTCCGTGCCATTGATTATCACGATGTCAACGTTATTGGCACGCATGTTCTTCTGCGTGCTATGAAAGCCAACAAAATTGACAAAATCGTCTTCAGTTCAAGCGCAACGGTTTATGGTGTTCCTAAATTTTTGCCCTACACTGAAGACCACCCGCGCAACGCAACCAGCACATATGGGCAGACCAAATTATCTGTTGAATATATGCTGGAAGATGTACGCCGCTCTGGTGAAATAAAAAATGTTGCTATTTTGCGGTATTTCAATCCTATCGGTGCCCACCCAAGTGGCCGTATCGGAGAAGCGCCAAACGGCATCCCAAACAATCTAGCACCCTATGTTGTGCAAGTGGCATGTGGAAAACGCGAAGCCATCAATATCTGGGGTGATGATTATGATACGCCAGATGGCACAGGTGTGCGCGATTATATTCACGTCGTCGATCTAGCGCAGGCGCATCTTGCAGCTCTGGATTATTTAGACGCAGGCAAAGGCGCATTCACCGTCAATTTGGGTACAGGAAACGGATCTTCAGTAAAAGAAGTCATCGCCGGATTTGAAAAAGCCTGCGGCAAAAAAATACCAATGGTGATTGGCCCGCGCCGCTCTGGTGATATCGCCTGCTTTTATGCAGACCCTTCCTCCGCGAAAAAGCTCCTAGGATGGAGTGCAAAGCTCAACATGGAAGACATGTGTCGCGACCAATGGAAATGGCAAGAAAACAATCCGAACGGATATGATGAAGCTTGAAGTCTTTGCGTGCCCAGCCCTCGCCTCGCCTAAATAACGCCATCCGATAGACAATCGTGGACGTGTAAAATTCCAATTGGTTTTTTATCTTCTAGAACAAAAAGTGCAGTAATACGGTTGCTACTTATTAGCTCCAATGCACGCGCGGCCAACATATCATTAGTGATGGTTAGTGGTGACTTTGTCATGATGTCGTCCACAATCACTGTCGAGAAATTCTTACCAAAGTGTCGACGTAGATCACCATCAGTGATCATTCCCTCTAAATCTCCTGCCGAATTGATGACGCCGACACACCCAAACCCACCTTGGGAGATAATTGGCACAGCATCGCCGGCGATAGATCCAGATTGAACAAGCGGCAAATTCGCATGATCGCGAACAAGATCAGAAACCCTACGAAATGCTGCACCAAGCTTTCCGCCTGGATGATAAACTTTGAAATCTGTCTCACCAAAGCCTTTTTCCGTTAGCAGAGTCACGGCCAAGGCATCACCGATTGCCAATGTCATTGTTGTACTTGTGGTTGGTGCCCGCGTCTGACCACATGCTTCAGCAGCTGGCGGCAAAAGCAGAAGACAATCACACGCTTTCGCTAGGCTGGAATTTGCACCGGATGTAATAGCGATAAGTGGAATTTTAAATCGCCGCGTATAGGCAATAATATCTGCTAATTCTTTAGTTTCACCAGAATTTGATATCGCCAACACAATGTCTTTTTGGCTGATCATTCCTAGATCACCATGACTGGCCTCGCCCGGATGTACGAAGCTAGAAGGTGCACCAGTAGAGGCTAAAGTCGCAGCAATCTTATTGGCAATGTGGCCTGATTTTCCCATGCCCGACACAATTATGCGTCCTTCTACATTTTGCATGAGTTTAATCGCGCGGGGAAAAGCTTCAGATATGACAGCCGAACTATCTACATTCAACGCTTGAACCAGAGCCTCAAGGCCTTTGATCTCGCAATTTATGACATCGCGTGCGCTGGCTAGATAATCCATGAAATACCTTACTCTATTTTACATTTGATTCTGACCGGAAAATCACCAAATCATTTTGTACAGGCGAGTAAACCTTATACAATTAACCGTCAATGTTTACAGCTTTTCTGCGGCTTTTCGACTAGATGAATACCATCCAAAAATCAGGACAGATGTTGCCATTAACAGCATGAATATGCCGACGCTGGGAAACGTCAACGCAGCAAGATTATCGCCATCTATTAAACAAGATTTGGATGCATCAAAAACCGTTTCTCCGGTATTGTCTGGCCCGGGAATGCGGCAACCAGAAAAAAGAGCCAATTGCATAATCCATGAGTAGATTGCAAATAACACCCCATACACAACCAATAATTTGACGCCCCAATGCTTTGGCCACCCCCACGCAATAATACATGCCAAAGCAGGCGTGAGTATGTGCAAATACCAACCTGGTGTTCCGGTTCCCTCACCGTCAAGCGCAATGCGCAATATTTGATGATAACTTAAACCAGCGAGCATAGGCAAAAGTACAAAGAGCGGTAACAAACGATATTTACGCTGATTTGCACTGTTTGAAAGCCAGTTATATCCAACCCACAACAACAATATGGCCGGCCCTATCAAAAACCATGGTGACGTCCGCACTAAAGACCAATTGCCAACATAGATGAATGACATGCCAATAGTGGCATATCCACGAAGCATCTGTATCAGGCTGAAATTCTCTAGGAAATTAACAAGGACGCCGCCCTCCTTGTTAAATTGCAGCATTTCATCGCCACCAATTGCATTGCCGTATGCAATAAATTTATAAACATACCAGCCAACGCCAATAGCCAACGCCAAACCAATACTCGTCCCACCATATTTTATGGTATCAATTTCGCGTTCCATCCAATAACGCCAGCAGAAATACACTGCTAATCCAGCCGTTATCGGCACGAAAAACGCTTTCGTCCAAAGCCCTGCCCCCAAAGCAATACCAAGTATCACCGCCCACCGTATGGGCTGATGTTTCTGGTCCAACTTTAATACAGCCATCCAGACAATGCCAAAGCACAATAAACAAAGGCTATCATTCCCAATACGTGCCATCTCTGGAAAAAACTGTGGCACGAGGAAAGGCCAAGCAGACATTATAATTGCCGCTTTTTCCCAATGCTCTTTAAACAGTGATTTACTGGCCTCAACCCCAATCACGAATCCAGTAAAAGCAAAAATCCAACTTAATGTGCGTAAGGCGAAGAACTGGCTCGCCC
>JGI2924J29684_1078067_pt1 | contig 29974 bp, 20 predicted proteins | sample BenlonsequencITS_FD_29684 | JGI IMG/M metagenome (IMG submission 29684)
CCCCCATGAACTATTGGAGAATAAACTTTTTGACTTAGCCCTGATTTATGAGGAATTTCAAGTATCCCTCGGACAAGCCGTAAGGGATCCCGACGATGAGCTTTCCCTTTTGGCAGCAAAGATACCGCAAGCCCCGCTTATTCAGGCAGCTAAAGTTTGGATTGATGGTTTCATTGGTTTTACGCCTCAGGAACTGGAGGTTTTAAAACAACTTATAACAACTGCCGCCAATGTTGTGGTAACAATTCCTCTTGACCCTGACCTTTTGAGTGAAGTGCGAGATACCGAAGGAACTTTAAAAATAGGGGAAGAGTTTTTTACAGGTCCATGGCAAACCTATCAAGCTCTGCAGCGATTGGCTATTGAAACGGGAGTTCAAGTTCAACCTCCGTCAATTCTGGCGGCCACAAAACGCTTTCAGCATCCTTGGCTTTACCATTTAGAAAAGTATTATTTTTCTTATCCAACAACCCCTTTTTCTGAAACTTATACTTCGAATCTACCTACAGAGTCTCCCACGTTTAATGAGTCTACCCTTATACCAGGTCCTGGAATTGAGATAATATCCGCCGTCAACCGGCGGGCGGAAATCGAGGGAATTGCCCGAGAATTACGTAACTATGCCCGGGATGAAGGATTATGTTGGAAGGACATGTCTGTCATGACACGTGATCTTTCGGGGTATCAGGATTTAATATCTCAAGTGTTTACTTCCTACGAAATTCCTTTTTATATTGATCATAAACACACCATACTTCACCATCCTTTCATAGAATTGGTGCTCTCAATTCTGGAAGTAGTTTCAGGTAATTGGGCTTATGAACCTCTTTTTCGCTGCTTAAAGACCGATTTTTTCCCGTTGCAAAGGGATGATATTGATCGTTTGGAAAACTATAGTCTTGAACATGGCATCAATGGCGGAAGCTGGAGCAGTAAGGCGCCCTGGCGCTACCATCGACAATGGTCACTTGGTCAAAATGAGGAACAGCGTGATCGTGAGTTAAAAATCGAAGCTCAGTTAAATAGCTCTAGGTTAATTATTTACCAACATATTTTTCCTCTTTATGAAGCGCTGACGAATAGGGATAATAAGGAAGCTATAACGGTTCGCGAGATTACGGAAACCCTGTTTTCTTTTTTAGAGAAACTCGAAGTGCCCGCAACCTTGAAACGCTGGGCTGATCATTCTCAAACTGAAGGGAAGCTGAGCGAAGCCAGACTGCACGATCAGCTTTGGGCCGCAGTGATCCAGGTATTCGATGAAATCGTTACCGGCTTAGGTGACGAAATTTTAGAACTTGAGGATTATAATTTAATTCTTGCTTCCGGAATTGAGGCGCTGGAAATCGGGCAAATTCCACCCGGAATTGATCAGGTCCTCGTGGGATCTTTAGATCGCTCACGAAATCCTGAAGTGCGTATTCAATTTATTCTCGGTGCTAATGAAGGAATTCTGCCGGCAAGACCAGGTTTTGAAGGCGTTTTTGATGCTGAAGAACGGGAGGAATTGGAGAAAGAAGGTGTTTCTCTCGCTCCGAAAGGGAAAGCACAGATGTATGAGGAACAATTTTTTATCTATATGGCTTTAACCAGAGCAAGAGAGAAGTTAGTGATCTCCTATCCTTTGACAGATGAAGAGGGAAAGGCTCTTACGGAATCCCCAGTAATTCCGCGTTTAAAACAGCTTTTCTTAATTTCCGAGAACTTTCTGGGCAATCAGGAGGCTTTAGAACTTATCTCTCATGCGGATTCCGCTCTTCAATACTATGCAGGTCAGCTGCGCAATCCAGAACGGAGTGAGCATACATCGCCCATTTGGAAAGCAGCCGAATTATGGTTGAGCCAAGATCCTCAACATCGGCGGAAACTGACCTATATTCAGTCGAGCCTCACTGCGAAAAATCAAGAACAACGGATTCCGCGTCCAATAGCTCGCCGTCTCTATGGTAAGCAATTAAAGGCAAGTGTCTCCCGTTTAGAACAATTCTCCAAGTGCCCTTTCGGACATTTTGCCCATTACGGTCTGAAGCTCCATGAACGTCCCACATATCAGCTTACCCGTCCAAATATGGGAGAATTCTTTCACACTCTTTTACATGATTTCGCTCTTCAGCTGCAAGAGAGAAACTTAGATTGGGGCAAATTAACGAAAGAAGAGTCTTGGGGCCTTATTAGTGAATTAGCGGATCAGTTAGCGCCTAAGCTGCAGCATGAAATTCTTCTAAGCAATGCCCGCTATCGCTACATCACCCATAAACTTAAGCGCACTGTCCATCATGCAGTGCGTGTACTGGCGGAACATGCCCGGCGAGGAGTATTCCTCCCAATCCAGTTGGAAGTTAAATTCGGTCCGAATGGGACACTTCCCGGGGTTGAGGTTCCTCTATCAGGAGGAGATTCATTAGTTTTATCCGGACAAATTGATCGTGTCGACGCTGCCTTTTTAAACGGGCAAGTATATTTGCGAATCCTTGATTATAAATCCAGAGAACAAACGTTAGCTCTGGATACAATTTACTACGGTCTTAATCTTCAATTACTTACTTATTTAAGTGTTGCCCTCCAAGGTGCGGAGGTCTTGTTGAATACCGTTGACCTTTCAGCTCTTAAAGATCAAGAAAGTCCCAAGACTTTACCGCCAACCTTGCCTGCCGGTTTTCTTTATTTTCCTGTCCTTGAACCTCAGCTTGATGAAAAAGCCCCTCTTAGTGCGGAAGAAGCGGAAGAACGGCGTCTTAAAGCAATTAAAATCAGCGGCTATTTATTAGCGGACCCCCATGTTTTAGAAGCAATGGACGCTTCCTTTGCTGCCGGACAATCCGATATACTAGGCTTGAAATTAAATAAAGATGGTTCGTTCAGAAAAGGCGCCAATGTTCTGACAGAAGAACAGTTTTCAATGCTGCAGAACTATCTTTTTCATACTCTCCGTCAGACAGGTGAGGATATTCTTGGAGGGGAAATTTCCTTATATCCCTACCGACGGGGTAAGAGTACAGGCTGCCAGTATTGCTCCTATCGCCCAGTATGTCACTTTGACCCCTATCTTCCGGAAAATCAATATCGAGATTTGCGGCCATTAAACCAAGAAGAACTTTGGGACCGTTTAGAAAGCATTAGTTCTCCTGCCTCGGTTGCAGACAGACCGGCAAAAGGAGTTTTAAATTGGCTGGAAGGAGAAGACTTTGATGAGTAAGCCATCTTGGACAGCAGAACAACGTACGGCAATTAATCTACGCGGCCAACTTTTAGTGGCTGCCGCTGCCGGTTCCGGAAAAACCGCTGTGTTAGTTGAACGGATTATAAAACAAATTACAGAGATAGATAATCACGTTAATGTGGATGGGTTTCTTGTGGTTACCTTCACCAAAGCTGCCGCAAATGAGATGAAAGAGAGGATTGGCAAAGCCCTTGATGAGGCCCTGTTCCAAGAGCAAGACTTTAAGCAAGTTGAACATCTCCTCCAGCAGCGAGCTTTACTCCAGAGAGCCAATATAACCACCCTGCACTCATTCTGTTTAGAATTAATTAGAAAGTATTTTTACGTGCTGGATCTGGACCCGGCATTTCGAGTCGCTGATGAAGCAGAGATCACACTCCTGCGTCAGGATGTGGTGGAAGCTCTCTTTGAAGAACGTTATGATTGTGAAGACCCGGACTTTATAGCGCTCATTGATGCCTTCGGCTCAGACCGGGATGATCTGGCAGTAATGGAACACACACTCCGTATTTTCGATTTTGCCCAAAGTCAAACAAACCCCTTGGAATGGCTAAAGACCCTTGACCAAGCCTATCTCTGGGATGATTTGGAAACCATGATGCAGAGTGAGTGGGGACAATCCATTCGACAGGGACTCCTGGATTCCATTGAGGAAGTCTATAGTCTTCTGAAAAATGCTGAACAAATTACCCAAAAGCCGGAGGGACCTGTTCAATATGCAGAAACCTTGCAAGATGACCTTAATCGTGTTGGCCTCTTGAAACAGCTAATGAACTCAAGTTCCTGGACTAGGATAGAATCTCAAGTTCAAGAAACCGCTATGTTTCCCAAACTGTCATCTGCTCGCTCCAAAGGGGATAAAGAATTACAAGAAGAATGCAAAAAGCTTCGTGATGAGGCCAAGAAAAAAATGAATGCCCTTAAAAACGAACTTTTCTCATATCCTCATGAGCGCCAATTGCAAGATTTTAAACCTATGGCAAGAATAGCTCAATCGATGGGCCAATTGGTCTTGGATTTCTCTCGGAACTATGCTGGGGCTAAAAGACAACGTAACATTCTGGATTTTTCGGATCTTGAACATTTTGCCCTGCGCCTACTCGAAGAAGAGGACAAACCTACTTTAGCAGCTCAAGGAATTAAAGACTTTTTTACAGAAGTTCTCGTTGATGAATACCAAGATATCAATCCAGTACAAGAACGGATTTTGCAGTTGGTGTCTCGTCAGGAAGTGTCCCCGAACCTTTTTATGGTTGGGGACGTTAAACAGAGCATCTATCGTTTTCGCATGGCAGATCCCGGTCTGTTTCTGAATAAGTATCAAAACTTGCCTCATTGGAATCCAGAATCTCAGGTTGATGCGTCTGTGCCTGTCAAAATGGTTATCGATTTGAACCGAAATTTTCGCAGCCGCCAAGAAATTGTAGACGGTGTTAATTTTCTGTTCCGCCAGATCATGACTCAAGGTTCCGGAGAAATATCCTATGATGATCAAGCAGCTTTGCAGTATGGAGCTTCTTTTGTCAAAGGACAAGATTCAATTTCTACAGCTGAGGGCCCAATAGAAGTCCATCTTATAAATCTAAAGAGTGTGAAAGCCTCTTGGAATAAAGAAAACGTGTCTCAGGGAATAAGTCAAAGTTCTGACGAAGTCTCGAATCAAGAATTCTCCAATCAAGAATCTTCTCAGGAAGAATTCGACAAAGCTAGAATTGAAGCACGCTTTGTCAGCGAACGGATTCAAACCCTTGTAGAAGGCTCCGAGTTTCATATCTATGATAAGAAATTGGGAAATTTCCGTCCGGTACAATATTCCGACATCGTAGTCTTAATGCGCTCCTATTCAGCAGTGGCTCCAGTCTACGTAGAGGAATTTCAGAAAGCAAACATTCCCGTGTATGCAGAAACATCAACGGGTTACTTCGGGGCAAGTGAAGTAGAAATAATCCTTTCTCTTCTTAAAGTCATTGATAATCCGCATCAGGATATTCCTCTGGCAGCAGTTCTGCGTTCTCCTCTGGTGGGCCTTAACGGACTTGAACTTGGTAAACTGCGCATGGTACTTCCGGAAGGAGATTTTTACGAGGCCTTGACACTTTCTGTTTGGGCCGGTTTAGATGAGGATCATCTTTCCGAAGATAACCAAGAGATTTTTTCACAGGTTCTAAATCTTTATAACCATCATATATTGTCTCGAATTAAAAAAGCCCAAGACTTATTAGCTTCAGCTCCCGGTTTAAGTGAGAAAATTGTTGACTTCTGGACAAAGCTGCAAAGCTGGCGGACTCAGTCACGCCGTTTGTCACTGTCTGAACTTCTCTGGGCCCTCTATGAAGAAACCGGGTATTTTACTTATGTGGGAACGCTGCCTGCTGGGGTTCAGCGTCAGGCCAATCTTCGAGTGCTTTATGACAGGGCTAAAGGTTTTGAAGCCACAAGATACCGGGGGTTATTCCGCTTCCTTAGATTTTTAGAACGATTTCAGGGCCAGGGGAAGGATATGGGCAGCGCCCGTGCGCTGGGAGAAAATGAAAATGTTGTCCGCTTAATCACAGTCCATGCCAGTAAAGGACTGGAATTTCCTGTTGTCTTCGTAGTCGGTCTGGGGCGAAGCTTTAATTCAAGAAGCCTGAATGGAAAGCTGCTTCTTCACTCCGAGTTAGGTTTGGGCATGCCTATCATTGATGTTGAGAACAATGTGCGTTATCCGTCGTTAATCCAATATGCTGTACAGCAGCGTCTGGCTCAAGAGTCGTTAGCCGAAGAGCTGCGTATCCTTTATGTTGCTCTGACCCGTGCCAAAGAACGATTGTTCCTCTACGGCAATGTGGAAAACTTGGACAGCGCTCTTCTCAAGTGGCGGCGAATTTGTGACTGGCAAGATGTTTCACTGCCCGAGGAATTGCTCCGAAATGCCAAGTCCTTTCTTGATTGGATTATCCCCGCATTGGCTCGTCATCCTTTAGTTGACTTAGGCCAGGGGCAAGACCATACGATCATAACTCTTCCTGAGTCCAATTCTGCGTGGGAAATCTTCTTTCATCATAATTTGGAATCCGAACAAGAGATGAATCATCAAGACAGTCCTAAACCGGTCTCTGAAACGGAAGGGGAGGAAACTGGCTGCGAAAAGCGTGGTATTGAGGAAGTTAAAGAACCAACAAAAGAATTGGCTAAAGAAGAAGTTGTTGATGAATCCACAGAAAATTTAACCCCTGAACAATGGTTTTATGAAATCGACCGCCGTTTACGTTGGAAATATCCTCACCCGGTTAGTCTGGTTGCCAAAACAAGTGTTTCAGAATTAAAGCGCCAGTATAATTGGTATGTTGATGATGAAACTTCTCAACATGAGAGTATCTCTACGAGAGGGGATCAAATTCTGCGACCGAAGTTTCTCCAGACGTCACATTCCTTGACGGCAGCAGAACGTGGGACTGCCTTGCATACAGTGATGCAGCATTTGCCCTTTAGAGAATGGAGTACCGATTGGGCAGTTTTAAACTCAGCCGAGCAGACGATAAAAATTGTTGAATTACTAAACCTTTTGCAAGACAGAGATATTCTAAACGATGAACAAAAGAACAGTATCGAACCGCCTAAAATTGTTCAACTGCTGAATACGCCTCTCGGATTACGGCTGTTCTGTTCGGAACGGGTTCTTAGAGAACTGCCTTTCACGTTAACGTTTACTCCCCAAAAACAAGCTCAAACGAATATCTTAGTTCAAGGTGTCATAGATGTAGTTATGATCCGGAAGAACGGTCAAGAATTTTCTGCTGAAATTCTTGATTACAAAACAGACGCTTTGGTGGGAAGAAACGAAAAGCCCCCTGAACAACTTCTCATCGATCGGTACGCCCTGCAACTGACCCTTTATGCTTTGGCCATTGAAAAGCTTATGGGCATTGGAGTTACTCAATGTTCACTCTATTCGTTTTCCTTAGGGAGAGAAGTTATCATTCCAAATTCACTTTGTCTGGAAATACGGCAAACGATGGAAAATCAACTATTCCTATGATACTAGCCAAAAATCTTATTGAATAATTACATTCTTCTATAATATTTTGGCATTTTGCGAAAGGATTTTTAATTTATTTGGCGAATTTAATAATCATTGCCCTTGTGATAGTTGTAACTATTGCAAAGAGTTAGCATGAAAGAGGTGTTATAATGAGTCAAAATAAAATCGGTGCTGTAATGATTGTAGGCGCAGGAATTGCCGGTATTCAATCTGCACTTGATTTGGCAGAGTCGGGGTACTTGGTCCATTTGGTAGAAGAATCGTCAGCCATTGGCGGAACCATGCCAATGTTAGATAAGACATTCCCTACTAATGATTGCTCTATGTGTATTTTGTCTCCAAAGCTGGTAGAGTGCGGACGCCATCTTAACATTCGCATTTATACAAATTCCCAGGTTATAAAAACCGAAGGGGAAGCTGGGAATTTTAAAGTTACTATTCGACAGCAGCCGCGCTTTGTCGATGTTGATAAATGCACAGGCTGTGGATCATGCGCAGAAGTATGCCCGGTTAAAGTTGATGATGAGTTCAATCAAGGAATCGGTAAACGTAAAGCGATCTTTAAACAGTATTCACAGGCGTTTCCTAACGCCTATGCAATTGATCCTAAAAAATGCCTCTTCCAAACCACCGGAAAGGCCAAAGGCAAGGACATTTGCAAAAAGTGTCTGAAAGCCTGCCAAGCCGGTGCTATTAATCATGATATGGAAGGCGAAGATATCGAAATTGAAGTTGGTTCGATGATCTTGAACCCTGGTTTCAAAGTATTTGATGCGTCTGCCTTGGAGTATTATGGGTATGGCAAAATCAAAAGCGTTGTTACCAGCTTGGAATTCGAGCGTCTCTTAAGTGCTTCCGGCCCCTTCGATGGTCATTTAGTTCGTCCCTTCGATAAGAAAGAGCCGCAAAGAATTGCTTGGATTCAGTGCGTTGGCTCCAGAAATGCAAAAATCAACAAAAATTATTGCTCCGGCGTTTGCTGTATGTACGCTATTAAAGAAGCAGTCATTGCCAAAGAGCATAGTCATATTCCCGTGGATACTACGATTTTCTTTATGGATATGAGAACTCCGGGCAAAGATTTTGAGAAATATTACAACAATGCTAAGGATAATCAAGGAGTCCGCTTTATCCGTTCTCGTATCTATGAGGTTACAGAGGCTGAAGACGGCTCAGGAGATTCCGTCATTCGCTATTCCAATGAGGATGGCCAAATCTCCACCGAGCAATTCGATCTTGTCGTTCTTTCCGTTGGCTTAGAGCCTGGGGAAAGTTCCAAAGCTTTAGCCGAGACCTTAGATTTAAAAGTCAATAAATTTGGCTTTGCCGAGTTGGAACCTCTCAGCGGTGTTAACACTTCCCGAGAAGGTATTTTTGCCGCGGGTGCTTTCAGCGGCCCTCGTGATATCCCGGAAACAGTCATGCAGGCCAGTGCCGCCGCCGGTGCAGCTTCCGCTTTATTATCCCAAGAGCGGGGAACTCTGGTCAGCGAGAAAGAATATCCGCCGGAAAAAGAAGTCGCCGGAGATGTTATTCGTACAGGAGTTTTCATCTGTCATTGCGGCGTTAACATTGGCAGTGTCGTTAATGTACCGGAAGTCGTGGAATATGCTAAAACTCTGCCTACCGTTGTCGTAGCCACAGAAAAAATCTATGCTTGTTCCCAGGATGCTCAAGCTTCTATGAAGGAAATGATCGAAGAATATAAACTTAACAGAGTTGTAGTTTCTTCCTGCAGCCCCCGAACTCACGAACCACTCTTCCAAGAAACACTAAAAGAAGCCGGTTTGAATGCTCATTTATTTGATATGGCCAATATCCGCGACCAATGTTCCTGGGTACACATGAACGAGCCGGAAAAAGCCACTGAAAAGGCTAAAGACCTAACCCGCCTGGCTATTGTTCGAGCCACAATGCAGCAACCTGTTCAGCCGGTATTTATGGAGATGAACCATGACGCTTTAGTAGTTGGCGGCGGAGTTGCCGGTATGACTAGTGCTTTATCCTTAGCCGATCAAGGATATGTTGTTCATTTAGTTGAAAAAGCTCCGGAACTTGGAGGTATTGCCAAACGCTTCTCCACCGGTTTCCGAGGAGAAGATATCAAGGCTTTCCTGGCAGGATTAATCGACCGCGTCAGCAGTCATCCCAAAATCACCCTGCATCTAGGTAAGGAAATTCAAGAGGTTGGTGGTTTCTTAGGAAACTTTACAACGACCCTGAAGGATGGAGAACAAATCCGCCATGGGGTTGCCGTCATTGCTATCGGCGGCCAAGAATATCAGCCTAAAGAATATTTCTACGGTCAAGATCCCCGTGTCATGACTCAGATCCAAATGGATGAAGCCTTAGTACGGCACGATGACCTAGTGTCTAAAGCTCAAAATTTTGTATTCATTCAATGTGTCGGTTCCCGTTGCGAAGAAAACCCTTATTGCAGCCGCACGTGTTGTACTAAATCCGTTAAACTGGCCTTAAAAGTTAAAGCTAAGAATCCTAAAGCTAATGTCTTTGTTCTGTATCGCGATATGAGAACTTACAGCTATTTCGAAGAGGACTATGAGCTGGCTCGCAGAAGCGGAATTCTTTTCGTTCGCTACAGTGAAAATGAAAAACCTGTAGTTACTAAAGAAGGAGAAACTCTTGTGGTCACTGTCAGGGATCACGTCTTAGATCGTCCTATTGAAATTGAAGCTGACGTCATCTGCCTTGCGGCTGCTATTAAAGCACCGGAAGACGGCAAAAAACTCTCCAAGTGGTTCAAAGTACCCCTTAATAATGAAGGATTCTTCTTAGAAGCTCATATGAAATTAAGACCTGTTGATTTCAGTACTGACGGTGTCTATATGGCAGGTATTGCTCATAGCCCTAAAAATATGGAAGAGGTTATCGCCCAGGCTAAAGCAGCGGCCGGTCGTGCCGGCGTGGCTTTATCTAAGGAACAAGTTGAATCCGCCGGTTTAACTGCCTTTGTTAACAAACGCAAGTGTACGGCCTGCGGAACCTGCGAAGCTATATGTTCGGCTAAGGCTGTTGCCGTGGATTTAGAAAACCGGGTAGCCGTCGTGAACGATGCACTGTGTAAAGGTTGTGGAGCATGTGCTTCCAGTTGCCGCTGCGGTGCCATCAATCTTAGAGGATGTACAAACGAACAAATCGTGGAAATGTTAAACTTCTTCTAAAATTGAACTGCTTTAATAAGGCTAAGGAAAGGTAGATGTTTATGGAAGAACGTCAAGTAAACGTATCTGATACGGACAATAAAGCTTACCAACCTAAGATTGCCGCCTTTTTATGCAACTGGTGCAGTTATGCCGGCGCTGATCTTGCCGGTGTCAGCCGCTTTCAATATCCAGCGACAATCAGAACTATTCGAGTCCCATGTTCAGGAAGAATCAATCCCTTATATCTCTTAAAAGCTATGGCTAACGGAGCCGATGGAGTCCTTGTTTCCGGATGCCACCCTGGTGACTGCCACTATATCAGCGGTAATTTCGTCGCTCGCCGGAAATTTGCTCTGATCAAGTCCCTTTTAAAACATGTTGGCTTAGAAGAAGACCGGGTCAGTTTCTCTTGGGTATCTGCCGCAGAGGGTGTTCGATTCTCCGAAGTGGTGAAAGGGGTTACGGAACGTGTCGCAGCCCTGGGACCTAATAACGGTGTATTTAAAGTAAAGGACGGGGGTGGAACGGATGAGTAGTGTCGTGGAAGATATCCGAAAAACAGCCCGCCAATTACTGGCCGACGGAAAAGTCGATGTTGTCATTGGATATGAAAAAGGTTCCTTGCCGCTGAAAGCTACACCTTGCTTTGTCCGTACAGTAGAAGATACAGATAAACTCATTTGGGATGAAACCTGCGAAAATAATTTAGCAGCCTTTTCTTATAAGATTAAGGGGAAGAAGGCTATTATCACTAAAGGATGCGACAGCCGTGCTTTAGTCGTGCTCCTGCAGGAAAACCAATTAACTAAAGACGATGTCTACATCATCGGAGTTTCCTGCCAAGGGGTTATCGACAAGCGGAAGATTGAAAACGAACTCGGGGAAATAATCGAAGCAACGGTAGCTGATGGCAAGATTTCAGTAAAAGGTATGTCAGGCAGCGGAGAATTTACTTTTGCAGATGTTAAGGATGCAACCTGCCAAACCTGCCGTTATCCCAATCCAGTGATCGAAGATATTCACCTTGGCGGAACTGTGGAAGTACCCAAAGAGGCTGTCCTTTTTGCCGACGTTCTGGAGATGGAGGCAAAATCGGATAAAGAACGTGAAGCTTATTTCGGAGAGCAGATGGACAAATGTATTCGCTGCTATTCTTGCCGCAACGCTTGCCCGCTGTGTTACTGCCAGGAATGTTTTGTTGATTGCAATACCCCGCGCTGGTTAACAGGCGGAGTAAACCGGGCCGAAAATCTTTTCTTCCAAGCCGGACGTGTTCTCCATCTGGCCGGACGTTGTGTTGATTGCGGCGCCTGCAGCAGAGCTTGTCCCCAAGGAGTAGATATTCGGGCCTTAAATCGCAAGATGAGCCGTGACGTATTAGAAATGTACAATCATGAATCCGGAATCAGCCTAGATGTTAAGCCAGCTCTTAATGAATACAGCGGGGATGACCCAGAAGCATTTTTGGTAAAGGAGTGAGGTGAAGACATGAAGATAAGTAAAGAAAAATTCGGCCAATCCTTAGAGGCTTTGTCCTCAGACTATAAAATCATTGCTCCGGTCAGTGAAGCTGGTGGAGTGAACTTTAAAGCCGTTAAGAGCTTTTCGGACATTAAGCAAGATTATCTGAATTCCAAACTTCCTCCAAAATCTTTCTTCTTCCCCCAACATGAAAAGCTGTTGTCCTATGTCAAAAACGGCAAAGAAGTCACCGTTAAAAACGAGCTGAACGCGGAAAAAACAATTCTTTTCGGAGTAAGACCCTGTGACGCCAAAGGATTGCTCCTGATTGATAAAGTTTTTAAGAACGACCAGTATCGAGATCCCTATTATTATGATCGCCGCGATAATACCGTAATTATCGGCCTGGCTTGTAAAAACATTGCTCCAACCTGTTTCTGCTCATCAATGGGTTTATCTCCGGCCAGCAGCGAAGGGGCCGACATTTTCCTTATTGATTTAGGTGATTCCTACGAAGTAGAAGTGATTACCGAAAAGGGCAAAGCACTGTTCAGTAACCTTGGTCTTAGTGAATTAACCGCACAGGAACAAGCAATTGTTGATGCCATTAAAGGTGCTGAGACAACAAGTAAAGTGGATGTATCGACCATTACTGAAAAACTGGACAAAATGTTCAACAACTCCTATTGGGATACGTTGCAAGAGAAATGCTTAGGTTGCAATACCTGCTCCTTCTCCTGCCCAACCTGCCATTGTTTCGATATTTCCGAAGAAGTACGCCAAAACTCAGGGAGTCGCGTAAGAACCTGGGATGCTTGCATGGCCCCGCTCTTTACTCTGCACGGTTCTGGTCATAATCCTCGCAACGAGCAAAAAGCTCGCTGGCGCCAGCGAATGATGCACAAATTTAATTATTTTGTGCATAACAATGGGGACATAGCCTGTGTTGGCTGCGGCCGCTGTATTCGCAGCTGCCCTGTAAATATGGATATGCGCCAGGTCATTGATGGCGTCAACAAAGCAGAATTGGTGGTGGAATAATGCAACAGAATCCTTATCTCCCGATAACAATGAGGCTCGCTAAAAATTTAGTTGAGACCGAAGATCGAAATATTAATACCTTTACTCTGGAATACCTCAATAAACAAGATGAAGAAAACTTCAAATATATGCCGGGACAATTTGCCGAACTTAGTGCTTTTGGTTACGGCGAAGCTCCCTTTGGAATCGCCACATCACCTACGGAACCCGGTGTTCTCAAGTTTTCTGTAGCTAAAGTAGGCTGCGTATCCAATGCCCTCCATCTGATGGAAGAGGGCACCATGGTGGGAGTCCGGGGTCCCATGGGCAACTATTATCCCGTGGAAGAATTTAAGGGAAAAAACCTTGTCATCATCGGTGGAGGATTTGCCTTTACGACGCTTCGCTCGTTGGCAGTCTATATGTTGGATGAAAAGCACCGCGGCGACTATGGAGACATCACAGTAATTTACGGAGCGAGAAATCCTGGCTTATTGCTTTATAAAGATGAATTAGCCGAGTGGGACAAAAATCCCAATATCAATCTTGTCACCACCATCGACCGTCCGGCAGAGGGCTGGACTAAGCACGTCGGCTTTATTCCGTCGATCACAGAACAAATTGCACCATCCTCTGTAAATACCTATGCAGTTGTATGTGGACCGCCGGCAATGATTAAATTTACGCTGCCTGTTTTGGAAAAACTGAATTTCCCTCCTGAACGCATCTATACCTCATTAGAAATGCGGATGAAATGCGGGCTGGGAATCTGCGGCCGCTGCAATATTGGTACTGAATACGTTTGTAAAGACGGTCCGGTTTTTTCGATGGCTCAATTAAAAGAACTGCCTAGCGAATATTAATTCAAAATCGGAGGTGATAGTAAGATGGCAGAACCCATTAGAGTTAAAAGTTTAGATCCGACCCTGCGCGATGAAGTCGCTGAAATGTTAAAAGGCTATGATTTCTCGAATTGTCTCACCTGCGGAATGTGTACTGCTGGATGCAAGTATAGTGATATTTGGGAGGATAACGATCCTCGTAAATTCATACGTAAAGTAGCCCTAGGTCTTCGGGAAGAGGTCGAAAACGACCCCTTTGTCTGGAATTGCAATATGTGTGAACGCTGCACCGTTGAATGCCCTATGGGTGTGAATATAGCTGCGATTACCCGGGCTTTCCGCGGAAAAACTCCTGTTCCTCCAGGTCATCTGCAAATTATTGCTGATGACCATATCAGAACAGGAAATCAAATGGCTGTTGAGCAAATTGACTACGATGAGACTTTAGAATGGCTTGAAGAAGAGCTTCAAAACGAACTGAAAGATCCCAGCTATAAAATTCCTATTGATGTACCTAATGCAGATTTTATGTTTGGATTTAATGCGCGTGAGGTAAAACACTATCCAAATGAACTCCAAACGATCTTGCATATCTTTGCGGTTGCCAAAGTTAATTATACTCTTAGCAGCAAGCGCTGGGATGCTACAAATATTTGTCTTTTCACCGGAAAGAACGATGAATTCCAGGAAATTTCCCGTCCCCTCTTTGAAGAAGTTGAGCGCTTGAATGCTAAAGAACTCATTGTCACAGAATGCGGTCACGCCTTCCGTTCCTGCAGGATGTTTAAGCGTTCTTTTTGGAAAGGCAAAGATTTTCCTGTCCGCCACATTGTTGAACTTTATGCGGATTTAATTAAGGAAGGGCGACTTAAACTCGATAAGACTAAGAATCCTCTTCCGGTAACTATGCACGACCCTTGTAACACTGTACGTAAAGAAGGAGTTTATGAACCTCAACGTTATGTAATCAAGAATGTCGTCATGGATTATCGCGAAATGAATCCTGATGGTAAATACAATATTTGTTGCGGAGCCGGCGGTGGTGCTCTTGCTGTTGCCTCGACCAGAGCACAACGTATGGAAAAGGCAAAACCTAAAGTTAAACAACTGATAGATTCCGGAGCAAAAATAGGTTGCATTCCATGTCATAATTGCATTGACCAATTTAATGACATGAATAAGTTCTATAAACTTGGAATGAAAATGTATCACCTTAGCCATCTCATAGAGAATGCCTTAGTGACTGATGAGGAACAAGAGGCAGAAACTGGAGATAAATCACAGTAGGAAAAATAATTTTTATAAAATAATAATATTGTATTAAAAACCCTTATGAAGTCCCGTTAGGGCTGCCGCCCAACGGGACTTTGTTCTATTGCATAATACAGTATTTACATAATAATCTGTCTTTGAACAAAAAATGAAACACTTGCAGGAAATATTAGATTTAAGGAGAAAATATAATAATATGTAATTATATATTAATGGTAGCAGGAAACACTAAAAATAATTGGATACTAAGAAAGAAGGGGTCTAATCATGCCAAATAAGGAAATGCTTCTTATCCCCGGGCCTACACCCGTTGTGGATGAAATTTACGATGCCTTGTCCAGTGAAACCTATGCACACACTGATCCGCGCTTCGTTAAGATTTTCAAGAATAGTTTAGAACAAACTAAAAAATTATTTAACACTGACGGTGAAGTATTTGTGATTGCCGGTTCCGGCACACTTGCGATGGAAATAGCGATTATTAATACTGTTGCTCCAGGGGAAAAACTGCTGGTTATTAGCCACGGTTATTTTGGAGACCGTTTCATTCCGTTAGCTAAAGCCTTTGGGATTCAAGTTGAGACTATCCAAGCAGAATGGGGAGAGCATGTTCGCAAAGAAGTTATAGAAGATAAATTGGCTTCCGGAGATTTTAAAGCCGTAACCGTTACTCATGTTGACACCTCGACAGGAATTATGGCAAATCTTGAAGAGTTAGTTCCCGTTGTTAAGAAATCAGGAGCTCTCTTTATTCTTGATGGAGTCTGTGCAGCAGCAGCAATTGATGAAGATATGCAGAAAACTTACGGAGATCCATCTTACACTATCGATGTTGTCTTAACTGGATCACAAAAAGCGATCGGGGTACCACCGGGTCTGGCAATTGTTGCGTTTGGATCAAAAGCCTTAGCAGCTCGCGAAGCTATACCCTCGGTCCCTGGCTATTACACTGATATTAAAAATTGGCTTCCTATTATGCAAGATCCCGGAAAATATTATGCGACTCCACCTGTCAACATGATCTATGCCTTTAACAAAGGGATGGAAATTGTCATGGCCGAAGGATTATCTGAACGCTATCAACGCCATGCCGCCTTAGGTAAAGCTGTAAGAGCCGGCTTAAAAGTATATGGCATGAAACCTTTAGCTCCTGAAGCAATTGCTGCTCCGACCCTGAGTTGTGTTCTTTATCCTGAAGGTGTAAACGATGCAAAATTTCGGTCACGTCTGGCGGAAAAAGGTATGGTTATTGCCGGGGCTTTAGCTTCCTTATCTGGTAAAGCATTTCGGATTGGTCACATGGGCAACGCTACCGAAAGTATGTTTAAAAAAGCCTTAGAACTCATTGGAGAAACCCTAAAAGAAATGGGACATGAAGCGAATGTTGAAGAGGCAGTAGCTGAGTTTACAAAGGTTTACCATACTCGCTAAAAACGCCAGTTTTGTAATTATTTATTCCTTTATGTTAATCGTTTTAATAGTTAGGTGATAATAAAATTATCTTGGATTAATTGGGATTGTACGACTGAAATATCAGGAAGTACAATCCTTTTTTTATTTTTAGAATGTATAACCTTCTTGTGCATACTGCAAGAAGAGCTAATACGTGCGAAGATAGTGTTTTTACTCCCCAGCATATGTCACTCTCGAATAATACATAATACATGCGCTGTAATCTATTTACATTTAACTCCTTTTTTAATTTAATGATAATAATATGGTTTACTCTAATTACAGATTGGATGGGATAGTATGGCTGTTGAAATAAAACTACCTCCTGTACTAGATATTATTCGAGGCAATATTATTAAAAACGGCAATCCTTTAGCTTTGAAAGGTTCTGAAGTAGCCGCCTGGGCTAAAGAGCTAAAGCTTCCTGATCAGGGAGATTTGCTTTTATACACCGGAGGGGAGTACCAGTTGCTGCCTTTTATAGATTCGTTAGTAAGTACGATGACCGTAATGGACCAAGGGAGCAAAGTTTTCTCTCTTATGATGGGGGCCCGTAATCTTATTAACAAAACAGGCATCAATGCTGAAAAAATCTATGCCTCAGTGCTGGCTAAAGATCGTGAACGATTTAACTCAATTTCCTATAAAGCCGCCATTATTCTCCAAAAGTTAGGATACGAGCTTTGCTATTCAGGTGAAAAAGAATTGTACAGCGGAGCATTACTGACAGAATTGGGCTTCAATATTGATATGCAAACCTATGCTCTAAAAGTCGCAAAGGTAATTAGGGAAAGCAAGGCTAAAACTATCGTCTGTTTATCACCCCATGCCGCTGAAGTCCTTAAGTTTGTTTATCCAAAACTAATTTCAGATTTTAACTATGAGATTAAAACCTTTGTGGAATTGGTCTGGGAAAAAAGAGATAAATTACCGAAAATTAGTCTCAACAAATCGGTTGTCCTTCACGACTCATGTCGCTTAGCTCGCGAAATGGATATAACTGAGGAACTTAGAGATATTTTAACTAGCATGGGAGTTTCATTCCGAGAAGCCAGCAGCAATCGTAAATGGACGACATGCTGCGGCGGGCCTAACAAGCTTCTATATCCTGAAATATCTCATACCATCGCTTCCCGACGGATTAATGAACTAGAAGAAACCGGTGCAGATATTATCCTAACCTCTTGCCCTTATTGTCTTGCGGCCTTGCTAGGCGGACAAACAAAGGATGATAAGACGATTGTTGAAGATTTTATTGAATATCTTTATCGGGGGGTTGGAGCGTAATGTCTGATTTGCAAAAAGAATTTAATATATATACCAAAGATATTATAACAGCAAGCAGGGATGAAAATATTGAAAGGGCTATTACTCGTGCAGTTAAGTCATATCGCCAAACCACCGCAGAAACCTTAGAACGTTACCCTCATACTCCTGAATTAGCTGCGGAAGTTCGAGAGATTAAGAAAATCTCTATAGCCAATCAACAAACATTGCTTAAACAAGCCATGGAATCCGTGGAACGCAACAAAGGCAGAGCTTTTTATGCCAAAGATAAACAAGAAGCTCTCGAATTAGCGGCAAAGATCATCGGCACAGGAAAAACTATCGTAAAAGGGAAAAGTATGTTGGGAGAAGAATTGTCTCTCCGCGAATATCTGGAGGAGAAAGGAAATGAAGTTTGGGAAACGGATTTGGGAGAATTTATCTTACAGCTCAACAAAGAACGCCCCATGCATATTTTATCTCCTTCTGTACATGTACCCAGAGAACGAGTTGCCGAGATATTTTCAAAGTTCTTCGCTAAAGAAGTCCCCCCGGACATAGCTCAAGAAGTGGCTGAAGTACGTGACTTCATGAGAGAAAAGTATTTTAAAGCAGATGTAGGGATAAGCGGAGCCAATGTTGTGGCGGCGGATACAGGGGCCATGGTGATTATTGAAAACGAAGGGAACGTAAGGCTGGCCACAGGAGCACCTCCGGTTCATATCGTCTTAGTAGGTATTGAAAAGATAGTTCCCACGTTTCAAGATGCGATGAAAGTGACAGAGGTTACCTGGCGATACGCCCAATATGGCGTCCCAGGTTATGTTAATATAATCAGCGGACCGAGTAAAACCGGGGATATCGAAAAGGTCACTACATATGGGGCCCATGGGCCAAAAGAATTTAATGTGATTTTTGTGGATAATGGACGAAGTGAAATGGCAAGGGAAAACGAATTCAAAGCTGCTCTTCATTGCCTGCGTTGCGGCGGCTGTATGTATGAATGCCCAGTCTTTCAAATCACAGCCGGTCATTTTGGCCACATCTATATGAGTGGGATCGGGACAGTCTGGACAGCTTTTGTAGCTGGAGGCATGGATAAAGCCGCACCTCTTGCCTTTACCTGTCTGCGCTGCGGACGCTGCGTTGAACGCTGTCCCATGCAAATCAATGTACCTGCAATGGTTCAGAAATTACGCGAAAAAATAGTAAACGGTTAAGTTATCTTTATTACCTGTGAATTATAATCTTTAAAACCGATTAGAAGCAGCCCACGGCTTTCGGCTTGGGTTGCTTTTTACTGTCCCTGCTATGGATAGTGGATACAGCTTTTCTTTTGATACAACTATCACCTGGATTATTTCTGGAATATAATACCACAGACTCATGGGTTAAGGAGGTGAGCCGGTGGGTAATAGTAAACGCGTAGAAGATATGAATTATTTCGAACTTATTGCTTGGTTAGGCATAGGCAGTTCCCATCCAGGAGGTTTTCCCGCTACGAGACAGAATTTAGCTGCCTTACAATTAAAGCCGGAAGACTATGTGCTTGATGCTGGGTGTGGCAGCGGACTTACAGCTTGCCATGTTGCAAAAACAATTGGATGCAAAATATTGGGGATTGATATCAATCCATTAATGGTTGAAAAGGCCATAAATAGAGCAAAAAAGGAAGGCGTTTCCCATTTGGTTTCCTTTGAGGCAGCGGATGTTTATCAACTGCCATATAAAGACAATCAATTTGATGTTGTCATAGCTGAGTCTATTACAGTCTTTTTAGATAAAGTGAAAGTATACAAAGAATTTTATCGTGTCCTTAAACCTCAGGGTAGGGTGGCCGATTTAGAAATGGCTCTCATAAAGGATTTGCCTCAGGATATAAAACAACAACTAGAATCCTGTTTTGGCCCTGGCACAAATCCGCTGCCTTTCGATCAATGGCTGCAATCATTAGCAGATGCCGAATTTGAAGAAGTCACTATCATAAATCCTCAACCCATGAGCAATAGCAGTAACTTGGTTATAAGTGAACTAAAAAAAGATTGGCTGTTAATAAAAGATCTTCCCATGAAAATTAAGAATCAGCCCGGTCTATATAAGCGACTTCAGCGCAATGCAAATTTCATGAAGAGAAACCTGAGTTACTTTTGCTTTGGTCTGATCATCGGTCGGAAACCCGAACCCAAACCCAAACCCAAACCATCTATTAATAGGGGTTTTAGAGGATGGCTGGCGAAACTTTTCCGAAGAGAAATCAAGTAGAGTAAAATAAAGATACTAGCCACAAAATACAGGCAAAAGGGTGTATTTTGTGGCCCTTTGGCCTTTTTCTTTCCCTCATTAAAAAATACTTGGGCGAATTGCTATTGCAAATACATTTTGTGAAAGCCCCATTTTTATGAAGATAGATGAATATAATACCAGAAATAGATATATTTTTACAAAAATAATTATCTTCAGACTTCACTAAATATATTGACTCTTCAGACTAATTGGATTAAAATTGAAGTATCCTAAAAATTTAATTTGCCTCATTCATAAGATACAACATTTCAATTCTCAATATTTCAAGGCCTACTTGCGAGAGATAGATGGTTATGATAAGATACAAATATAACATATATAATGAAACGTGGTTTTATTATATGAAACATTTGTGTTCTTATACTTTAAGGAGGTGATTAACAATGACTCATGGTGGAGATGAAGAAAAAGAAGTCTCTAAATGGGCAGAATCTCAAGGAACAAGTGAAAATTCCGGTGATTGGGAAAAGGGAACACGGGGTATCTATTCCGAACATGGTAAGAGTTTACATCCCAGACAAGCACGTGCGATTGAAGCACACGACCTCTGCTACGATTGCGAAACTGGGTTTCACTATATGAAATAATTAATCAAGCCTTTCATAATCCCTAGAAACCTTCTGGATCGGGTTTTAGGGATGCTTTAATACTCAGTTAAGACCTCCACTTGTAGAAGTGGAGGTTTCTCTTATTAATTGATTAATTTTATCAATGTGAAAACAAGCTTAGATATTCATCATAGCCTTCCTCTGCCAGTCGTTCCTTAGGAATAAAACGCAAGGCCGCAGAATTGATACAGTACCGTAATCCCGTCGGTTGTGGGCCGTCTGTAAAAACATGTCCAAGATGAGCAGCTCCTTGAGTACTGGTAACCTCAGTTCTCTGCATAAAATGACTGTAATCAGGCTTTTCTTGTACCGCATCAGGTTTAAGGGGCTTTGTAAAACTCGGCCAACCACATCCTGAATCAAATTTATCTGCAGAGCTAAAAAGAGGTTCGCCGGTAATAATATCAACATAGATGCCTTCAGATTTATTATCCCAATATTCATTGTCAAAGGGAGGTTCAGTCCCTTTATTTTGAGTCACCTCGTATTGCAGCTTTGTCAATTTCGTCTTTAAAAGTTCATTATTTGTTGTATTCCAATGTTGTTCAATAAAACCATCTCGTCCAGATCCACGACGATAGGCTTCATATTTTAATGGATTTTTTCGATAATAATATTGATGATACTCCTCGGCTCTGTAGAATTCTGTAGCGGGAAGAATCAAGGTAACGATTGGGTTTTCAAACCTGCCGCTTTTCTCTAGCTCGTGTTTAGAACGCTGAGCTTCAAGTTGTTGTTCATGGTTATGATAAAAAATAGCCGTTCGGTAAGATGTGCCCCGATCTGAGAACTGCCCCTCTGAATTAGTGGGATCAATCTGTTGCCAATAAACATCCAAAAGTTTTTGATAGGGGATAATTTGAGTATTGTAAGTAACTTGCACTGCCTCAAAATGACCGGTGTTCTTATAACAAACATCTTCATAGGTGGGATTTTCAAAGTTCCCGCCTGTATAACCCGCTATTACTTCACGAACACCCGATAATGCTTCAAATGGTTTTACCATGCACCAAAAGCACCCACCGGCAAAGGTAGCAAGCTGATAGTTTTGATCTCCCATTGACAAGTTTTCCTCCATTTAGCAATCTTTTTACTTAAATTTTATTAGATCCGCTGCTTGTTTGAGTGTTTATCAAGAACTTTAGCATAAATTCTTGTCGTTCGGGGGTCTGAGTGACCTAAAGCATCCTGAACAATAGCAAGATTGTCAGTCTCCCTGAGAAGCAATGTTGCAAATGTTGAACGCATCTTATGGGCGCTGAAACCCTCCGTATTGTGACCAAGATTTTTTAAGATATTCATATACTTTGATATTAAATTTTGCACTGCTCTCTTACTAACACGTTTTCCTTGCATAGAAAGAAATAATGCATCTGATTTTTTTGCGCTATAACGGGGACGTTCGTGCGAAATATAGTCCATCAAAGCATTAGCAATTTCACGATTGAAGTAAACCACCGTTTCCTTATTGCCTTTGCGCCGCACTTCGAAGCACCCTTTATTGAAATTAGTGGTACTGAGATTCAGATTGCAAAGCTCAGATAAACGCAGCCCGGTACCAAGAAGAGTAAGTATTAGTGCGTAATCCCTTTTTTCTGTATAAGCATAATATTTAAGTTGACCAGGGGATAATCCCATTCCGGTTTCCATGACATCTGTTAAATCGGCAATCTGGTTTGGTTCTAATGCTTTAGGGAGCTTCTGATGAATTTTGATGGGGTCCAATTTTACAGTCACATCTTTGACAAGCAAGTCTTCCCGAACCAGGTAATGAAAGAAGGACTTTATGACCGCCTGTTTACGTGCCAGAGCACGTGCACCATTATTTCGCTGGGCACTAGCCCAACTAAGGTATGATTCTACATGATGATGACTAATCTTTTCCATTGAAGCCAAAGAAATATCGGCTGAAGCGTTTGGAAGCTCAGGTAGGGAATGACATAAATAATTAAAAAATAAACGAAGTTCCAGAGCGTAAGCCATTTGCGTTGATTTTGATTTATTGGTCACCGCTAGGTGATTAATATAATTCCTTGCAAAATAGGGGAGGGGAGAGGAGTCGAATCGATCTTCCATGGGCTGGCCTCCGTTTCTATTAAACTTACTCTACGTAAGATGATATGCCAGATTTTAACTCTTTCATTATAACTTGGAATTAGTAATCTTTTCAATCTAAGCATTTTTATTTAGTAATCCAAAGAGATATGCTTTTTGGAAGGGTTAATCTATTAATCTTTTCCCAATGTAAAATAATTGATACATAACCGTTTATCATATTAATTGTAGTTTGATCCTTATAGATATGTTTCTGTGCTAAACGACCTATAGTTTATTGCCTTTGATGTGTTGTAAAATGAAATTATGTTAACCTTTGGGAATGAATTCAGGATAAATAAGACAAGACTATCATTTATTGTCAAAATGAGGTGAAGGTATGGCTTCGAAAGTCCGTTTTTTACAATGTTCCGGCTGTCGTTTTGACAGTCCGTTTTGGGATGGGCCAGATACATGGATTCCCTATCGCAATCAAGACTTGTGGAAGACATTTGAAGCAGTACTTTCTTTATGTCAGTCGGAAAATATTGATCTGCTTTTTCTAATGGGCAATTTATTTGAGCAAGAATATACTCGTAAACCAACTGTTGAGAGGGTAGCGAATTCCTTAGGATCATTAACTAAAACCCGTGTTTTTATTGTACCTGGTGAAAAAGATCCTCTTGTGATTTCCTCACCTTACCGGCTTACTGTATGGCCGAACAATGTCCATATATTTTCCAGCGGAATAAACAATATAAATCTTCAAAACAAGGTGACAGTATACGGTTCAGGATGGACCGCGTTTCAACAAAACAAGTCTTTCCTTAGCAAAGGCTTTCGAGCCGATGTTGATACAACCTCAATTATGCTTCTTCATTCCGAAGTGGGCAATGATGAAAAAAGTAATTTTCTCACGCTTGAACAAATAGGAGCCAGTGAGTTAACATATTTAGCCTTAGGCCATCAGGAGAACTATAGCGGAATTCAGAAGACCGGAAGAACTTTCTGGGCAGACAGCGGCGTTATAGAAACCAGAAGTTTTACCTCAAGCGGTCCTCACGGCGTGATCATCGGCGAGATAGAAGAAGGCTCGATTCGTCTTGAATTCCGAGAACTGGGGCAGCGACAATATATTTCAAAGAGTTTTGACCTTCCATCCGACATTCAATCTCTTGAGACAAAACTGTTGGCGGAAACGAGTTCCGAAGAACGTCAACGGAATTTGTATAGAGTCACCTTTTCTAAGTCCTTGCCCGAGGAAGACTTAGACTTTAATTCCTTGCAAAAAATTCTCTCGGAGAAATTCCGTTATATCCAAGTGATTGATCCTCAAGAGGAAACACATTCTCCATTAGAACTGGATCATAGTAGGCCGGTTCGGGCGATACATGAAGAATGCGATTTTATGACATTATCGCAAGTCTATCTCCAGAAAATTAGTGACTATCAATTAGCAGCGACGAGCTCAGAGGATCAGAAACAATGGGAACTGGTGAAAAAAATCGGTCTGGCAGCACTGGAGCAGGGGCGGATAGACGATGAAAATTGAACGAATTAATGGTCTTCATTTGAAGGGACTTGGGAATATTAAGTGGACATTCCCGGCAGGTCCAGTCTTTCTTCTTTTTAAAGAAGAAAGTCAGCAAAAAGTTTTAGCTGAGTTGTTATGGGAATTATTTTGCAAACAAAAAACGCTGGACACTGTCCATCCATTGGGTAGTTCCAGCGTGTTCGAAATGTGGGTGAGCAGAGAAAACCACCGCTTCCATATTCGTCAGGAGTACCAGCTCTGTGACAATGATCTTTTGCCAACTTCCGATTTTATCAAGGACGAGATAACCGGGGAGAATGTTTCTCTTGCAGATTCAATGTCCTTAGGAGAATACATATTCGGAGTCAATCTCCAAGTAGTTCAACAGGGGGTAACTATTGACTGGTCGGAAATTAGTGATGTCAATCAACTTTACCAAAGAATAGAAAACATTTGTCAGAGTGGAGATGAAAAGCTATCCCCACAAAAAGTAAAAGCTTCGTTAATCGGAGCCCAGAATAAGGTCCTTGAACAAAAGGGGAAAATAGCTCTGGTTAAAGCTGAGTATGATGAGTTACGAAAGGATTGGGAAAATTCTCACCGGCAGCAAGAAGAAGAACGACTTCTTTTAATAGAACTTAAAGAATTTGAAGAAAATGATGCAATTATAGCTGAAAAAATTACAGCAGCTCATAAAATCAAAGAACGTTTAACCTTGCTAAATCAAAATCAAGATTATCGTGAGCTACGACGACTTCAGACGGATATCATCAGTTCGGAGGAGCGCCTACGAAGAGCTGAAGCTAATCTAGCAGCCTTAACTAATGAGTCAGTAATTGATTGGACTTTAGTCGAAAGCCTGCGTGAAGAATGTATAAGATGGGCTGATCTACAAGAACAAATTAAACGCATTGATCATATTATTCAAACGTTAGGGGACAGAATTGCAAATCTAAAGGTTTCAATTCAAACCAGCGGGTATGAGGGATCTAATAACGAAAAGCAACGCATGTACAGACTTTTAGAAGAAAAAAATACAGCACAAGATAAACTTAATAGTCTAGCTAATTTTAAAAAAGATCTGGCGGACACTCATCTAAGCTTATCCCAGGCCGCTGCTGAGCTCCAGGAATTAAGTGAAATGACCTCTGTTACACAGAAAGATGCAGCAAGGGTTGCTCGATGGGAATGGCAATTAAGGAAGTGGCATAATTCGATAATCGGCGGAACCTTTGAGCGCATTTCACAAGAACATTTTAGTAGATTCAGTATCGAAAAAAAGCTCCGAACTCGTATTAAGCAATACTACGAAACCCTCCGCGTCAAAGACTATGAAGGCTTTCAAAATCGGCTTACCAAATTCCATGAGCTAAAAAATTACGCGGAAAGACTACAAGAAAAGATTATTCAATTGAAAAATGTTATCGACCAGGAAGAAATTCTCCGTGAGACGGTTGATTCACGAAATGACTCATTAAATGAAGCTTTTTTCGCTGCTAATGTTGACAATTTTTCATTATGGTTAGAAGGTTGGAAGGATTGTAACAGAAAAATATTTCAATTATCCCATCTGCAAAAAAAACTACAGTCATTATCTGATCGTTATGATGCAGAAGATACTATCCTGCGCGACTTTACAGCAGAATTAAAGGAAAAGCTCAATGACTGGAACACACCAGTTACAGATCGAGAAGAAGTCTTGGCCATGGTCTTTAATGTTGCCCATCAATTAAGGGAAAAAGATAGGGCGGAAAAAAGAATGGCCGAATGCAGATCGAAATTTATGGAGATGATCGGTGATCGTGACTTAGACACTTTGGCTAAAAAAATTGAACCTTTAGCTGAGTTGGACAAGGAAGCTCTTATTTCCAGTACTGATCGTCAGTCTGCAATTGCTTCATGGGAGATAGAGCGCTTAGAAATTAGTCGACTTCGTCAGGATACAGAAAAGCGTCTCAAATCGATGAAAAAATATCTGTCGCTACCCGTCTTAGAAGAAAAAATGGAAGCGTCTAGGAAGGAATGGATGACCTATGAGAACTTACTTATGGCCATTAATGACACTCTAAGACTTTTTGAGATGTCAACAGACTCTTGGCAAGCAACTTACGGAAATGCCCTCTATTTTGAAGCAACAAGAATTCTAAAACAATTCTCTTCCTTGTCAGACATAGAAATGTCTCAAAAGGAACTTCTTAAGACGAAAAGAGAATATTTTGCTTATCGCATGGCTATTGCAGAATTAGCTCTGGGCAATAACATCGAGTTACCTCTTTATCTCTCAATTGAAAAACTATCTGAGGACGAAAGTTTCCTGACAAATATTACAGAGTATTTATCACAACTATCTCCTGCGAGACAAATAATCCTTTCCACCACTAATCTTAAACTCGCGGAAAAGCTCAAAAACATCGGCTGGCCTTCAATTATAGTCTAATTCTGATTTCGTAATTCCTCAATTTATAGAAAGACGTTGGCACTCCATTACAGAAGTGTTATGACAACGTCTTTCTTTGCAACCACTATGTTTTTATGGGTTGAGTTCTTACCGTCACTAAAATCAGGGGAGTTTTTTTTGGCTCTAATATGCTTTTTCGCCATATTTCGCCGCCAACTTGGATTATAGTTGTCTCTAAGAAATTGTTTTTCTCTGAAATAAGTTGAATAGAAATAGAGCTATTAAATTAGAGGAGGTTTCCTATGACTAGATCGATCAGAGCCATGTATTTTAGTCCAACAGGTACGACCCAAAAAATAATTACGGGAATAGCTGGAACTATCTCAAAACATTTTGCGCAGGAAACACATACCATTGATTTCACCTTACCCGAGGAAAGGATGAAACCCATCTCCTTTTCTAGAGATGATATAGTAATTATCGGTGTCCCAGTCTATGCAGGAAGAGTTCCCAATGTATTGTTGAAATACTTAACGAGCATTATGGGTAACGATGCTTTAGCAATTGCTGTTGTTTTATATGGTAATAGAAATTACGATGATGCCTTAATTGAATTAAGAGATATTCTAAATAATAACGGATTTAAGGTCATTGCAGGAGGAGCATTTATCGGAGAACATTCGTTTTCAAAAACACTTGCTCAAAATAGACCTGATGAAAAAGATATGAACATAGTTGAGGATTTCGCAAACCAAATCATTAATAAAATGAGAACCAGCAATGAACTTCAAACTGTAAACGTCAAGGGTAATCAACCCTACCGAAACTATTACAAGCCCATAAATAAAGAAGGTATTCCCGTAGACATTCGTAAGGTTACCCCCAAAACAAATGACCGTTGCCTAGACTGTAAGCTTTGTGTTACTGTTTGCCCCATGGGATCAATTGATCCCGAAGATGTGACTAAATTAAAGGGGATTTGTATTAAATGCGGTGCCTGTATCAAAAAATGCCCTTCAGAAGCGAAGTATTATGACGATCAAGATTATTTAAGACATAAACAAGAGTTAGAGTTAGAGTTTTCCTCTCGAAATGAGCCGGAACTCTTTCTATAGCCTTTGCAAATCTTTAGGAAACTTTCAGCAATTTTACAGGATAGTTATAGGCCGCCATTAGGTGGCCTGAATTCATTTACCGGTTAAAGCGAACAGTTCAGAGTTTTTCGCGGATACTAAACAGTAAAAAATTTAATGTATTGCGACTAATAATTTATGTCTTTTATCATAGGTACATATGGGGTAAAATCAATAGGATTAATACTAATTGATTTAAACATAATCTTTCGGAAATTAAGAGGGAATAACAATGCAATTCACAAGACAAAACATTGGGCAAGCCGCACAAAAAGAAAGAATTGAAGCATATTTAATTCTGCTTATTTCTTCAACGCTGTATGCAGGTAACGTCATTGCAGGAAAATTAATAGCCAACGATGTTCCTTCTGCAGGCTTATCTGCCGTACGAGGAATACTGGGGCTTATGATTATAGTTCCTCTTACTTGGTCACGACTCAAAATCTCAACTAGACCTAATAGAAAAGAGATGTTGCAACTTCTAGTTTTGGGATTTTTCGGTATTACTCTTGCTTATTTGACGTTTATTGTAGGAATGAAATATTCGTCAGGGACAAATGCTTCGATTATTGCGGCAACTTTGCCCGCCTTAACGAATTCGCTGTTAGTCATTGGATTTAAAACAAAATTGAATAAGCTGCAATTTTGGGGCATAGCAACTTCCTTTTTAGGACTTCTGATTGTGTTTACTAAGGGATCGATACATCATCTGCTCACATTAAATTTGGGGCTTGGGGATATAATTCTTCTTGCTAATGTTTTGTTTATGGCATTTTTCTATGTCCTGAGTCAAAGAATTATGAAAAAGTTGTCCTCAATTGTGACATCGGTTTACGCTTTGGCTTTTGGCACCTTTTTACTTATTCCTATGGGTGTTTGGCAACTTGTCTCCGCCCCTTGGCATATTAATTTTTATAAACTTTTAATTATCATCTACATGGGATGCTTCGTCACAGGATTTGCTTTTTTTCTTAACCTCAAAGGCATTAATCTCATCGGCAGCGGACGTGCTGCAATTTTTAGTAACCTTCAGCCAGTGCTTTCAATAGTCTTGAGCGCATTAATTCTCGGAGAATCTTTAGCAATTTACCATTGGGTTGGATTTCTGCTTGTTATTTCCGGAATTGTTCTATCTCTAGCAAAACCTGAACAACTATTGAAAGAACCTTGTGGTAACGAAATTTCTCCGGCGACAGCACAAGGTGAGGAGCTAAAAAGCACGCTTTGAATGTTTGACTATTTGCACAATGATTTGCGTAAAATAAGGATAAAATGATTGAGGAGTGATGGCAATGTTGGTCGTTACCACTGAAAATATCCAAGGATACAAAGTCAATGAAATAAAAGGGCAAGTTTTCGGAGTTGTGGTTCGTAGTAGAGGATTAGGGGGGAACCTTGTAGCCGGATTGCGAAGCATTGTCGGTGGAGAAATTCATGAATATACAGCGTTACTTGAAGATACACGTAAACAAGCAATTGACAGATTGGTTAAAAACGCCCAGGCTATGGGGGCAAACGCGGTAGTTATGATGAGATTCGATTCTAGTGAAATCGGTCAAACGATGAGTGAAATTGTAGCCTATGGGACTGCTGTTGTTGTGGAGAAAGAAGCTTAATATAATGCTTGGAAGAATTAATTTGTTATTTTTGGTAGGCCTCATTATTATTGCAGTTCTCTCATGGCTAATTTGGGATAAACGATATCGAAAAAATCATGGAGAAAACATCCCTAAAGGATATATTGCCACAAATGAGGTTTTCCATGATCCTGTAACTAATAAAAGGCTTAGAGTATATTATAATCCGCTAACAGGAGATAGATTTTACCATGAAAATTAGAGCATAAGGGAATATCAGCCAATAACCCAAATTAGAGTCAGATTGATTGCCCCCCAGAGTTACCAAGGCTATCTGGATTGGCACATTAATCCTTTTGAGGAACCATTATTATACATCTCCATATATTAGAAGTGAGAAAGCAATGGAGGTGATAGCATGTTTGGTTTTGGACCATGGGGTTGGGGTTTTGGATGGTATAGGCCTTTTTGGCGTCCTTTCTGGGGAGGCTTTTGGTGGTAAATCCTTTGAAATATCTCTTTAATTTCTTCTTCAATAAAAAATAAACCGGGGCAATTCACCTGGTTTATTTTTTATACTATCGGAAAGTATAACCTTCGGTTAAATACTGCAAGAAGAGTTTATACGTGCGAAGACAGTGTCTTCGTCCTCTAGCATAAGTGCA
>JGI2924J29684_1078066_pt1 | contig 29945 bp, 28 predicted proteins | sample BenlonsequencITS_FD_29684 | JGI IMG/M metagenome (IMG submission 29684)
CGGGCACTTCCTCCCGCTCGGCGAACACCCCCGCAGCGACTGGAACCAGCTCTGGCTGCTGACCGAGGTGCTGCATGAAGGCAAACAGCCGCAGGTGTTGGAGGAGTCGGTCACGAGCGATAGCCAGTCACGTGACGGCTTCACTCAGGGCTACCGCAACCACTTCACCGCCACGCCCTGGGATATCCCTTTCCGCCCGGCCCTTCGCCATCCGAAACCGAAGGTGCTCGGCAGCCAGACCGCCGTGGTCACCGGCCCGGCCGGCGAAGAAATCCACTGCGACGAGTACGGCCGAGTACGCGTCCAGTTCCACTGGGACCGCGAAGGCCAGGCCGACGACAAGACCAGCTGCTGGCTGCGCGTCTCCTCCAGCTGGGCCGGCGACCGCTACGGCGGTATCGCCATCCCGCGGGTCGGCATGGAAGTGCTGGTGACCTTCCTCGAAGGCGATCCCGATCAACCGCTGGTCACCGGCTGCTTGTATCACAAGGAACATCAGGTCCCCTACGACTTGCCGGCGAACAAGACCCGCACGGTGCTCAAGACCTTGAGCTCACCGGGTGGCGGCGGCTACAACGAGCTGCGCATCGAAGACCGTAAGGGCCAGGAACAGATTTATATCCACGCCCAACGCGACTGGGACGAGAACATCGAGCACGACCAGAAAGTCCGCGTCGGTCACGAGCGCCACGATACGGTGGACGCCAACAGCTACAGCGAATACCGCGCCGAGGAACACCGCACCACCCACGCCGACCGCAAGACCGAAATCCGCGCCAACGACCACCTCACCGTGGGTAACAGCCAACAGCTCAAGATCGGCACCGGGCAGTTCGTCGAAGCGGGCCAGGAAATCCACCTCTCCAGCGGCCTCAAGGTTGTACTGGAAGCCGGCAGTGAACTGACCTTCAAGGCTGGTGGCAGCTTTATCAAGCTCGATGCCAGCGGCATCACCATGGTCGGGCCTTTGATCCGGATGAACTCGGGGGGAAGTCCGGGGAATGGATCGGGCGCGGCACCGATATTGCCAGGGCAGGTGAAGGCCGCGGATGCGGATGTGCCAGGGATTTCACTGGAAGCCTTGGTAAAACAAAACATGCTGTTTCGCAGCACCCGCACTGGCGTATGTGAGGTGTGCGAAGCAGCTAAGGCGTCAAAGGAAGATGAGGCATGAGCACCCCAATGCCCGATGGAAACGGTGCAGTTCTGCTCGACGGAGCTCGTTACGAGAGCGCGACGGCGTGGCTTTATCAGTGTTTCCCTAGCCATCAACCAAGGCCGTTATTGCTCAGTACGGCCTATGAGCCCATAGCAGACGCTGGTCCTATTTTGTTGGATGCTCCGGTTGGCAGCATTGCCTATGAAGCATGGAGAAACGGGACCGAAATCAAGGATGGTCTCTGGCTGGAAAGCGATGCTTCGATGGACGATCTGCAACGCATACTGCTGCGTCGCCTGCGCATCTTCACCCCAGAACATAGCGAACTCTGGCTACGCCTGGGTGACGCCCGGCCTCTGTATCAGGCATGGCAGCGCGAAGGGCAATGGCCGGAGGGATTCTGGCACCGGATCTCACGCATCTGGCTTCATCACGAAGGCACAATTTTTTGTGCCTGGCAAAACGAACAACCAGAGAAAGACGGCGCGCCAGCCAAGCTCGATCTCGCCGCGCAAATGACGCTCGACTGGCGACTGCTGGAAGCACTTGCCGAACAGGACGACACGGCACAGGAGGCTCTTCCATGACTGGTCAAACTTCCGCCCCACCCAGTTTGACGGTCGCTGGATGCCCCCTGCTCAGTGCTGTACTCCCGCTACGCTATGCTCTAGGCCCGACCCTGACAGTGGATACGAGCGCTTATTCCTTGCCACCTGTACAGGGAGACTTTCCTGCAATAGGCGATTACTTCGAGTCACTCAAGGGCCGTTCGCTGAATTACACCGCCCGCCTGTTGCGCGATGGCTGGTTGTACGTTTGGCAGAGTGGCCAAAGACAACTGATCGAGTACCGTGTCAGGGCGGCGGCCTTTACCCAAACAGCCCGCGGCGGAAAAGTCATCGACAGCCGCAGTCTGCCCTATTTGCTTCTTCCGGCTGGCGTACCGGCCATGCTGGCGTGGTCGCCTTGCCAGTGGAGCGATAGCCAGTACGCCGCAGCCAAGGGAAAAGGAGAGGTGCGTCAACGCGTGATGCGCACCATCACCCCTGGAACAGCACCATTCAGTGGTCCAGCCCGAACGATCCACGAGCGTATCGGCGATTACATGGACTCCGACTGGTATGGCTGGAGTTGTGAACCCTCTACCAGTCATCGACCGGCATGGCCAAAGCTGCTGGATGACATGCAGCGCTGCGAGCAACAGGCGTACGCCTTAATCGACGATCCGTGGGGCATATTGCTGGACCTGGCCAATCTGCTTCGTGCACGGCAACAGTCATTCAAGGTCATCCGGGAAGTGCACGGCGAAGACTGGGCCGTTGCAGGAGTGCTCAAATCTCTGGCAGAAGGCGACCCGCAAATCGGCGGCCAACTGCGCAGCATCACCAATTACCGCAAGCTGCAGGCGACCTGGCAGCAACAGACGCAAGAGGAAGAAGCCTATAGTGGCGACGTGCGCCGCCTCAGCGTACTTTGGTCGGCCTGGCTAAATACCCTGGGGCAACGTGGTCCTGCCAGCTTGGATACGGCCTGCGGCCACTTCGACATCACCCAACCCGAGCCACGTGCAGAGCTGGAACTCCACTTCGCGGCTGCCTGCCTGGGGCCGGCGTCAACCGGCCCCGGAGCCAATGCCACAGCCAACGCTCTGACACTCCAGCAGCGAGAGGGAAAACCCTGGCTGGTTTGGGCGTTGTTGGGCTTGGGCAAACGCCTCGGTGTCGGCGAAATCAATTCCCTGGTAGCGCTGGCTGACGGCGTAAGAGACAACGGTGCAGGCGCGTTGAACGAGGCGCACAAACTGGCGCAGTTGCTGAATCAGGCAGCCGATAAGCTGGGCCGGCATATTTTGGCTTCGCCGTTGGAAGCGCTGTTTACAGCCCTCGCTCCCGTTGTCGGTCTGGGCCTGCAGAAAGCAGACGATGGTTCCAAGGCTGCCGGACGCCTCTATCTCGCCGCTGCCCTGGCGCGCAGCCAACAGCGTCTGGCTGTCGAGGCTGTCAGTCAGCGGCAGCTTGGCGAATGGATGAGCGACCTGATGGGCACGCGTCCTAAGCTGCCAGCCGGCCTTAAACCCACAATACTCAGTGTTGCGATCAGCGATGCTCTGCCTTTCTTCCGTCTCCTACCAGCCAAGGACTTGCCGCCTCTGCCCACCTACCTGACTTCGGATGTCAACCTCAAAGGGATGCTCGATCTTGGAAAGGGAGCTCTGGAAAAAGCACCGATTAAATGTGTAGTAGCACTTGTGGCAGGGGTGAATTTTATATGGGGTGGGCTACAGCTAACCGACAAGCAGTCAGGGAAAAATTGGCTGAGCTTTGTGGGAGGAAGTTTTGGGGCTTCTACTGCAATAGCAGCGACCTTACAAAAGGTTGCTGAAGTCGACTGGGAGGCGACAGTCAAGATCAATGGGGCCGGACATATAGCTTCGCAGAAGGCTTTGGCTGATGCACTGGGCGTAGGCGCAAAAGCGTCAATCCTACAATCGGTGACCTCTGGCTTCGACGTATTGGTCTACGGAATCGAAGCATTCGAAGCCTATAAAGTCGGCGATGTGGATACTGCCGCCATCAATGCCGGATTGACCTTGGCTTCCACCGCCAATCTGCAACTTTACGTGCAGAGCTTTAGGGCCATACGCGCCGCCCGTGCCGCAGTCATCGCTGGCGAAGCTGCCGTCATAAGCCGCGGTGTCAGCGTGGCACCGCACTTGGCAGCCCGCGCTCTGGGATGGACGATCCTGATCGTCGGCGGAGTAATTGCGCGGCAATATACCCAGGACACACCTCTTGAAACCTGGGTCAAAGGTACCCGATTCGGCACCCGACCTGCCGACTGGTCGAGCAGCTACGGAAAGTCGATGACTGAGTTCTACAAGGTTGTCTTCCCTATCAGCTTCGAGGCTTACCGAATCAACGAATTGAATCCATATCGAGGCATGCAAACCATTACCTATGTGCTGCTGCGACTACCGGGAAAGAGCGCGTTGACCGACGATATGATCCATTTCAAGGGGCACGAAACCTGGGGCAGCTTCTTCGGTTTCGGCGGCACACGCAAGGCCGTGGAATGGACAGGCAAAGACTTCGACCATCATGGCGGCACACGAGTCAGACCCGAACCTGGTGTGGCTATCTACCGTCGCGTTTATCACGAAAATAACGGTGAGAAGTTCGATGCCATACGTGGCGAACTGAGCTATTCGCCCGTTGAGGGACTAACCCTCCCTCCCGTAGAAATCAAGGAGCTCGCATGGCTGTAAGCGACCTGATCCAACAGGCCCGCACTCGCTTCGGGCTGGCCCCTTGCGTGCTCTTGCACGCCGACGAACCCACAGGAGAAAAGCCTTGGGAAATGTTCGTTACCGACGAACATACCGAACACTATCTGGCACTAAAGGCCGGCGGGGACACAGACAGGGGCATGCTAACAGGAGCAATCGGGGGAATCGGTGGCGTAACCACCTTTATGATGCTTGCCATCCTTATCCTTAGCGGAAATACAGATGGTATTTGGATAGGTTTTAGCTTGGCTGTCGTTCTATTTGTTATTCCTTTTACTTGGGAAACATGCCGTCCACTTCCCCTGCCAATCCTCTTCAATCGCCGCACACGCGAAGTTTATTTCGATCATGAGGGCAAGCTCTACCACAGCCCTTGGGACGGTATACAAGCGCTGGCGGGAGAGTTCCTTATGGTAGGCCCGCACACAGGTGGAATGCGAAATGCCTCACTGGAAATCCTCGTACGCCGCCTGGGCGAGCCCGACAATGCCTTGCTGGTAAGCCTCGGTTTACCAATGGGTAAAACTCTTCAAATGCAGAAGGGTTTTTGGGAATGGCTACGTGCCTATATGGACAATGGTCCTTGGTTCGATGAAAACGGCCAGCACAGCGCGTCAGACACCTACGTCAAGAAAATGCTTTCTGCCCATACCAACCCCACCGGGTTTCTTGCCTACCGGCGGCAAAGGATTGCCGAGAAAAAAGCAGCCAACGAGGGCAAGAACTACTTGGAATGGACGGATACGGTACTGTACCTGGGACATTTGCTCTTCTTTCCGATGAACTGGTTGCAGGAGTTCACGTATAACATCGCCAAACGCCGTTCTCGTAACCGCTGGCCACGGATTGTCACCGAACGTCTGCAACCCAATGGCCCGACTACACGTTTGCTCGACCTGGAGCGAGAGCGGGGATTGGACGTGTGAGTCAACCCTCGTACCCGACGCAAGAGGTAGTTGTCCGAATACTGCCATTGAGTTGTTTGGCTAATCGGATTACTACCGAAACGTAACTTGTCACGGCAACTCCAACCCACCCCCAGCCTTATGCAGCCCGCGCAGATGCTCGCCGATCTGCGCGAGGTTCACTTCGATCGCTTCGAGCTCCTCCCGCCGCTCGTCCCCCAGCAGCACGCGCACTTCCTGGTCCAGCTCTTCGCTCAGTTGATTCAGGCGCAGTTGGCGTTGTTCGCTCTCGCGTTCGAGGCGGGTCCATTCGCTGGGTTGTGGCAGGCCGTAGCCTTGGCCGTCGAGCAGTTCGGCGGGGCGGCTGAGGTAGCCGCTGTTGGCGAGGATTTCCTGCAGGGCGCCGTCGGCCTTGTTCAGGCTGGCGTCGCGGCCGCGGCCGCCGAGGTAGCGGTTCTTCAGTTCGTCCTGGGCGAGGAGTAGCTGGCGGCGCAGGGCGGCCTGCTCGACTAGCAGTAGGGCCGCAGAGGCGCGTAGGTCGGCGCGGTCGATCCAGGGTTGGCGCTCGGCGGCGCTGAGTTCCAGCCACTGTTCGACGCTGCCCTGCGGCAGGCCCAGGCGTTCCTTGAGTACGGCGAACATGGCCTGGTAGCGGTCGCGGTAGGAGTCGAAGCGATAACCCATGCGCAGCGCTTCACGCGGATCGTCGAGCACGCTGGCGCCGGCCAGACCGCGGTGGATCAGCACTTCCAGCAGCCCGTTGGGCATGATGCTGTCCAGTGCCACCAGATCGCTGCGCGCCGTGCCGCTGCGCAGCAGTTTCAGGGTTTCCACCGCGCAGTTGTTGGACAGGAAGTAGTAGTCGCCGTCGTAGCTCCAGTGCAGCTCGGCGCTGCGCTCGACCAGTGCGCGGATCTCGTCGTGCTGTAGCTTCAGCGGCACCGAGGCCAGCCCGCGCAGCTCTACCTTGGTGTACTCGTCGATCACCTGACCCAGCGGCAGGATGAACAACCGCGAGGGGTAGACGCCGGTAAGGCCGTCCCAGCTGGACAGCTGTACATCGTCGACGAAGGCGCGGAAGGACAGCACCAGGTGATGATCCAGATCCAGTCGGCAATCGGGACCGGGCTCGCGGCCGGGCGCGCAGATCACCAAGCGTAGCATGCTGTGGCCCCAGCGGCTGACCCAGGCATCGTTGGCTTCGGCGAACAGGTAGTCGACTTCGTAGACACGCGCGGGGTCGAGGCTCAACAGGGGCGTGCGGCCGAACTCGCGACCGGCGTTGAGAAACGTATAGCCTGCGGTGCAATCGGCAGCGGTGCCCGGCGCCCAACCGAAGTGTTCGCTGAAGTAGCGGTACAGGGACGGGCGCCGGCAGGCGTAGCTGGGGTCGAGCAGAAAGTATTCGAGATTCACTGCGACGAATTCCAGCGGGCTGGTCAGCTCATACGGATCTGGGCTGCGCGCCAGCTGCGCGTTGTCCTGCTCGCGCAGGCCACGCTTGCCGACGCGCTGCGGCCAGCCGGCGAGATCGAGCAGGCGCGGCTCATCGCTCAGGGTGAAGCGGCGGCCGGTCTGCCCGCGGCAGTGGTCCGGCAGGCCAATCAGGCCGAGATTGCTGGCGCGCTGACGGCACTGGCCCTGCAGCAGGTGCTGCTCGGGCGACCACAGGCGCGCGCGGTCATAAAGATGCGCCACTTCGTGAATGACGGTGGCGAGCAGCTCGCGGCGTACCGTGCCGTGGGGACGATTGGTCTTCTCGCTGGCAGCGCTGCCGTCGGTCAGCGCCGGCAGCAAGCGCCGGTTGAGGTCCAGTTGTTTGCCGCCAGCGCGGCCATAGGCCTGTTCCGGCAGGTTGTCACGCCACTGGACGCGAACTTCGCGGTCGAGGCTCCGCAGCAGGCGTGGTGGCAGGGCGGCCATGGCTTCGTCCAGCAGCGCCTGGCTGGCGGCGCGTTGCTCGGCGTCCAGCGTGCGTGAGTCGAGAACCAGGCGCAGCTCGGCATGAGCCGCGATGCTGGCCAGGCTCAGGCAGCTCGCCAGCAGCCAGGCGCCGAGGCGAATCACAGCGCGAGGATGGCTTCGGCCAGTTGCAGGTCGCTGGCATTGCGCGCCGCGGGGAATTCACTGCGCAGGGTGCCGATCGCGGCTTCCAGGTGCGCACCGCGGATCTCGCCGGCGCTGGCGACGAAGCTGGCAGCGTCTTCACGCGCTTCGACGACGACCTTCATGTCACTGATGCGGCTGGTCACGTCGGAGGTGAAGTTGATGCTGCGGTCCAGGGCACGTACCACGATGTTGCTGGTGGCGACGAGGGTCTGCGCCTGGGCAGCGCCCGCGGCGACGGCCAGCGCCAGCGGGGCGGCGAGCAATAGCTTGTTCATCGATGAATCTCTCACGGGTCGGGGCACCGGCAGGCCGGTGCGATTATTGGACGAGGATCGCTTCGGCCAGTTCCAGGTCGCTGGCGGCAAGCTCCGGGTGTTCCTGGCGCAGACGCGATAGGGCGGCCTGCAGGCGAGCCGCGGAGAGCTGCCCTTCGCTGGCGACGAAGCCCGCCGCGTCTTCGCGGGCCTCGGCGATCAGCTTGTTGTCGAAGGGGGCGCTGGTCAGTTGGCTGCTGACGTAGCTGGTCTGCACGACACCTGCGGTGGTGACATCGAAGGCGTACGCCGAGCCGGTGGCGAAAGCGATAAGCAGAATGGCGATGGAAAACGAACGCATGGGAACCCTGTTGCCGAGTAAAACGGCGCCAAGGCTAGCGAAACGCCTGTCCCAGAGCCAGTGCCCGGTTGCATCCGCAGGTTTCGGCAGCGTCCGCTGCCTGGCTCATCAAAGCGCGAGTATCGCCTCGGCCAGCTGCAGGTCGCTGGCCTGCAAATGCGGCTGCTGGCTGCGAATGTGCTGCAGCGCCGCCTCGAGATGGGCGCCGCGCAGATCACCACGGCTGGCAACGAAGCGCGCAGCATCGTCACGGGCGTCGAGTACCAGCTTGTCGTCGCGCAGGGACGAGGTCAGGTCCGAGGTGGCATCGACGGTATTGATCAGGCCGCCGACCACCATGTCGGTGGTGGCGGTGAAGCTGGCTGCCGAGGCAGCGCCGCTCAGCAGCAAGCCGGCAGCGAAGAAGGGAAGCAGGATTCGGGACATGGCAGATCTCCAGTAGTGAGGCTCTAGACCGTACCATGGGCGTTGCGTTCCCGCCGCCACGGCCGTGCCGATCAGCTTAGGCGGGGATCGGTAGACGTGATAGTGCGAGCCGCCTCAACGCCAGAACGGCTTGTCCAGTTCGCTGACACGCTCGCTGTGGCTGATGCCGATATCGGCCAGTTGGCGGTCATCGAGCTGCGCCAGTTGCTGCCGGGTACGGTAGTTGCGTTGCCAGCGCTGCAGCAGGCGCAACAGCTGCTGCCAGCTGCGGCTATGGAGGGTGGCTTGGTATGGACGAGTCAGCGAGCGGTCCATGAGCGCGTTCCTTCCCGGCAAACCGGGTGCGGGTTATGGGCAGACAGGATCGCGCGCAGCCAGCTGCTGTTACAGCCACAGGGGATTTCAATTGTGCCGGTGCAGTTCGATAACCATCGCGACTGTACTGCTCGCGCGACGAGCAACTGTTCGCTAGGGACGCGGCGCCCTTGCCAGCGCCCCCGGGGTGGTGCCGAACTGCTGGCCGAACGCGGCGATAAACGCCGAGGTGGACTCGTAGCCGCACGCCAGCGCGACGTCGGTAACGGGCTGGCCCCGTTCCAGCAACGGCAGGGCGCTGAGCAGGCGCAGACGCTGACGCCAGGCGCGAAAGCTGAGGCCGGTGTCGCGCTGGAACTGGCGGGTCAGGGTCTTCTCGGATATGTGCAGCCGCTCGCTCCACTGCGCCAGGCTGAGGGAAAGGTCCGGCTGTTCGTACAGCGCCTCGCAAATGCCGCGCAGGCGTGCATCGTCGGGCCAGGGCAGCGAATAGCTAAGCTCCGGGGCGGCGCGCAGCTGGTCGAGGATGACCGCGGCCAGGCGGCCGTCGGCGCCCTGTTCGTCGTAGTCCACCGGCAGCGTGCCGAACGTCCGGATCAGCTCGCGCAGCAACGGGCTCACGGCCAGCACCTGGCAATGCGCAGGCGCCCAGGGTACCACACGCTGGTCGATGTACAGGCTGCGCATCTCGGTCTGCGGCGAGCTGATTACCTCATGCAGCAAGCCGGGCGGAATCAGGATGGCGCGCTGCGGCGGAGCGAGAAAGCGCCCGCGCTCGGTATGCACGCGCAACACACCGCTGATGGCGTAGGACAGCTGCGCCCAGGGGTGGTTGTGGCGGGGTGTGGTGGTCCGTTCGGCCAGGGATTCGCTGCGGGCGAACAGCGGTCGCGGCAGCGCATCCATGACCGGAATGCTGCGTTGGGTGAGGCCGGCCTGTCCTTTTCTCGACATTTGTCTGGCCAATGGCGTTAGTCGGATGTTCGCGCCGACAGTAGACTCCTGAGCCATTCGCTGCAAGCCACACGCATCAGGAGCGCCCATGGCCAGACCCCGCCTGCTACCGGACAATTTCACCCTCGCTCTGCTCGGCGCGGTGGCGATCGCCACGCTGCTGCCGGCACGCGGGCAGGGCGTAGTAGTGTTCGAGTGGATCACCAATCTGGCCATCGGCCTGCTGTTCTTCATGCACGGCGCCAAACTGTCGGGTAGCGCGATCCTCGCAGGCATGGGCCACTGGCGCCTGCATTTGTTGGTGTTCAGCTGCACCTTCGTGCTGTTCCCGCTGCTCGGCCTGGCGCTGCGTCCGGTGCTGACGCCGATGGTCGGGCCGGAGCTGTATCTCGGCATCCTCTATCTCTGCGCCCTGCCGGCTACGGTGCAGTCGGCCATCGCCTTCACCTCCCTGGCGCGCGGCAATATCCCGGCGGCGGTGTGTAGCGCGGCAGCCTCCAGCCTGATCGGCATCTTCCTCACGCCGCTGCTGGTGCTGCTGCTGATGGGCGCGCAGGGTGAAGGCGGCTCGACGCTGGATGCCATCGGCAAGATCGTCGTGCAGCTGCTGCTGCCGTTCATCGCCGGGCAGATCGCGCGGCGCTGGATCGGCGACTGGGTGGCGCGCAACAAGGGCTGGCTGAAGAACGTCGACCAGAGCTCGATCCTGCTGGTGGTCTACACCGCGTTCAGCCACGCGGTGGTCGAGGGCATCTGGCAGCAGGTGCCGCTGCCGCAGCTGCTCGGCCTGGTGCTGGCCTGCTGCCTGCTGCTGGCGCTGGCCCTGCTGATCACCTGGCTGGTGGCGCGCTGGCTGGGCTTCGATCTGGAAGATCGCATCACCATCCTCTTCGCCGGGTCGAAGAAGAGTCTGGCCACCGGCATCCCCATGGCGCAGGTGCTGTTCGCTGGCGGCGCGCTGGGCACGCTGATCCTGCCGCTGATGCTGTTCCACCAGATTCAACTGATGGTCTGCGCGGTGCTGGCGCAGCGGTACGCGTCGCGACCGGAGACGACTTCGGTGGCAAAAGCGAGCTGATCTGAAGTCAATACACAGCAGATTCATGACTGGCGCGCAAAGATGATTTGCTCGCCCTGGCCTGGGTGTCATGCCCGACCGTGGATAAGCTGCGCGCCATTCTGTTGCTGAGGCATTCCCATGAAGAAGATTCTGCTACTCAACGGCGGCAAGGCCTTCGCCCACTCGGCCGGCCAGTACAACGCCACGCTGCACCAGGCCGCCAACGAAACCCTGACGGCGGCCGGCTTCGAGGTGCGCACCACCGAGATCGACGCCGGCTACGACGTGCAGCAGGAGGTCGAAAAGATTCTCTGGGCCGATGCGCTGATCTACCAGATGCCTGGCTGGTGGATGGGCGCGCCCTGGACGGTGAAGAAGTACCTCGACGAGGTGTTCACCGCCGGCCACGGCAGCCTCTACGCCAACGACGGCCGCACCCGCTCCGATGCCTCGCAGAAATACGGTAGCGGCGGTCTGTTGCAGGGCAAGCGCTACATGATTTCCGCCACCTGGAACGCGCCACAGCAGGCCTTCGACGACCCCAGCGATTTCTTCGCCGGCAAGGGCGTGGATGCCGTCTACCTGCCGTTTCACAAGGCCCACGAGTTTCTCGGCCTGCAGGGCCTGCCGACCTTCCTCTGCGTCGATGTGATGAAGCGGCCGCGGATCGAGGCGGATGTCGAACGCTACCGCCGGCATCTGGGCGAGGTGTTTGGCTTCAACGTCTGAGCTTCGGCGGGCAAAGAAAAAAACCCCTCGCGGCGTGGGCCGGGAGGGGTTTTTCGCTTCAGCGCGAGGCGATCATTCCACGGCCTTGACCATGTCCTCGACGACTTTCTTCGCGTCGCCGAAGACCATCATGGTCTTGTCCATGTAGAACAGCTCGTTGTCGAGGCCGGCATAGCCGCTGGCCATGGAGCGCTTGTTGACGATGACCGTCTTGGCCTTGTAGGCCTCAAGGATCGGCATGCCGGCGATCGCCGATTTCGGATCGGTCTTCGCCGCCGGGTTGACCACGTCGTTGGCGCCGAGCACCAGCACCACGTCGGCCTGGCCGAACTCGGAGTTGATGTCATCCATCTCGAACACTTGCTCGTAAGGCACTTCGGCCTCGGCCAGCAGTACGTTCATGTGCCCCGGCATGCGTCCGGCGACCGGGTGGATCGCGTACTTCACGGTTACGCCCATGTGCGTCAGCTTCTCGGCCAGCTCCATCAGCGCGTGCTGCGCGCGGGCCACCGCCAGGCCGTAGCCCGGGACGATGATCACGGTGTCGGCGTTGGTCAGCAGGAAGGCCGCGTCGTCGGCCGAACCGGACTTCACGTTGCGCTCCAACTGCGCGCCCGCCGGGCCGCCGGCATCGGCGTCGGCACCGAAGCCGCCGAGGATCACGTTGAAGAACGAGCGGTTCATCGCCTTGCACATGATGTACGAGAGGATCGCGCCGCTCGAGCCCACCAGCGAGCCGGCGATGATCAGCATCGAGTTGTTCAGCGAGAAGCCGATACCGGCCGCCGCCCAGCCCGAGTAGCTGTTGAGCATCGACACCACCACCGGCATGTCGGCGCCGCCGATGGGGATGATGATCAGCACGCCGATGACGAAGGCCAGCGCCACCACGATCGCGAAGGCGGTCAGGTTGCCGGTGAAGGTGTAGACCAGACCCAGGCCGACGATCGCAAGGCCCACGGCCAGGTTGACCATGTGCTGGCCCTTGAACACCACCGGGGCGCCCTGGAACAGGCGGAACTTGTACTTGCCCGACAGCTTGCCGAAGGCGATCACCGAACCGGAGAAGGTGATGGCACCGATGGCCGCACCAAGGAACAGCTCCAGGCGGTTGCCCACCGGAATGGCGTAGCCGATCTGCTCGACAATGCCCAGCGACTGCGGCTCGACCACCGCCGCGATGGCGATGAATACCGCGGCCAGGCCGATCATGCTGTGCATGAAGGCGACCAGCTCGGGCATCTTGGTCATCTCGACGCGCTTGGCCATGACGGTGCCGACGCTGCCGCCGATCAGCAGGCCGACGATCACGTAGCCGATGCCGGCGGTGGCCAGCTCGCTGCCAAGCTTGAAGATCAGGCCGACCGTGGTCAGTACGGCCAGGCCCATGCCAATCATGCCGAACAGGTTGCCGCGACGTGAGGTGGTGGGGTGGGACAGGCCCTTCAGTGCCTGGATGAAGCACACCGAGGCGACCAGATAGAGCAGGGTGATCAGGTTCATGCTCATGGCTTACTTGCCCTCCGCCTTGGCCGCGCTGCGGTCCTTCTTCTTGAACATTTCCAGCATGCGACGGGTGACCAGGAAGCCCCCGAACACGTTGACCGCGGCCAGCGCCACGGCCAGGGTGCCCATGGCCTTGCCCAGCGGGGTGACGGTGAGCGCGGCGGCCAGCATGGCGCCGACGATGACGATCGCCGAGATCGCGTTGGTAACCGCCATCAGCGGGGTGTGCAGGGCCGGGGTGACGTTCCAGACCACGTGGTAGCCGACGTAGATCGCCAGCACGAAGATGATCAGGTTGTAGATGCCGTCTGAAATCAGATCCATGTTCGCGTCTCCCTTAACCGTTGGTCCGCACGACCTGGCCGTCGCGGCACATCAGGCACGCGGCGACGATGTCGTCTTCGAGGTTGAGCTGGAACTGGCCGTCCTTGTCGGTGACCAGCTTGAGGAAATCCAGCAGGTTGCGGGCGTACAGCGCCGAGGCGTCCGCCGGCACCAGCGTCGCCAGGTTGGCGTGGCCGACGATGGTCACGCCGTGGCGCACCACCACCTGATCGATCTCGGTGAGCGGGCAGTTGCCGCCGTGGCCGGCCGCCAGGTCGACGATCACCGAGCCGGGCTTCATCTGCTCGACGGTGGCTTCCTGCAGCAGCGTCGGCGCCTTGCGGCCCGGGATCAGCGCGGTGGTGATGACGATGTCCGACTGCAGCGCACGCTCGTGCACCGCCTGCGCCTGACGCGCCATCCACGAAGCGGGCATCGGCCGCGCATAGCCACCGACGCCTTCGGCGCATTCGCGCTCCTCGTCGGTCTCCAGCGGCACGTCGACGAACTTGGCGCCGAGCGATTCGATCTGCTCCTTCACCGCCGGACGCACGTCCGAAGCCTCGACCACCGCACCCAGGCGCTTGGCCGTGGCGATGGCCTGCAGCCCGGCGACACCGGCACCGAGGATCAGCACGCGCGCGGCCTTCACGGTACCGGCGGCGGTCATCAGCATCGGCATGAAGCGCGGGTAGTGATGGGCGCCGACCAGCACCGCCTTGTAGCCGGCGATGTTGGCCTGCGACGACAGTACGTCCAGGCTCTGCGCGCGGGAAGTACGCGGCGCGGCCTCCAGCGCGAAGGCGGTGATGCCGCGGGCAGCCATGCGCGCAATGCAGGCATTGTCGAACGGGTTGAGCATGCCCAGCAGCACGCTGCCGGATTGCATCTGCGCCAGTTCGGCATCGTCCGGCGCATTGACCTTCAGCACCAGCTCAGCAGCGAACGCCGCGGCGGCATCGCCGATGGTTGCGCCGACCGCTTCATAGGCGCTGTCCGGCACGCTGGAAAGCAACCCGGCGCCGCTTTGCAGCGTCACCCGGTGCCCTTGGCCGATCAGTTTCTTGACGGTTTCCGGGGTCGCGGCGACGCGCGTTTCCCCGGAGTGGGTTTCGAGAGGAACACCGATGTGCATTGTTGTTGTTCTCCTGCGTGATCATGACCGGTGCTGCGGCGAGCCGCGCACCGACGTGCTTTTCACCCGCCCGCTGCTCTGGCGGACGGGGTATGGAACAGGTGAAGCCAGCCGGGCGAAGCGCAAAAACGGATCGCCCGGCGCGGCATTCTGCAAGCCTTGAAAAAATCAAACAACTGTTTCAATCAAACGATTGTATTTGACGCGTCGGTCGCAGGATGACTGCCTGTTTTCCGCGCTTCGCTGCAGATTGCGTCCTGTTTGGCTCTGCGTACGTCCAAGTCGTCCGCGCCAGGCACACGACACGGCCGCATCATGAATGACGCGCCATTGACGGGGTATTCGTCAGCGGTGCCAAGCGCCTCCGACCTTGGTGTCGGGTTAAGTCGATATGCAGGAAAAACGCGCGCACGTTGAAATGTCATTCAATCCTTGTAGTCCAACTAGGCTGGTTGGACCCGATTGGAGTGTTTCGAACGCAGTGACGTCGGGTCGCTGCGTATCGCTGGTGGAGCTGCACGATGCCCGAACTCGATGTAAACGAAGTCACCACGCTGCTCGAACAGTCGGCCCAGCGCCGTCTGCCGTTCGCCTTTGCCCGCCGCCACGGCGTGATCCTGCTGGAGCGCGGCAGTGAGCTGCGTCTGGGCCTGCGCGAAGGTGCCGCGCTGACTGCGGTGCAGGAGGCGCAGCGGGTGGTCGGTATGCGCTTGCCGATGCAATGGCTGCCGCAGGCGGATTTCGAGCAGGCGCTTGGCGCGGCCTATCAGCACGATTCCTCGGCGGCGATGCTGATGGTCGAGGGGCTGGGCAACGACCTCGACCTGGCCAGCCTGGCCGACCAGATCCAGGAAACCGAGGACCTGCTGGAGCAGGAGGACGACGCGCCGATCATCCGCCTGATCAACGCCATTCTCGGCGAGGCGATCGCCGAGAACGCCTCGGATATCCATATCGAAACCTTCGAGAAGCGCCTGGTGATCCGCTTTCGCGTCGACGGCATCCTCCGTGAAGTGGTGCAGCCCAAGCGCGAGCTGGCGGCGCTGCTGGTTTCGCGGATCAAGGTCATGGCCAAGCTGGATATCGCCGAGAAGCGCATCCCGCAGGATGGGCGCATCTCGCTTAGGGTCGGCGGGCGTGAGGTCGACATCCGCGTTTCCACCTTGCCTTCGGCCAATGGCGAGCGGGTGGTGTTGCGTCTGCTCGACAAGCAGGCCGGGCGCCTGACCCTGCGTCACCTGGGCATGAACGAGCAGGACCGCGACCACCTGGAACAGGCGGTGAAGAAGCCCCACGGCATCATTCTGGTCACCGGCCCTACCGGCTCAGGCAAGACCACCACGCTATATGCCGCGCTGACCACGCTCAATGACCGCACGCGCAATATCCTCACCGTCGAGGACCCCATCGAATACCACCTCGAAGGCATCGGCCAGACGCAGGTCAACACCAAGGTCGACATGACCTTCGCCCGCGGCCTGCGCGCCATCCTGCGCCAGGACCCCGACGTGGTGATGGTCGGCGAGATCCGCGATCAGGAAACCGCCGACATGGCCGTGCAGGCCTCGTTGACCGGCCACTTGGTGCTCTCCACGCTGCACACCAACAGCGCCATCGGCGCCGTCACGCGCCTGGTGGACATGGGTGTCGAGCCGTTCCTGATTTCCTCCTCGCTGCTCGGTGTGCTGGCCCAGCGCCTCGTGCGGGTGCTGTGCAATGACTGCAAACGTGCCTACGTCGCCGATGCCGCCGAGTGCGCGCTGCTCGGTGTGAGTCCGGACAACGCACCCACGCTGTATCACGACGAAGGCTGCGAGCAGTGTCGCGGGCTCGGGTACCGCGGGCGTACCGGCATTTACGAACTGGTGCTGTTCGACGATGCCCTGCGCACCATGGTACACACCCGCGCCAGCGAGCAGGACATGCTGCGCCACGCGCGGGTGCTGGGGCCGAGCATCCGCGACGACGGCCTGCGCAAGGTGCGCGAAGGCGTGACCACCATCGAGGAAGTGCTGCGGGTGACGCGTGAGGAGTGAGGGGATGAGGTTGTTTCAGGCTCGCCTGGTGAGGCATCTGCGGTGCGGCAGGTGGTGTGTCATGGCGCCATTCGCGGCCAGGGCCACTTCCATGCACCCAAGCAGCCCAGGTGGAAGCGGCCGTGACCGCGAATCGCCTGTGTTGGAGACCGCCTGATGGCTGCCTTCGAATACCTTGCCCTCGACCCCCGCGGCCGTGAGCAGAAAGGTCTGATCGAGGCCGACAGCCCGCGTCAGGCGCGCCAGCTGCTGCGCGAGAAGCAGTGGGCACCGCTGGAGGTGAAGCAGGCCAAGTCCAAGGAAGACGTCAGCCGCGGCGGTTTCAGCTTCGGTCGTGGCCTGTCGGCGCGCGATCTGGCCTTGGTCACCCGCCAGCTGGCGACGCTGGTGCAGGCCGCGCTGCCGATCGAGGAAGCCCTGCGCGCGGCAGCGGCACAGTCCACCTCGGCGAAGATCAAATCGATGCTGCTGGCGGTGCGCGCGCGGGTGATGGAAGGCCACAGCCTGGCCGCCGCGCTGCGCGAATATCCATCGGCATTTCCCGAGCTCTACCGCGCTACGGTGGCGGCCGGTGAGCATGCCGGCCATCTTGGGCTGGTGCTCGACCAGCTGGCCGACTACACCGACCAGCGTCAGCAGTCGCGGCAGAAAATTCAGCTGGCGCTGCTCTATCCGGTGATCCTGATGGTCGCCTCGCTGGCCATCGTCGTGCTGCTGCTGGGCTACGTGGTGCCGGACGTGGTCAAGGTCTTCGTCAACACCGGCCAGGAGCTGCCGGCGCTGACCCGCGGTTTGATCGCCACCAGTGACGTGGTGAAGAACTGGGGCTGGCTGATCGTGCTCGGCATCATCGCCGGCGTGCTGGCCATGCGTGCGGCATTGCGCGATCCGGCGCTGCGCCTGCGTTGGCACGCGTTCATCCTGCGGATACCGCTGATCGGTCGGCTGAGCCGGGCGACCAACACCGCGCGCTTCGCCTCGACCCTGGCGATCCTGACCAAGAGCGGCGTGCCGCTGGTGGAGGCGTTGTCCATCGCTGCTGCGGTGATCGCTAACCTGCGCATCCGCGAACGGGTGGTCGAGGCCGCGCAGAAGGTGCGCGAGGGCAGCAGCCTGACCCGCGCACTCGACGCCACCGGCGAATTTCCGCCGATGATGCTGCACATGATCGCCAGCGGCGAGAAATCCGGTGAACTGGATCAGATGCTGGCGCGAACCGCACGCAATCAGGAGAACGACCTCGCTGCCCAGGTGTCTTTGCTGGTCGGTCTGTTCGAACCGTTCATGCTGGTGTTCATGGGGGCTGTGGTGCTGGTCATCGTGCTGGCGATCCTGATGCCGATCCTCTCTCTCAACCAACTGGTGGGGTAATGACAATGAAGTTGCAACGACGCACGCAAGGGGGCTTCACCCTCATCGAAATCATGGTGGTGGTGGTCATCCTCGGCATCCTTGCCGCGCTGGTGGTGCCGCAGGTGATGAGCCGGCCGGATCAGGCCAAGGTCACCGTGGCCAAAGGCGACATCAAGGCCATCGGCGCCGCGCTGGATATGTACAAGCTGGACAACTTCACCTACCCCAGCACCCAGCAGGGCCTGGATGCGCTGGTGAAAAAGCCTTCCGGCAATCCGCAACCGAAGAACTGGAACCGCGACGGCTACCTCAAGCGCCTGCCCAAGGACCCATGGGGTAACGACTACCAATACCTGTCGCCAGGTACCCAGGGCCAGTTCGACCTGTACTCCTTCGGCGCCGACGGCAAGCCCGGCGGCAGCGACCTCAACGCCGATATCGGTAACTGGGACCTGTAATCGATGTGGCAGCGCGCCCGCGCTTTCACGCTGATCGAGCTGCTGGTGGTCATCGTCCTGCTGGGCATTCTGGTCAGCGTGGCGGTGCTCAGCGTCGGCGGTTCGAGCACCTCGCGCGAGCTGCGTGACGAGGCGCGGCGCCTGGCGGCGCTGATCGGCGTGCTCAGCGATGAGGCAGTGCTCGACAGTCGCGAATACGGCCTGCTGGTCAACAGCGAGGGCTATCGCGTACTGCGCTACGACGAGGCGGCCACACGCTGGCTGGAAGTCGAGCGACGCAAGGTGCACAAGGTGCCGGAGTGGATGCGCCTGGATCTGGAACTGGACGGCACGCCGCTGGAACTACTGGCCCCGACCCAGCGCGAAGACGACCGCGCCGGGCTGTCCCGCGATGATGAGCGCACGGCACGGCGGGCACCGCGACTGGAACCGCAACTATTGATCCTTTCCAGCGGCGAGCTATCGCCGTTCAGCCTGCGGTTGTCCGAACGCAAGCCGCGCGGCGGTGCCTGGCTTATCGCCAGCGACGGTTTTCGTCTGCCTGAGGCGCAAGTCATCGAGGACAAGCGATGAGCAGACACTTGGCCAGGGTCGGCCGTGGCTTCACCCTGCTCGAAGTGCTAGTGGCATTGGCCATCTTCGCCAGCGTGTCGGCGGTGGTGCTTACCGCTGCCGGACGAAGTCTGACTAACGCAGGGCGTTTGGAAGAACTGACCCTGGCGGGCTGGATCGCCGACAACCGCATCAGCGAACTGCAATTGCAGCAGACGCCGCCTGCCATCGGCCGCGAAACCCAGGAGCTGGATTACGGCAGCCGCAAGTGGCAAACGCTCAGCGAAATCGAGGCCAGCGCCGACCCTGGCCTGCTGCGCGTCACCGTCTGGGTCGCGCTGCAGACGCCGCGCGCGCGCAGCGGCCCCTTATCAGAGCGTGCGGTGACCAGCCTCACCGGCTTCATTGCGGTTGGCCCGGGAGTGGCGCGCCAATGAACGCCCACGCGCGCACCAGCGCCGGTTTTACCCTGCTCGAGCTGCTGATTGCCATCGCCCTGTTCGCGCTGCTTGGCCTGGGTACCTACCGCATGCTCGAAGCGGTGTTGCAAAGCGACGAGGCCGTGCGCGCGCAGGAGCTGCAACTGCGGGAGCTCAGCCGTGCGGTGTGGGCCTTCGAGCGCGACCTGCAACAGGTAGTCGGACGGCCGATTCGCGACGGCTTCGGCGACGAGCGCAATGCCTTTATCGGCCAGCTCGGCGGCGACGACGGCGCGCCGGTGCTGGAATTGACCCGTGCCGGCTGGCGCAACCCCACCGGACTGCGCCGCGCCAATCTGCAGCGGGTGCGCTGGCGGCTGGCCGGGCAGAATCTCGAACGTGTCTACTGGGTGGTGCTCGACCGCGATCTCGACAGCGAGCCGCGGGTGCAGCGGGTGCTGGAGAACGTGCAGGGCCTGCAGTTGCGCTATCTGGACGAGGAAGCCGTGTGGCACGAGGAATGGCCGCCATTCGATTTCGGTCGCGGCAGCCCGGAAGACGCTGCCGAGCGCTTGCCGGTCGGGCTGGAACTGAGCATCGAACATGCCCGCTACGGCCGAGTTACGCGCGTGCTGCGGCTGCCGGATGCCGCCGAGCAGACGACGCAGCAGGCATTGCCCGGCGCCGAAGGCGTGCCCGAGCCGTTCGAAGGGGAGCTGCCGCAATGAAGCGTCAGCGCGGCGTGGCCCTGATTACCGTGCTGCTGGTGGTGGCCATCGTCACCGTGGTCAGCGCGGCGATGGTCGCGCGTCAGCAGCTCAGCATCCGTGCCAGCAGCAACCAGCTTCAGGCGCGCCAGGCCTGGCATTACGCGCTGGGCGGCGAGGCGCTGGCGCAGGCCATCCTCGCTCGCGATCTGCGGACCGGCGCGACTGGCGAGCCGGGCGCCAGTGGTGAGGCCGCGGCGGTCGATCATCTGCTCGAACCCTGGGCGCAGCCGCTGCCGGCGTTCGAGATCGATCAGGGCGAAATCCTGGTGCGTATCGAGGATCTGGCCGGGCGCTTCAATCTCAACGACCTGCTCCGCGACCAGCAGCCCAATACTGCAGCGGTCGAGCAGTTTCGCCGCCTCTTGCTGCGCCTGCAGATCAGCGCGCCCTACGCCGAGCGCTTGGTCGACTGGCTCGATCCCGACCAGCAGCCGAGTGGCGAATTCGGCGCCGAAGACAACGCCTATCTCGCGCTGGACCCGCCGTACCGCAATGCCGGGCGTCGGCTGCATGATTTGTCCGAGCTGCGCCTGCTGCTGGACATGCGCGAAGAGGATTTCCAGCGGCTGGCGCCCTATGTCGCCGCATTGCCGCCCAACGTGCCGCTGAACGTGAACACGGCCAGCGCGATGGTGCTCTCCAGCCTGAGCGACAACCTCAGCCTCGGTGCGGCCGAGTCGCTGGTGGAGCTGCGCCGCGTCGCACCGTTTCGCAACAGCGCGGCCTTCCTCGCGCAGCCGGCCATGGCCGGCACTACGCTGCAGGGCACTGCGCTGGCGGTTGGCAGTCAATTCTTCCAGGCCACCAGCGAAGTGCGCCTGGGCGATCGCCGGCTGGCGCTGGTCAGCCTGTTGCAACGCGAGCAGGACGGCAGCGTGCGCGTGCTCGCGCGAAATCTTGGCCAGCCTGCCCGGTTAGCCCGCTCATCCGATGGAGAACGCTAGATCATGGATTGCCTTTTTCTGCCTGCCGACAGCCCTGCCAGGCTCGATGGCGCTACGCGTGTCTATTGGCTGCCCAAGGACGGCCCTGGCCGCTGGCAGCCCCTGGCCGACTGCGGCGGTGGCAGCGGCGCGATCAGCCTGATTCTGCCGGCCGAAGTCTGCAGCTTCTTCGCGATCAGCTTGCCGACCCGCAAGGCGCGCTGGATGCAGCAGGCGCTGGCCTACGCCGCCGAGGAGCTGCTCGCCGAAAACGTCGATGATCTGCACCTGGCGTTGGGCGAAACGCTGCCCGATGGCCGCCAGCGCGTCGTGGCGATCCGTCGCCAGCTGCTGGCCGGCTGGCTGGAGCAGCTTCGTGAGCTGGGTCTGCTGATCGTGGCGATCCATGTCGATGCCGACCTGCTGCCGCGCGAGGACACGCAGCTACTGTTCGTCGGCGAGCGTGGCCTGCTTGGTGGCATCGGTGAAACGCGAATGGCCTTCGCCAGCGAAGACTGGCCACAGCTCTCCGCCTTTTGCCCGGTGCCCTGGCATGCGCAGGGCGATGCGGCCGAAGCGCCGGCAGTGGTGGAGGGTTATCGACAGGTGGAGGACCCCTACGCCTTTCTAGTCAGCCAGCGCGCGGCGGCGATCAACCTTGCCCAGGGCGACTTCGCCGTGGAGGTCGGCAACACCGGCCTCGGTTACTGGAAACCACTGTTTGCGGTCGCCGGGCTGATTCTGCTGGTGCAGCTGGGTTTCAACCTGAGCCAGGCCTGGTATTTCCAGCGTCAGGGCGATGCCTATGCCGACGCCAGCCTGGCGCTGTACCGCGAGCTGTTCCCCGAGGACATTCGCATCGTCAACATGCGCGCGCAGTTCGACGATCACCTCGCCCGTGGCAGCGGTGGTCAGGCGGGCTTCCTGCGTCTGCTCGACCATGCTGCCGCAGCGCTGGAAGATGGCATTCCGGTGACCATCGGCCAGCTCGACTACAACCAGGATCGCGGTGATCTGGCGCTGCAGGTACAGGCGATGGACTTTGCCACGCTGGAAACCCTGCGCCGGCGTCTGGGTGAAGCGGGGCAGAGCGTGCAGCTGGGCTCGGCCAGTCGTGAAGGCGACGGCGTCAGTGCGCGCGTGGTGATCGGAGGCTGATGATGAATCTCAAGCAACAACTGGCCGTGCGCCTCGCCGATTCACCACTGTGGCAGCGCTGGCAACGGCTGGCCCCACGCGAGCGCACCTCGCTGAGCCTGCTTGGCGCCTTTCTGCTCGCGGTGCTGTTCTACCTCTGGCTGTGGCTGCCGGCCCAGCGCCAGGCCGCCGACGCTCGCGAGTACTACCAGGCGCAGCGCGAGCTGCACGCTTACATGGAGCAGAACACCGAACTGGCGCGGCAGATGGAGCGCAGCAATCAGGTCGAATTGGCGCCGGAGCAGCTGCAGGGCGTGATCACCGAAAGCGCGCAGCAGGGCAATCTGTCGATCGAGAGTTTCGACAACGGCAGCGACGGTAGCCTGCAGGTGAGCCTTCCAGGTGCCTCTTATGCGCTGCTGCTGCGCTGGTTCGACGCGCTGCAGGGCCAGGGCGTGAGCGTTACCGAAGTCAGCCTGGAACGCGCCGGAGAAGGGTTGGTGAATGCGCGGGTGAGCTTTCGCGCCAGCACTTGAGGGTGCCTGAATCCGGAGCTTTCGTCGGGCCTGCAGCCTTTGGCGCAGACCCGACGGCATCGGTCGTCAGTGTGGCGTATTGAACTGCATCGCCAGCGCACGTAGCGCAGCTTCGGCGGCAAGCACCTTGGCCACGGCATCGTTGGCTTTTTCGCGGGTAATACCCAGGCGATCGAACAGTTCCTGCGGTACTTCGGCATCCGGCCCGCTGCCGATACCGCGGTTGCGCAGCATGCGCACCGCCAGGCAGACCAGGTTTGGATAGGCCGCATCCTCGCCGTCGTAGCTCGGGTCGTTCTGGAAGCGCAGGGCGGCGGCCAGTTCCTCGGGCATGCCCCAAAGACGCATCAGCCAGGCACCGATCTGCTCACGGGTGATGCCCAGCAGATGCTGCTCGACATGGCTGTGCGACAGGTGCGGGTTGGCTTCCAGATGCCGACAGATCAGCGAGAAATGCGGCGGAAAGACGTGCGCCAGCACCAGATAGCCGAAGTTGTGCAGCAGGCCGGCGAGGTAGCTCAGGCCGGGCTCCGGGCGCTGTTCACGGGGAATCGCGCGGGTCAGCCCCTCGATCACCGCCGCGGTATAGATCGCCTGCTGCCAGTAGGGCGTGGCGTCCTGTGGTTTGTCGTTTGGCAGGCTGATGGTTTTGCCCAGTGCCAGACCGAGGGCGAGGTTGATCACCAGATCGAAGCCCAGCACGCGGACGATGGCGTCCTCTACCGAGCGGATACGCCCGGGCGCCGCGTAGTACGGCGAAGCTGCCCAGCTGATCACCTGTGCGGCCAGGGCGGGATCGGTTTCCACCACACCGGTGATGTCGTCGACCGTGGCTTCGGGGTTGACCCGCAGCTTGATGATCTTCTGCGCTGTGTGCGGCAGCGGCGGGATTTCGATGGTTTCTTCCAGGCGCTTCTGTATGCGCCGCGCGGTGAAGCTCTGCACCGCCTGGGTAATTTCCGCACGGTCATCGTTCGGGCGGTTCAGATTGGGCCGGATATTGTTCAGCGGCACGGCGAAGCTGCCTGCCGTGGCTTTGCTCAGCATGCGCTTGAACTCGCCACCGGCGACTTCCACCAACAGCCCCGGCTGGCCGGATTCCACCAGCAGGCGCGGTTGCTGCAGCAGCTGCTCTTCGTACAGGCAGGGCGAACTGGTCAATGGCGGCAGGCCGGGCAGTCGAGTCAGCTCGTGCTTGGCGAGCATGCGCGCCAGTCGTTCTGGTTTCACTGCAGCCAGTTCGCGACCGGTGAGTTCGGCCAATCGCGCCAGGTCGAGCAGATGATCCTGCGGGAAGAGCACCAGCATGGCGCCGATGCTGTCGTCCAGCAGCACCGCCTGGACCCGTTGTGCGGCCGGGAAATTGGGGCGATCGCGCTGAATCTGGTAACTCACACCGAGGTCTTTCAACAGCTTGGTGATCAGCAGGGGCAGTTCGGAGCAGCTTTCGGTGTCGACAGCAGTATTCATGAGCGGACCTGTTGTGGTGACCTGCCGAGTATAGCGAAGCCGCCGGGCGCGGGCGTTGCGGCGACGGATGGTTGTCAGACCTGGCCGTATTCCTGGCCATGACGCAGCCAGCGTTCGAGCAGCGGGCTGACATGTTGCGGCCAGCGCGCCAGCAGTTCCTGCGCGGCGTCGCGCACCGCCGGCAGCAGCTCGGCGTCGCGCATCAGGTCGGCGACCTTGAATTGCAAGAGACCGGTCTGACGGGTGCCGAGCATCTCGCCGGGGCCGCGCAGTTCCAGGTCCTTTTCGGCAATCAGGAAGCCGTCGCAGGTCTCGCGCATGATCGCCAGCCGCTCGCGGCCCAGTTGCGACAGCGGCGGATGGTACAGCAGCACGCAATGACTTGCCGCGCTGCCACGGCCGACCCGTCCGCGCAGCTGGTGCAGCTGCGCCAGGCCCAGACGTTCCGGGTTCTCGATGATCATCAGGCTGGCATTGGGCACGTCCACGCCCACCTCGATGACGGTGGTGGCGACCAGCAGCTGCAATTCGCCGCGCTTGAACTGCTCCATCACCGCGGCTTTCTCGACCGGCTTCATGCGCCCGTGGATCAGCCCGACGCGCAAGCCGACCAGCGCCGCGGAGAGGTCCTCGAACGTGGTTTCCGCGGCCTGGCAGGTCAGTTCCTCGGATTCCTCGATCAACGTGCACACCCAGTAGGCCTGGCGCCCCTCGTTGCAGGCGATGCGTACCCGCTCGATCACTTCCAGGCGGCGGCTGTCGGCGATCACCAGGGTGTTCACCGGGGTGCGTCCCGGTGGCAGCTCGTCGAGGATCGAGGTATCGAGATCGGCGTAGGCGCTCATCGCCAGGGTGCGCGGGATCGGCGTGGCAGTCATGATCAGCTGATGCGGGCAGAGTCGACCGTCGATGCCTTTCTGCCGCAGCGCCAGGCGCTGCTGCACGCCGAAGCGGTGCTGCTCGTCGATGATCACCAGCGCCAGGCGCTTGAACACCACCTCGTCCTGAAACAGCGCGTGGGTGCCGACCACCATCGGGCAGCCGCCAGCGATCTGCTCCAGCGATGCGGCGCGCGCCTTGCCCTTGAGCTTGCCGGCGAGCCAGGCAACCTCGATGCCGAGCGGTTCGAGCCACTTGCTGAAGTTGAGAAAGTGCTGCTCGGCGAGGATCTCGGTCGGCGCCATCAGCGCGACCTGGTAGCCGGCTTCCAGCGCCTGCAGCGCCGCAAGGGCGGCGACCACCGTCTTGCCGGCGCCCACGTCGCCCTGCACCAGGCGCAGCATGGGCTCGTCCTGGGCCAGGTCATAGGCGATCTCGGCGCCGACGCGCTGCTGCGCACCGGTTGGGGCAAAGCCGAGGTTGGCGAGAAATTGCTGCGGCAGGGTTTTCGCCGGCGGCAGCGCGGGCGCCTGCTGGGCGCGTACCCGCTCGCGCAGGCGCTGCAGCGACAACTGATGGGTCAGCAACTCCTCGAATGCCAGGCGATGCTGCGCCCAGTGCCGGCCTTCGGCGAGTTCTTCCAGATTGGCGTCGGCCGGCGGCCGGTGCAGATAGCGCAGCGCCTGATCCAGCGGACCGAGCTGGTAGTCGCGCGCCAGCTCGGCGGGCAGCCAGTCCGGCAGGCTGTGCGGCCCGAGCCGCGCCAGCGCCTGCTCGCTGAGGTTGCGCAGGCGCTGCTGGGTCAGGCCTTCGGTGGTCGGGTAGATCGGCGTCAGGGTCTGTTCCACCGGCGCCGGCTCGCCGGTCAGCGCGCGGTATTCCGGGTGGTAGATCTCCAGCCCCGAGGCCCCGGGACGCGCCTCGCCGTAGCAGCGCAGCTGGGTGCCGCGCTTCATGGCTTCCTTCTGCGCCTGGCTGAAGTGGTAGAAGCGCAGGCTGAGGGTGCCGCTGCCATCCTGCAGGCGCACCAGCAGGCTGCGGCGGCGGCCCATGACGATATCGGCGCCGGATACGACGCCTTCGATCACCGCGTCCTGCCCCGGTCGCAGTGCACCAATCGGCACCACGCGGGTGCGGTCCTGGTAGCGCAGCGGCAGGTGGAAGAGCACGTCCTGCAGGGTTTCCAGGCCGACCCTAGCGAGCTTCTCGGCCAGTGCGGCGCCGACGCCCTTGAGTGCGGTGACCGGAACGGTCGCCAGTTCGCTCATGGCCTCAGGATTTCGCCGCCGTCGGTTTGCCTACCGAGCACAGGCGAATCGAGTCGGCGAGGATTTCGATGGCCTTCGGCCGCGGGAAGCTGGCGCGCCAGGCGATCGCCACGGTACGGAACGGTACCGGCGGCGTCAGCGGGCGGATTTCCAGCACGCCGGGGGAGTAGTGGTGGCTCTCCACCGCCGACAGCGGCAGGATCGATACGCCCAGCCCCGAGGCGACCATGTGGCGGATGGTTTCCAGCGAGCTGGATTCGACCGTGGTGTGGCTCGGTGCTTCGCCCTTGCGGGTGGTCGGGCAGGCTTCGAGCACCTGATCGCGGAAGCAGTGGCCTTCGCCGAGCAGCAGCAGGCTCTTGTCGTTGAGCATCTCGGCGTCGATGGTTTCCTTGGCAGTCCACGGATGGTCGGCCGGCATCAGCACGTAGAAGGGCTCGTCGTAGAGTGGCTTGGTCAGCACGTCGGCTTCCTGGAACGGCAGCGCGACGATGATCGCGTCCAGCTCGCCGGTGCGCAGCTTGTCGCGCAGGATGTGGGTGAAGTTCTCTTCGATGTACAGCGGCATGTCCGGCGCCACGCGATGCAGCTGCGGAATCAGGTGCGGGAACATGTAAGGGCCGACGGTGTAGATGGCGCCGACCTTGAGTGGTGCGGCGAGCTGATTCTTGCCGACCTGGGCCAGCTCGCGGATGCTCTGCGCCTGCTCCAGCACCTTCTGCGCCTGGGTCACGATGCCTTCGCCGACCGGGGTCAGGCGCACCGCGCTCTTGGTGCGTTCGAAGATCAGTACGCCGAGCTCGTCCTCGAGCTTTTTCACGCCGACCGAGAGGGTCGGCTGGCTGACATGACAGCGTTCGGCGGCACGGCCGAAGTGCTGTTCCTGGGCAAGCGTGACGATGTAGCGCAGTTCGGTCAGAGTCATAGTCAGCATCCATCAAAGTGCCTGCAAGCATAGCCTTTTGCGCAGCGCAGAACCAACCAGTCGGCCGTGGTGTGAAAGTCGGTACACTCCAGCACATACGGCCTGCGTAGCGGGTGCAACTTAGGGAGCAGAACATGGGCAAGCGCCTGAGCGTATTGATCGCAGGTTGCGGCGACCTTGGCAGTCGTCTCGGCCTGCAAATGAGTCGTGCCGGCTGGACCGTCTATGGCCTGCGGCGCAACGCCGCCGAGCTGCCGGTGCCGATCCTGCCGATCAAGGGTGACCTTGCCGATGCGGCCTGTCCGCGCAGCTGGCCCAACGGCGGACTGGACTATCTGGTCTATGCCGCCTCTGCCACCGAGCATGATGAGGCTGGCTACCGCCAGGCCTATGTCGAAGGATTGCGCAATGTACTCGGCTGGCTGCAGCAGCATGGTCAGCAGCCTCGACGCGTGCTGTTCGTCTCCAGCACCGGCGTGTACGCCCAGCGCGACGGCGAATGGATCGACGAGGCCTCGGCCACCGAGCCCGGCGGCTTCACCGGAAAGGTGATGCTCGAGGCCGAACAGCTCGCCCTGGGCTGTGGCGTACCGGCCACCTGTGTGCGCATGGGTGGCCTCTACGACCCAACGCGGCCCTGGCTGCAGAACCAGGTGCGTGCCGGCTTGCGCGTCGAGCGTGATCCGCCGCAGTACAGCAACCGCATTCATCGCGACGATGCCGCCGCGCTGCTGGCCTTTCTGCTGCAGGCCGACGCCAGCGGCGTTGCGCTCGAATCCTGCTACCTCGGGGTCGACGACGATCCGGCGCCGCTGCACGAAGTCGTCGACTGGCTGCGCGAACAGCTGGGTATCACCCACTGGGCCGAGCAGAGCATGACTCGCCGCGCCGGCAGCAAGCGCTGCAGCAATGCCCGCGCCCGTGCGCTGGGCTGGAAACCCAGGTTTCCCAGCTATCGCGACGGCTACGCCTCGCTGGGTCGCAATCGGCATTAGTGCAGCCCGTCGGTAAACGGGCAACTCTGCTGCGGCGCTGCTTACTAAATCCCTGACAGCACGCCGCACCGGCCACAGAGGAGCTACAGCGAGGCAGCAAAGGAGAATCACCGAGACGGCGTTTCCGAAACCCGACCAGGAGATTGTCCATGAGAGCCCTCCGCTGGCACGGCAAGCACGACATCCGTTGCGACAACCACGTCCCCGATCCCTCCATCGAAGACCCGCGCGACGCCATCATCAAGGTGTCGTCCTGCGCCATCTGCGGCTCCGACCTACACCTCTACGACGGCTTCATGCCCGGCATGCAGCATGGCGACATCATGGGCCACGAGTTCATGGGCGAGGTGATGGAGGTCGGCTCGGCGAACAAGAAGCTCAAGGTCGGCGACCGCGTGGTGGTGCCCTTCACCATCGTCTGCGGCGAGTGCGACCAGTGCCGGCGCGGCAACTTCTCGGTGTGCGAGCGCACCAATCGCAACAAGGACATCGCCGACAAGGTGTTCGGCCACACCACGGCTGGTCTTTACGGCTACACCCACCTCACCGGCGGCTATGCCGGCGGCCAGGCCGAGTACGTGCGCGTGCCCTATGCCGATGTCGGGCCGGTGGTGATTCCCAATGGCCTGACCGATGAGCAGGTGCTGTTCCTCGGCGACATTCTGCCCACCGGCTGGCAGGCCGCGGCGCAATGCGACATCCAGCCCACCGACACGGTGGCGATATGGGGCGCAGGGCCGGTTGGCCAGTTCGCCATCCGCAGCGCGGTGATGATGGGCGCCGAGCAGGTCATCTGCATCGACAACGTGCCCGAGCGGCTGTCGATGGCCCGCGCTGGCGGCGCCATCACCATCAACTTCGATGAAGAGAGCGTACTCGAGCGGCTCAAGGAACTGACCCGTGGCAAGGGGCCGGAGAAGTGCATCGACTCGGTGGGCATGGAGGCGCACGCGGCCCGCTCGATCGATTCGATGTACGACCGCGCCAAGCAGGCGCTGATGCTCGAGAGCGATCGGCCGCACGTGCTGCGCGAGATGATCTACGTCTGCCGCCCGGCCGGCATCATCTCGATTCCCGGCGTCTACGGCGGGCTGATCGACAAGATCCCGTTTGGCGCGGCGATGAACAAGGGCCTGACCTTCCGCATGGGCCAGACCCACGTCAACCGCTGGACCGATGACCTGCTCAGGCGGATCCAGGAAGGCGAGATCGATCCGAGCTTCGTCATCACCCACAGCGTCAGCCTCGAGCAGGGTCCGGAGATGTACAAGACCTTCCGCGACAAGCATGACGGCTGCATCAAGGTGGTCCTCAAGCCATGAACCGGTCGCCGATCCCTAAAGTAGGGATTGGCCGAGCCAAGCTATCGAGCGAGGAGTCTTTATGAGCATTCCACGTCAAGTCACCCGGCCCAATCATTCCGCGCGCACGCTGGCGCGTGGATTGGGCTGGTTCAGCATCGGTCTGGGCGTCGTCCAGCTGGTGGCGCCGCGGCAGGTCGCACGCTTTATCGGCATGCCCGGCAGCGACGGACTGGTCCGCGCCTGCGGGCTGCGCGAGATCGCCACTGGGGTCGGCATCCTGCTGGCGGATGATCCCAAGCCCTGGATCTACGGCCGTATCGGCGGCGATGCCCTGGACCTGGCCGGTCTCGGCTGGAGCATCGAGCACGGCCACGAGCCAGCCAATGCGGCCATCGCC
>JGI2924J29684_1078065_pt1 | contig 29897 bp, 28 predicted proteins | sample BenlonsequencITS_FD_29684 | JGI IMG/M metagenome (IMG submission 29684)
GGAAGAACAAGCTCTATTTTTATATAAATCAGCAATTTTCTGACAAAAACTACAATAAATTCAATAATAATAGTGCACTATATAGGCTTGTTGTATATATGTTACAATTGCTTTGTTAATGCATTTATGTTTCGAAGATCAAAATATCTATTTCGAATATCGAAACAATTGCTTGCAGATAGTTGAGCCATTGCTACGCCCATCCCATCGCCGGAGATTATATGTCGGAAGTACCAAACGAAGCCACAGGCAATGGTGAAGACGATGACACCTACACAACTGATTATGAAGTTGGCCAAGACAATATAGATGTCTTGGGTTTTGATATTCACAACCCTGTATTTTTTCTAGCTGCTGGCCTGCTCATTGCATTTTGTGCTGCTGTGCTTACCATGCCAGAGCAAGCCGGTATCCTGCTAAGAGGCGCACGAGACTGGACCATTCATACATTTGACTGGTTCTTTGTTATCATAACAAATGTCGTGTTTTTATTCTGTCTATATCTCGCGCTATCACCGCTTGGAAAAATCAGATTAGGTGGAGATGACGCCAAACCAGAATTTTCGACAACATCTTGGTTATCAATGCTTTTTGCCGCCGGTGTAGGAATAGGGATGATATTTTTTGGCGCTGCTGAGCCTCTGGGATATTATACAGATTGGGCCGGTACACCGCTCAATGTCGAGCCGGCCACTGAGGCAGCTGAGCGTTTTGCTTTCTCTGCTACAATTTTCCACTGGGGTATTATTCCTTGGTCGATATATGCCGTTATGGGACTCGCACTCGCATTTTTTGCGTTTAACAAAGGACTGCCATTAACAGTGCGGTCGACTTTCTATCCAATATTTGGCGAGAGAATTTGGGGATGGCCCGGTCACATTATCGACCTACTCGCAGTCCTAGCCACACTATTTGGACTTGCCACCTCGCTTGGCCTTGGTGCGCAGCAAGCAGCGAGTGGAATATCCTTCTTATTTGGCGTCCCAAGCGGCCTCGCGACACAAGTCATTTTGATCTGCGTAATCACATCCTTGGCGATTTTTTCAGTGATTCGAGGGTTAGATGGAGGTGTAAAAATACTCTCCAACATCAATATCGTTTTGGCGATTCTCGTTCTATTATTCGTTATTATTGCGGGTCCAACCTCGCAAATCTTTAAAAATATAGCCCTCAACACCTATCACTATGTTGCAAATATTCCTGCACTATCCAACTGGATTGGACGTGAAGACACGGCATTCTTCCATGATTGGACCATATTCTATTGGGCTTGGTGGATCTCTTGGTCCCCATTTGTTGGAATGTTTATCGCGCGCGTTTCATATGGACGCTCGGTCAGAGAATTTGTTGCAGCCGTAATCGGTGTACCATTTATCGTGATGATTATTTGGTTTACTGCTTTTGGAACAACGGCTTTGGAACAAGTAAAAGCTGGCATTGGTGCCTTACCAGAAGGCATCTCTGAATTTCCACTTGTATGGTTTCAAATGTTTGAAAACCTACCATTTTCTCAAATCATGTCATTTGTTTCGATCTTATTATTGTTGGTTTTCTTTGTCACTTCATCAGATTCAGGCTCGCTTGTGATTGATTCAATTACTGCTGGAGGTAAGCTGCACGCCCCTATTCCTCAAAGAATATTCTGGGCAAGCTTAGAGGGTATTGTTGCAATTGTTCTGCTGGTAGGTGGTGGCGCACAGGCCCTATCATCCTTACAAGCAGGTGCCGTGACAACTGGGCTTCCCTTTGGGGTCATCCTGCTCATTTGCTGTGTCAGCCTGTATAAAGGCATGAAAAGCATCTCACCTAGCGAGTGATAAAACCTTTCTCGTACAGCCCTATTTGCTTTCATCAATAGTATGAGACAAAGGTCAAGAAACAACTATTTCCACTAGCCTTCATACTCTCACACACGACATCCGAGTTCTTTAGCGAGAGACACAATAAAGAACTCTCTTTTCACTTATGTTTAGCAATGCTGTTAGAGTTAGCAGCGCATCGAGAGCCGGAATACTCTTGTCATTATTGCACATTTTACGCTGCTTTAGCTGCTGTTTGGGAGAGCTTCTCATCGTATCCAACATTCCCAAAAAACCACAAACGCAAACACCACCCGTTAGGGTGGTTGAGTGTATATATTTGTTCTTGGGTATAAATTGGGTGCGGGGGTTGGATTTGAACCAACGACCTTCAGGTTATGAGTTTGATGATTGGCCTTTTTTAGTTTCTCCGCCCATCTCCCTAAATATACCGCATTCAATTGTTATTGTTGACTTTTATATCAATATTGATCGTATTGAGTTCCCGCGATTTCTTGTCGTGTTGTAACCCATATGTAACCCAGGTTGGTTTTGAACTTTTGTAAATGTCGGCCAAAAGATCAAACTAAAATCTTGATGAATTGAAAGATGCTGGAATGAAGCTAACTAAACGGTCTGTTGATCTTCTTGTCTCTGAAGACAGAGATAAAGACTATTATGATGACGCACTCAAAAGCTTTGGAGTAAGAATCCGTAAATCAGGTCGCAAATCTTATTTTGTGATGTCACGCTATAAAGGACGTATGCGACGCATAACGATTGGCCAACATGGTCCCCTCACCGCTGAGGACGCCCGCAAACAAGCCAAGTCGATTTTACATGATTTATCATCCGGAATTGATCCAACGGAAGACAAAACCAAGATACGTCAAAGCGGGACAGTCAAAAAACTCTGCGAACGCTTTATGATTGAATATGTCCCACAACATTTAAAGCCAAGCACAGCGTCCGAATACAAACGTTCTATAGAAATATTCATTCTTCCCAAGCTTGGCAGATTAATTGTCAAAGATGTAAGCCGCCAAGACATCATTGCTCTTCATCACGATATGAGAGGAACTCCATACCAAGCAAACCGCACACTTGGAGTCCTCTCCATATTATTCTCTCAAGCTGAAGTTTGGGGATTAAGAGATGAATTCACCAATCCATGCCGCGGCATTAAAAAATTCAGGGAAGAGAAACGCGAACGTTTTTTATCGCTTGAGGAGCTTCAACGATTAGGCAGAGCATTGCATGAGGAAACTGCGCTCGCTCCTTCTGCTGTAGCGTGTATAAAATTGCTCATTCTCACTGGATGTCGACTAGGAGAGATCCAAAAACTCAAATGGGTTCACGTTGATCTCGACCGCCAATTACTCTTACTTCCAGATTCCAAAACAGGTAAGAAAACGATATATCTTGGCACCTCTGCAGTTGATTTACTCAAATCAACCCCACGCCAATTAGACAATCCTTTTGTCATCGCAGGCTACAAGCAGGGTCAGTATCTTACAGATTTACAAAAACCATGGAGACGTATCCGAAAAGCAGCAAATTTGGAAGATGTCCGGATCCACGATTTAAGACACACTTATGCTTCCACTGCAGTCGCCAATGGAGAGAGCTTACCGATGATTGGAAAACTACTTGGACACTCTCAACCACAAACAACAGCCCGCTATGCACATTTAGCGGATATTCAAGCAGTTGAAGTAGCAGATAAGATTTCAATTCATTTGTCAGAAGCTCTGTTAAAATAAAACCTTGCTGACATTTAAGCCCGCCCAATGCTCCATACGTGTCTTATATTGTGATTCCTAGCAAAACGCCGACGCTTTCCAGCTAGGCGTGACTCAGATGTCAACTGCAAACGGCACCTGCCCGCGTCGTTAGTCTAACGGGAAATGGTGAAAGATCGCCTGTTCATCAGAGTATTTGTGGCCCTAACTTGCCTGATGAAACGAAGTAAACCATGTCCGATTTTGCACTCAAAGCGGACATTAGGATTTGATTAAACAAACAAGATAAATCGTGGTATAGATTTTTTATAGTGGAGATATTCTTGCCCGAATTTCATCTCCAGAACTTTTTCTTCTGGTATGATTTGCATGTAGGTAATGCAGATTACAAACAGAATAGGTGCCAGCAGAACAAAAAAGTTTCCTAGCACTAAAGCTTCACCAAATAGAATTAGGGCCATGCCTAAATACATTGGGTTCCTACTAAATCTGTAAAGCCCAGACATGACTAACGCCTTGGCTTGATCTGGCTTTACGGGATTTACTGACGTTTTTGCGTTAATAAAAGCAAGAACAGCTCCAGCCAAGATTAAGGCACCAATTCCAATCAGTACCCACCCCAGATAACTGAAAATAAGCCAGGAAACTTGGTTGGTAGGAAGCAGTATCGAACTCACGAGCCCGGCAATACTGAAGAACAAGAATTGGATAATTGGAGGGATTTTCAATTTCATTGAACTTTCCTTTTAGAAAGGTCTCTTGACTGCCTATCAGTATTGAGTTCTTGGAGCGCTTGAAGTGAAATCGAAGTCGCCGATTTAAGAAACAAGCTTGCCAAGATCACGGCTACTATTAGATCAGGCCATGCTGTATTAGTATAAGCCACAGCAAAGGCAGCAAGTATCACCGCTACATTGCCAATTGCATCATTGCGAGAGCACAGCCAAACGGATCGAACATTGCTATCGCCATCTCGCCATTTAATCAAAATTGCGACACTGGTTAGGTTTGCCAAAAGTGCTGCAAAACCGATAAGCCCCATTGTATCTGCTTGTGGGGGCGCACCACTGAAAACGCGGAATACAGTCATAATTAAAACGCTGATAGCGATTAACGCGAGGGTCGCGCCTTTGAATAAAGATGCGCGAGCGCGTGTAACGACAGAGGCACCGATAACAGCCAAACTTAGAGCATAGGTGGCTGTATCTCCAGCGAAATCCAAAGCATCAGCTTTCAAGGACTGTGAACCAGATACTAAACCAGCATACATTTCTACAACAAACATAATTGCATTGATGAAAATTACCGCAATCAAGGCACGCTTATAACCTTCAGAGACGCCATCAAAACATTTGTTATCACAACAATCAGACATTCTTTATTTCCAAACAGCTAAATAGTTCGAGATCTACAGTGACTTTTGATGCAAGCACTTTTGAAAAAGAAGATAGCTCTGCATTAATTGTACTTAGTGGTTACTCGTAGAATTCCAATAGGTTTTATTTTGGCAAATTTTTCCTTAGTGTCTTCATTACTGATCGGTCATTTTTGAAAGCCAGTAGTCTTAAGGCGTTGAACACTACTATGAGTGTTGAACCCTCATGGACAAGAACTGTTGGACCTATGCCAAGACCAAACAGCGTCGCCGGGATCAGGAATGCAACGACACCTAAGCTAGCCCAGAGATTTTGACGAATAATAAGGGTTGTTGCTCGGCTGAGGCCAACGGCAAATGGCAGCGTTTCAAGATCATCCGCCATCAGAGCGATGTCAGCTGTCTCTAAGGCTACATCCGACCCGGCTGCCCCCATCGCGATTCCAACAGTGGCGTTGGCCATGGCTGGGGCGTCGTTTACCCCGTCACCAACCATCACGACACCGCCTTCAGCCTTAAAGGCTTTGATTTTCGAAACTTTGTCGTCTGGCATTAAATTTCCAAACGCTTCATCGAGTCCAACCTCTTTGGCAACAGCGTTGGCGACGTTTTGATTATCTCCTGAGATCATCAGCATGCGGGTCACGCCGATGTCGCGCAGGCGAGCAATCACAGCTTGGGCTGCCGGTCGGGGCGTATCCATCAGACCAATGGCACCTAAATAGCGATCTCCCTGCCGCACGATCATAGTGGTGCGTCCGTTCGCAGACATCGCATCAACCTTGGCGACCAGATCAATTGGCGGAGGAAGGCCTGGCACTTCCCCAAAGAGTGCGAGCTTTCCAATGTGGACGATTTGCCCTTGATAGGAGGCCGCCACACCGCGACCGGTAATACTGGTAAATTCTGATGCGCCCTCAGGAACACGACCCAAACGCGCCTTGGCATCGCGAACAACAGCTAACGCCAGCGGATGGTCACTAAGTGTTTCAACTGCGGCACATACTTCAAGCAAGGTTTCTTCGCTGATTTCACTGTAAGGTGCGATCTCAACTAATCGCGGCTTCCCTAAGGTCAACGTTCCGGTCTTATCGAACGCAATGGCATTGAGATGACCGAGGGCTTCGAGCGGTGCACCGCCCTTGATGAGGACGCCGTCACGTGCGGCCCGCGCAACTCCTGACAGGATGGCACTTGGGGTCGCAATCGCCAGAGCGCAGGGACTGGCTGCGACAATAACTGCCATCGCTCGGTAAAAACTATCGGCTGGGCTTTCATTCAGAAATAAAAAGGAGAGTGAAGTCACAATAGCCAGAACAATGACAAAGGGTACGAAGATGCGTTCGAACTTCTTAGTAAAATTTTGGGTTGGCGACTGACGGGTTTCCGCTTCACTGACCATCTTGACAACACGTGCCAGCGTTGTGTCTCCAGAGAGCTTGGTGACCTGGATTTCTAAACTACCTGACCCGTTGATAGATCCTGCAAAAACGCGGGTTTCCGAGGCTAAACTTTCAAGATTATTAGCTGCCAGATCAGGGTTTTCAACTGGACGCTTGTCGACTGGCAAACTCTCACCAGTTATCGGTGCCTGATCGACGGCGCTTTCTCCTTTGATGACAAAGCCATCAGCCGGTAAGCGCTCATTGGAGCGAACTATCACAATATCGCCCAATACAAGCGCTTCAACCGCCATGGTTTCCGTTTGGTTTCCCCGCCGAACAATTGCCTCGTCAGGTGCCAATTCGGCCAGTGACGAAATGGCATTGCGTGCCAGTGTCATCGCGTAATTTTCAAGAGCGTGACCAATCGCAAACAGGAATAAGAGGAAGGCCCCTTCCGCCCATTCGTCAAGGAAGGCTGCGCCAGTTGCAGCAATCAGCATCAGAAAGTCTATTTGAAATTGACCTTTAAGAATTTTTTCGAGCGCTTCACGCAGCGCGAAGTACCCGCCAAAGAAGTAAGCCCCGATTATTAGAATGAATCCTATAGAATTAGGCAGGATGCTCATTTTCGGACCCAGCCATCCTGTAAGAAGGAAAATACCCGCCAATCCAGCAAATATCATTTCTGCACGTGAGCCGAGAAAGCTGCTTATGATGTCATCATGATCGTGACCGGACTGGCCTTCATGGTTATCGTGATTTTTATGTTCAGATGTATTCATACTAAGCCCCTGAAATTAAAAGCACCTCAGCAAAAAAACTCGCTGAGGTGCTAATGGTTCACTCTGCCGGAGACGTTCCCGCCTGATGCGGCGTTTCCACGAGTGAGTGATGGGTACCCTGCTTAGGTGCGAACCACTTATGCAATGCTGGCATAACAAGTAGCGTCAACACTGTTGAAGAAACCAATCCTCCCATCACAACCGTAGCAAGTGGACGTTGAACTTCCGCCCCCACACCAGTAGCAAACAATAGTGGAGCTAGGCCAAGAGCTGTTGTAAGCGCAGTCATAAGAACTGGACGAGCGCGAAGGCCTGCTGCTTCAATAGCAAGAGCGTCTAGTTCTCGCCCTTTTCTTGCAAAATCATCCATGAAGCTGACAAGCACCATACCATTTCCAAGAGCAATCCCAAACAATGCAATGAAACCAACTGTGGCAGGAACTGATACAGGTAGGCCAGATAACCACAGCGCTAAGGCTCCCCCAGTCAAGGCAAGCGGAATGTTCAGCAGGATCAGGATCGCAGATTTGAGACGTCCGAATGCTAGAAGCAAGATCAACAAAACAATACCTAATGTTATTGGTATAACGACAGCAAACCGAGCATTTGCTTGTTGTTGAAGCTCAAACTGACCGCCCCATTCAACACGATATCCTGGGGGTAACTGTAGTTTTGAATCGGTAACAGCTTGTGCATCACTCACAAATGAACCGATATCGCGACCTCTTACGTTAAGCTGCACCGCGATAAACCGTTCCCCATTTTCACGCGTAATTTGACGAGGCCCGATGACGTCTTTGATGGTAGCAACATTTGAAAGTGGAATTTGCGCTCCACTTTCACTTTCCAAAATCAAATTACCAATGGCCTCCGCACTATTACGCCGATCCTCTTCTAGTCTAACGACAACTGGAAACTGACGTACTCCTTCAAACAGTACTCCAGCTTCTGCTCCGCCAACTGCAGCACTTAAAGTATCAAGCGCATCTTCAACTGTCAGGCCATAACGTCCTAATGCTGTCCTATCTACCGAGACAACGAGTTGAGGCGCACCTGTAATTTGGTCAGCCTGAACATCACTCGCTCCAGAAATTTCTTGAAGGATGGACTGTAAATCCTGTGATGCGCCCAATAAGACTTCAGAATTGGGGCCAAATATTTTAACAGCCAATTGTGCCTTTGTTCCAGTAAGCAGCTCATCAACGGACATAGCAATTGGTTGTCCGATGTTCACACGGATTCCTGGGAATGACTCAAGGTTTTCGGAAATTTCAGCTCTTAAATCGTCTGGCGAAAGACCAGTCCTCCATTCCGAGCGAGGTTTCAAAGCGACAAAAGCTTCTATACTATTGACTGGGTCGGCATGAGCTCCAACTTCTCCTCTACCAATCCTACTTACAACTGATTCAATCTCAGGGAAGGTCTCAAGTAAGCGTTTTTCAACCCTTGTAGATGTTTCTCGTCCCTCAGAAAGTGAAATTGAAGGTGCCATTGCAACACGAAGCAGAATGTCGCCTTCTTCAAGTGCCGGAGTAAACTCCGATCCAAGTTGAGAACCTGCAAAACCTCCGATTAGCAAAAGTCCCAATGCTAATCCAACTGCAGCAATTCGCACTTTAACGAATATTCCTGCTATGGGCCTTACAAAATTTGCAATACGGCCGTCTCCGACAGTTTGTCGTTTGGGCGGTTTTATTAGTCCATAGGCCATTGCCGGTACTACAAGTGCTGCATAAAACAAAGAACCTAACATTGCTAATGCTGCAGATGCGGCGAGTGGACGGAAAGTTTTACCTTCAACTCCCTGTAATGAAAATAGAGGTAAGAAGACGATAATAACGACTGTAACTGCTGCGATTAAAGGGGCAATAACTTCTGCTGAAGAACGGGCGACAACATCGCGGTCTGTTTCAGCATTTTGCCTTTCACGAAATCCTCGATCAACGTTCTCAGCGATCACAATGGCACCATCAACCATCATGCCGATAGCAATTGCGACACCTCCCAAAGACATAAGGTTCGCACTGATACCTAGAACTTTCATTGCTATAAACGCGAAACCTACAGAAAATGGGATCGACATTACGACGACAAGGCTAGGTCGCCATCCACCTAAAAAGACAAAAACAACTATTGCTACGAGTAGCGCACCTTGCCAAAGTGCTGTTGTCACTGTTGCGGCAGCGCGTTTTACCAATGTACCCTGATCATAGTACGGTACAGCTTGGACACCTTCTGGAAGAGTTGCGTTGATTTGATCGAAACGAGCCTTTGTTCGTTCAATAACATCAGAAGTGTTGGTTCCGTAAAGTTTCAGAACTAGCCCAGCAACAGCCTCTCCTTCACCATTTGCGGTCGCCATACCTTGACGCACACCACCACCGATTTGGACAGTTCCTAAATCGCTAACGCGAACTGTTCGACCATCAATAGTATTTACAGGTGCCTCTGCAAGGTCAGATATAGTGCGTGCCAGACCAACACCGCGCACTGTGTATTGCTCAGCACCAACTTCGATAAATTGCGCACCTGTCGTACGGTTTGCACTTTCAAGAGCGTTAATTACATCAGAAACTTGAAGATTATATGCAATCAAGGAATCAGGGTTTAGACTTACTTGATATTGTTTTTCAAACCCTCCTAGTGCAAGAACTTCTGTGACTCCTTCAACCGATTGAAGTGGATATTTGATCATCCAATCAGCGATTTCGCGCAATTCTGTCAAATTATATTCACCAGTTTGATCAACCAAGCGAAAATACATGATAATTCCGAGACCACTTGAAATAGGCCCCATCTTAGGAGTGCCGAAACCTTCAGGTATGCCATCACTGGCTTCAGACAAGCGCTCCCCTACGACCTGCCGAGCAAAGTAAACATCTGTACCATCTTTAAAATAAATGTTTACAATCGATAGACCGAAATTGGAAACTGAACGGATTTCTTCGACATTCGGCAGGCCGGACATAGCGGTCTCGACAGGGAATGTCACATATCGCTCTACTTCTTCAGGCGATAGCCCCTCTGTTTCTGTAAAGACTTGTACTAACGAAGGTGACGGGTCGGGAAACGCATCTACAGGTAGCGCACGAAAGGCGAACAGGCCGCCAAGGGTTAAAGTGAGTGCTGCAATTGCAGCCAATAGTCTTCCGCCAGCAAGGCGGTGCATAAGGTTTAGCATGTGTCTGTCCTCTTAGTGCGCGTGGCCGTCACCAAAAGCATCTTTTTCAAGCTGTGCTTTTAGAGTGAATGCACCTTCAGATACGTATTGTTCGCCTTCATTGAGACCGGACAGGACAACGACTTGCCCTGAAGTTTCAGTTTCAATAGACACCGCTCGTGGCTCAAAACCATCATTTGTCGGTACAAATACACTCGCGCGTTCTTCGACTGTAACAACCGCACTCGATGGAACCAGCAAACGCAAATCACCCTTGCCTGTAATTATTTCTGCCGTAACAAATTGACCAGGACGCATGCGATTATCTGAGTTTTCTACTATCATCCTTGCTGTTGCTGTCCGAGAGGTTTCATCTATAGAAGGAAGTACCGTCGCTATTTCACCTTCCACTAAAGTGGTTCCAGCCTCTGATTTCAGGATAACCTTAGAGCCGGACTTCACTGACGCCGTGTTTTGTTTATATACGGCAATATCAGCCCATAAAACGCTATCATCAACAATTGTGAACAATGCTGGCGCGCTTGGGTCATCCGCAGATACTGACGCTCCTAAGGTCGCTTGTCGTTTCGCTATGACACCGCTAATCGGAGCGCTAACTCTGATATTTGCAAGAGCTCCATCTACAGCATTAGACAAAGCACCTAATTCATCATGAGATACACCTACAGCGTGTAGTGTATTTTCAATACCTTTGAGATTGGCGATCGCAGCTGTGAGATTGGCTCGTGCTGCCTGTAAATCGGCTTCTGATGTGATACGATCAGCAAACAGAGATTCTTCTCGAACAAGTGCTGTGCTAGCAAGTTCGACCGCAGTTTCGGACGACAAATATTGTGCTTTTAAATCAGCCAGCTCTCGACTAGAAAGTACCGCGAGAGTAGCACCTCGTTTCACTACATCACCTTCCGTTGCAGTTAGCTTTATAATACGGCCATTTATTTTGGGAGCTACAGCTGCAATCCGATCAGCATCAAAGCGGAGTTCAGCTGGAAGCGAAGTCGTATGCCGCATCGGTGCAAGTGCGGCACGAGATACAACGATACCGGCTTCTGTGGCTTGAGTTATTGATAACTCAACGTGATCTGCTCCCTCTTCTTCTCCGTGATCGTCATGATCATTGTCACCATGACCAGAATGATCATTTTCTCCGTGAGAGGCATGTTCTTCATCCGCACTTTCTCCATGATCACCATGCTCATGGGAGCCCGCGTTCGACGTCTGTTTAAGATTTTCTATGGACTGTGAACTGCCATCATTTCCGCACGCGCTCAGCATGAAGGTAGCCAAAACAGCTGTTAGAATATAAGGTGTGGGTCTCATTGGATTTCTCCATCAAAAGGGGTAGCACCAATCAGGGCGCGCAGCCGCATGTCTTGGCTCTGCAGAGCAAAATCGGCTTCAATCAAAGCGGACCTAGTCTCAATCAGGGTGGCCCGAGCATCTAAGGTTGTAGTAAGATCAAAGCGACCTATCTCATAACCTTTTACAGCTGCTGTATAAGCTTCTTCAGCCGCAGGTAACGCTTCGCTTGTTAATATATCGAGTCTCTTTTGGGCTGCCTTACGGGAAGAAACCGCTGCACGTTTCTGTGAGAGAAGTCTTTGTTCAGTTACAGTTCTGCTTAAAGTAGCTGCATCCCGACGAAACGAAGCAGCACGTACTGCATCTCTTCCTCGGTCGAATATAGGGAATGGTATGCTTATACCAGCAATGACTGCCTGCTCCCCTGTTTCCTCAAAGCGACGCAAACCAGCTGACACTGTCAGATCAGGTATAGCAGCACTTTTCGCGAGGTCTCGTTCTGCTTGACGAGCGACAAGTGCAGCATCTGCTGCATCAAGTGCGGGATGCGATTTTATTGAGTTATCTATCGATGAATTTATTAGTGTGTTGCTACTGATATCCATTTTGAATGTTGGATTTGCACTGCCCCATAGAAGGGCGAGCTCGTAGCGCAGCTGGTTTACATTTGCGGAAGCAGTAGAAACACTAGCACGCGCTGCTGCTGCGTCTGCACGTGCGCGCAATAGTTCTGGCGGCGCAGCTGCCCCAGCATCGACACGTCTTTTAACTGTTCCAGCTAATTGATCAGATAGATCTGCACTTTCGATTGCAAGATTTTTGAGTTTGGAAGCAGCAATGAGCTCAGCAAAAAGCACCGCCCCTGTAAGCTGAGCTTCGAGAAGAATTACAGAACATTCAGCGCTAGATAAAGCTTCTTTGGCTCTTGCAGCACGTTCGTTCAGTTTACGTTTACCACCTAGCCGCAAGGTCTGTTCAAATGCTAAAGTCGTTTCGCTTTGAGCTTGACCAGAAAAAGCACCGCTTCCGGAGAAGTTTTCCATTTCCAGTGAAATATTTGGGTTCAAACGACGACCTGCTTGATCAGCTTCTGACCTTAAAGCCTGTACCTCTAGCGCAGCAGCGCGCGCAGCGGGTGAAGCATTGCGAATTTTCTTCATTACATCAACAAGCGTGAGCGGCTCATTTAATTGTAAAGTAGATGATGAAGTTTGCGCCTCATCACAAGGTGAGGCGTTTGCATCAGCGACGATAGCGCTGAATGCCAGGGCGGTGAATACACCCCTTAAATAGAATGACATTGATAAAGTCCTTAAAGTTGATCCATAGGCAACGCATCACTTATAAGGATGCGATAATTAGTTAAGGATCAGCTCCGTGGTGGACGATAAGGACTTCCAGAAGAAGAAGGTATCAAACCTTCATTCACGAACTGAAGTCTAATTCTTTGGCTGTTGTTAAAAATACCTAAGTGCCCGCAATCAATGCGCAGTAAGTGCTGCAAACATGGTCCGCAGTTATGAATATGATGGTCATGTTGTTCATTTTCTCCATCACTTACGTTGTTGTGATCTGCCTCGCAAGTTATCTCAAATGCATTTTCAGAATGCCCTGCTTCAGCCAATGGTGCATACACGAATGCAACAGCAATAAGTGTTGCTGTTAAAAACCTAAGTGCATATTGAGCTAAAGAAAATAACATAACTTGTATTTAATCGATTTTTCTAAATAATCCACTAAGCGTTTGAAAAAAATTTAGTGCGCATGTTCTCCATGAACCATTGTTATCTTAACATCACTACAACGAATACAGGCTCGTTTAATCCCATCTGCATTAAGCGTTACAAATTTTGTTTCATCCAGTTATTTGTATCAATTCGTCATTGTTATCTAGGCCTCAAGCAGCCTGATTTTGCAAGTTAAATTTGTAGGCATATTCATTAGGTGTAAGATTACCTAGTGATGAATGTGGTCTGTTTTTGTCGTAATTCTCTTTCCATTTTGTAATTTTATATTGGGCATGACGAAGAGATGAAAAGAGTGTTTCGTTTAAACATTCATTTCTAAAGCTACCGTTGAAACTCTCGACGAAGCCATTCTGCATTGGCTTGCCAGGGGCAATATAATGCCAGTTTATTTGCGTATCCTGACACCATTTCAAAATGGCTGTGCTCGTTATTTCGGTTCCATTATCAAACACAATTGTGTGAGGCTTGCTACGTCGTTTGATGATCGCAATAGAGGCTTCAATGCACTGAGTAGATGTTTGGGTCACAGGCGGAGTCAAGCTAACTTGGTATGTCATCCCACTTATGCTGTTAGCCGGTTTCTTAGCACCTCTACTTACTATTATTGAAGAATAGCTGCGTTCAAGAAACCCTGCCATTGATTGGCAGGAAAAGGACAATCATCTGTCATTCAATTAATTGATGTCGAATGTCCGTTATTGGCGTCGAATGGCAAAGCGCGGTTGGTGATACCGCGGACTTCATCGAGGCCTCTAGAGGCGAAAAAGACCAAAGAGCATTGCTTGTTGGTTTGCGAAGCTGGTTTTAAACATGATGGAAATTTAAATTGGTCGGTATGAGGCATATGACTTTGGCAATTTTGGTGCGCTGATTTTATGGAGCGTCCTCGCATTGCTGATCTATGTCGCTGTGCGTGCGACCTTCAATCGGGCTGGGTCGGACTCCACCCGGCCGATATCCTCCGACGGCGATATCGCGCGCGACCAAATAGACATGGATGCATTTGTTCGTTGGATTAAAGACCTGAACTAACGCCGCTTGCGGGTCCCACAATTCTTGAGGGGTCAGGCAAGTGTCCGCGTATCACCCAGACAATGGCCAGTCGCTGAAGACAGCGACGTTCACGCATACAGCTAACTGGGAGGCGTTCTTGGGTGATTTGATTGAACCGAACTTGCATCCAATATTGGTGCATTTTGCCTATGCGCTTAGCCTCACGGCTTTTGCTTCTTATGTGTTGGCCGCCTTTTCGCCTGTCGAGCGATGGCGAGAGACCCTGCGGCAGGCTGCGGACTGGATGCTGGCCTTTGGTGCTATCGCGATCGTGTTGACCATCGCAGCGGGGTTTCAGGCCTATTACACGGTAGCTCATGATGCGCCGTCGCATGCCGCGATGACCACTCACCGAAACTGGGCTGTACCATCCGGCCTCGCCGTTCTACTACTGGCGGCCTGGCGCTGGACGGGAAGAACAAAAGCCACCTCTGGTATTTTCGTTACAGGCTTGGCTGCGGCCGTGCTCGCCTTAACCGTCACAGCCTGGTGGGGCGGTAAAATCGTCTATGGTTACGGTCTTGGAGTCAAAAGCTTGCCGCAGGTAACCGGAGATGGCCACGACCATGATCATGGCGTCGTCGCGGCAGATCATGATATGGATCCCATGCCAGACGCGGCACCGACCGCGGATGTCTATGACAACGCCGACGACCACCACGAATCTAACCCAACCAGCCTTGACAATAGTTATGGGCACCACGATGAAAACAGTCCGCCTGCGATACCTGCGCTGCAAGCCGCTTCGCCGGCGAGTGTCGCTGACGCTTTCGGCGAAGCGTTAAAAGCAGGTGATAAAGCGGCGCTACGCGCACTGTTTGCGCCCGACGCTGTGATCGCAGAAGGTGGCGGCGCTGAGCGTTCATTCGAAGAGTATGCTGGCCACCATATGTCCAATGATATGGCCTATGCGGCGGCAGTGTCATTCGATCTCAAAGATCGAAACATTATCGAGAATGGCGATATCGCTACGGTGATCTCTCAATCGGAGATTAAAGGCACCTATAGAGGCGCGCCCGCGCACCGGCAAGCGATGGAAACCATGGTTCTCAAACGCGACGCTGGGGTTTGGAAGATTCACCACGTCCATTGGTCATCCTCGCCGATCACCGAAGATCACGAGCACTGATAGATGGCTGGGGATGCTCAAACACAGCTTGCGGACCCGCTTATGGGTCAAAATCATTTCACCGCAGTGCGGTGGGTGTTGGCGATCGCTGTAGTACTCGGTCATATCTGGCTCCTCACGACAGGGGTGGAGCCGTTCTCCATCCACGAATGGACTGCCAGTTATATGGCCGTGAACGGATTCTTCGTCCTGTCAGGCCTCTTGATTGCCAAGAGCCTACATACAAGGCGCGATATGAAGGCTTATGCCCTTTCACGGTTTCTGCGGACCTACCCGGCTCTGGTTATTGTACTTGCGGTTTTTGTACTCGTCTTCGCGCCTCTCTATTCGGCAGAGGGTGGCGGATCACCGTTTCAGTCGGAGACCTGGCAATACACCTACAAAGTCTTGGCGCTTGGCGATCCCGACAGCGCGCCCGCACAGATATTCTCTCAGAATTTGGAAACCGACTTTAACGGGCCTCTCTGGACCATTAGGTTCGAGCTAGCAGCGTACATCCTAGCGGGCATCGCGTTCATGTTTGGTGCCGTCAACGGCCCATGGCGTGTTCTCAGCGTCTTCTTGCTTGTGCAATCGGTCTATCTTGGCGCGCCTTTCTTCATCGATACGAGTGCGCTCCCGCCGAGCGTGATGTCCTTGCTCCGCCTCTCATCGGCCTTTCTGCTCGGAATGACGCTTTGGCAGTGGCCTATTTTGCGCAGGCCGCCCCTCTTCGTGGTCGCAGGTCTGATTGCGGCGTTCGCGCTCCTTGGCGGCGGCCTCCTCGGCGAATTGTTTGCGACCTTTGCCCTCACAAGCCTTATGCTTCGGGCTGGATTGTCAAAACGTACGTCCGTCCGTATCGCCAAAATCCCGGACTATTCGTACGGGATCTATATCTGGCACTATCCGCTTTTACAGGTATTTCTGGTTGGCCAACCAGATCTTAGACCCGCTGCCCTGGCTATAATGACTGCGCCGCTCATTCTGCTCGTCGCTGCCACTTCGTGGCATGTCATCGAAAAGCCAATACTTGCTCTAAAACCTCGTTCAAGCTCGATATCCAAAAAACCTAATGCCAGAACTCCATTGGAGATCAACCGCCCAACCAGGGGCGTCGACCTATGAGAGTGACACTAAAGCCAAACCCCGGAGGGGCCGGATATGACCAATACCGATAATAAGCATCACGACCATGGGCATCATGATCACCACCACGGGGATGATCATGATTGTTGCCATGGTGGCGGAGACGCCGATGCCGGCGCGGACGGCAAATATGATCTCGTCCCGCAGGGCTACTCAGGCACGGTCTATACATGTCCGATGCATCCAAACGTTCGCGACGTCCGAAACTCCGGATGCCCGATATGCGGCATGCCGCTGGAGCCCGAAGGTGTTGTTGTAGGCGAAGAAGACACCTCAGAACTCGACGATATGACCCGTAGATTCTGGATCAGCGCCATTTTCACCATCCCACTTGCCATTTACGCCATGGGTGACCTGATCCCCGGCAAACCCCTCGAAGGGCTCTTGCCCGCCGGTTGGTCCCAATGGGCTCAATTCGCGCTGGCCGTTCCTGTCGTCCTCTGGGGCGGATGGCCCTTCTTTGTGCGCGGCGTTCGGTCGGTACGCACGATGAACCTCAACATGTTCACCCTCATCTCGCTTGGCGTCGGCGTTGCTTTTGTCTTCTCACTTGTTGCCACCGCTTTGCCAGGCATTTTTCCGTACGCCTTTCGCAATGAGGCCGGCGAAGTCGCTGTATATTATGAAGCCGCTGCGGTGATCACGACGCTCGTATTGCTCGGGCAGGTTCTGGAGCTGCGAGCCCGAAGCGCGACATCGGGCGCCATCCGCGCGCTCCTTGAACTCACGCCGCCAACCGCAAACCGGATCATGGCTGACGGCCAGGAAGAAGAGGTTTCCGTCGACGATGTCCAGAGCGGTTACCGGCTACGGGTCCGGCCAGGCGAAAAAGTACCTGTCGACGGCGAAGTTGTTGAAGGGCGTTCGAATGTCGACGAATCCATGATCACTGGAGAACCTATTCCAGTTGAGAAAGCAGCAGGGGATCTGATTACCGGCGGTACAGTTAACGGCACCGGATCACTCGTTATGGCCGCGACGCGCGTCGGCGAAGATACAATGCTATCGCAAATCGTACGCATGGTCGCCGAAGCCCAGCGCTCACGCGCGCCCATCCAGAAGCTCGCCGACACAGTGGCCGGCCTGTTTGTCCCGGCCGTCGTCGTGATCGCGATTATCACATTCATCGTCTGGGCGATTTTTGGGCCGCACCCGGCCATGGCTTTTGCGATCGTCAACGCCGTGGCTGTGTTAATTATTGCGTGTCCCTGCGCACTTGGTCTTGCAACGCCGATGTCAATTATGGTCGCCACAGGAAAGGGCGCACAGAGCGGCATTCTGATCAAAAATGCTGAAGCGCTCGAGACGTTCGAGAAAGTCGACACGATCGTCGTCGATAAGACCGGCACTTTGACAGAGGGCCACCCCAAACTTGTGACAGTCGAGCCTGCGAGTGGTCTCGCAGAAGCAGACTTCCTAGCTTACGCTGCTGCGATTGAACGCGGGAGCGAGCACCCTCTTGCGCAAGCCATCGTCAACGGGGCCGAAGAGCGCGGCGCAGCGCGCCTCGAGTCGACTGATTTTGAATCGGTCACCGGAGAAGGCGCGCAGGGCCGGATCGATGGAAAGCTTTTCGCCATCGGCAACGCTAAGATGATGCGCCGGGTCGGTGCTTTTGACGAAACACTGAAGGCCCATGCTGAAGCCTATCGCCGCGACGGCCAGACGGTGATGTTCGCCGCTCTGGACGGCAAACCGGCGGGCCTGATTGGTGTCGCCGATCCAATCAAAGAAACGACCCCTGAAGCCATAGCCGCCTTGCACAAGGCTGGCATGAAAGTCGTCATGCTGACAGGCGACAGCCTGGCAACAGCACAAGCGGTTGCAAGCCAAATCGGCATTGATGAAGTAGAGGCCGATGTGTCACCAGAAGACAAAAACCGGATCGTGCGCGAGCTCCAATCGAAAGGTGCGGTTGTGGCGATGTGCGGCGACGGCATCAATGACGCGCCTGCCCTTGCTCAAGCGGATATCGGTATAGCCATGGGAACCGGTACAGATGTGGCGATGGAGAGCGCCAGTGTCACCCTAGTAAAAGGCGATCTTCGCGGTGTCGCCCGCGCGCAACGGCTGAGCCGCGCGACGATGGGCAATATTCGCGAAAACCTGTTCTTTGCCTTTATCTATAATTCGCTCGGTGTGCCGGTTGCTGCCGGTCTCCTTTATCCGTTCTCTGGACTGCTTCTCAGTCCAATTATTGCAGCCGCGGCGATGAGCCTCAGCTCTTTCTCGGTTATTGCGAATGCGCTGCGACTTCGCTCTGTCAAACTATAATTTCGAAGGAAACTCTTATGTCAAAATGGATTCTTGGCGCCTTGGCCACCGCCCTTTTTGCGCTTGCCGCTGGGTTTTTCGTCTCGGGCGGTTTGTCGAGCCCTGCGAATGCGCAAACCATTACCGTCTATAAAACACCCTGGTGTGGATGCTGTACGGCCTGGATAAAACACCTTCAGCGCGATGGTCTTGAAGTACGTGTTATCGAACGCGAAGACCTTGGACCTGTGCGGGCCTCGCTGAACGTGCCCGATGAACTTGCCTCCTGCCACACTGCGTCGGTTGATGGCTACGCGATTGAGGGCCATGTCCCAGCCTCGGAAATTCGTAAGCTTCTGGAAACCCGGCCAGATGCGGCGGGGCTTTCGGTGCCTGGCATGCCAATGGGCTCTCCCGGAATGGAAACGACAAGCCCGCCTGACGCCTATGATGTCATTCTGTTCAGTACGGAACAGCAAAGCGTATTCGCGAGCTATGTCGGCCGATTCCCAGCTGAACAGGCGGTTGGGCAATGAAATCCGAAACCTATAAAAAAGGCTCACTAAGTCTCGCAGGAACCGTTGCGATGGGCACCGGTGTCATGATTGGCACCGGGATCTTCGCACTGACCGGGCAAGTCGCGCAATTCTCAGGACCGGCGTTTCCGCTCGCCTTTTTACTTGCGGCCGTGGTAAGCGGGGCCAGCGCCTACACTTACATAAAAATGTCTAACAAATATCCGTCGGCCGGCGGCATCGCGATGATCCTTCAAAAAGCCTATGGGCCAACGACAATTGCTGCTGCCAGCGCGTTGCTCATGACTATGTCCATGATCATCAATGAGAGCCTCGTCGCACGCACATTCGGCACCTACACATTGCAACTCTTTGATGTTTCGAAAGACAGTATTCTGGTACCAGTTCTGGCCGTCGGACTGATCGTTTTTGCGTTTATAATCAACATATCCGGAAACAAAATCATTGGCGGCGTATCCAAAGTTGCTGCGGTCCTGAAAGTTGGCGGCATTCTGATATTTGCTGGCGCTGCGCTCTGGGCGTCCGGCCTTTCTTTTGAAGCAGCCTCCTCGGCCACAACAAATGAGACTGGACCTGCGGGATTCCTCGCCGGCGTCGCCCTCGCCATTCTTGCTTTTAAAGGGTTCACCACGATCACCAATAGCGGCGATGAGGTGAAAAACCCCAATAAGAATGTCGGCCGCGCGATCATCTGGTCGCTGGCGATCTGCCTTGTTGTCTACATGGCTGTCGCTCTAGCGGTGGGGTCCTCACTAACACTTGAAGAAATTGTCGCAGCCAAGGATTTCTCGCTCGCGGAAGCCTCGCGGCCGGCCTTTGGTGATTTTGGCGTGGCGTTTACCGTGATCATTGCAATCATTGCCACCGCGTCGGGACTACTCGCCAGTGTCTTCGCGGTTTCGCGCATGCTCGCCATGCTGACGAATATGAACTTGATCCCCCACAAGCATTTTGGCATGCCCGGCGGCATCCAGAAACACACGCTTGTCTATACAGTTGTTTTGGCTGCCGTCCTGGCCGCGTTCTTCGATCTAGGACGGATCGCTTCACTCGGCGCGATCTATTATCTCGTAATGGATATTGCTATCCATTATGGCGTGCTGCGCTATTTACGCGAAGATGTCGGCGCCCGTGCCTCTATTTTAATCGCCGCCATTTTATTCGATTTGATTGCCCTTGGTGCCTTCCTGTTCATCAAAGCGACCGCAGACCCAATGATCGTCGTCATCGCGATTGGGTCAATGGCTGCAATCTTCGCTTTCGAAGCGCTCTATCTCGGCCGGATCCGCGACAAGGAGGCGTCCGATCATGCGCACTCTCACTCTTGATGTATCTTGTCCCCCCGCCGGGGTGTAAACCAGATCGAGCTCTGCGAGCGGTCAGTTAACAGAATTGGGAGCCTTGTTGACTTAAATGCGACGGCGCGTGTGAAGAGGTTTTCGCTGACCCGGCTCACCGCTAGGTGAACGCGGTGCCACTCGGTCATCTAACGCAGTTTGTCGCCCTTACATTAAGCCAAGGCCTTCATCGTACAACACGCGATACTGATCTGTCTTGATCCCGGGTGTCGGCATGAAAATACAAGATGTTCTTCCGGGGTTCGGGTTTGATGCTCTGCTTGAGGGTCCTCAGCAATGGAGCGATTCTGCATTTGGGTCATGCTGGGTATTTGAGCTGTTGATCGTTTATATTTTTGCGGTGCAGCTCATCGGTTTGAGGCCTTTAGGCCGGAGCCGCGTATCAAACCTATCATCTTCATCCCTCGGATCCCGTCCGTTCTGACCCTGCTATAGGAGTAATCGCTATGCACAACCATTCTGATCATGATGACCATCGCCCAAAAGGCGGACGCTTCTGGTTGCCGCTCTTGGTGTTCGCCGGCGCGATCGGCTTCCTGCTACTCCTTGAACACCGCGCTCATATCCCCGGTGATGCGGTCTTCCTTGTCAGCTTCTTACTCCTTTGCGGTGTGATGCATCTGTTCATGCACAGCGCAATGGGTGGACATGGAGGCCATAGCAATCATGGAGGTCAGAGCCCTTCCCAACTGGATGAGGATGATGACTGGAGGACAAGAGGATGAGTGAGAACATGGCCCATTCTGAATATGGTCTCTGGTTCTTGGTGATCCTAAACTCGGCCATCCTCATCATTTTCGCGTTCAGTTTTGCAAAACCATCCAAGTCAAAAGACTGGACGTCATTTGGCACCTTTAGTGGTTTTGTGATCGCCCTTTTTACCGAGATGTATGGCTTTCCGCTTTCGATTTATTTCCTTTCGCCATGGCTTGAAGAACAATTTCCCGACATCAACTGGTTTGCCCATGATTCCGGGCATTTTTGGGAGATGATCTTCGGCTGGCAAGGCAATCCACATTTTGGCCCATTCCACTTTGCAAGCTTCGGCTTCATCTTGCTCGGCTTCAGCGTTCTGTCATGGGGGTGGCCGATCCTGCACGGGGCGCTGCGCAGCGGTAAGCTTGCCAAAGCCGGCATTTATGCCCGTATGCGCCACCCGCAATATGTCGGCTTCGTGCTGATTATGTTTGGTTTCCTGCTGCAATGGCCGACGATTCTAACCTTGATCATGTTCCCGGTTCTTGTGTTCATGTATGTCCGTCTCGCTCTGAAAGAGGAGAAGGACGCCGAAGCCGCATTTGGTGACGAGTATCGCGCCTACGCCGCGGTCACTCCTAGCTTCTGGCCGCGTTGGGGTGCCTAGAGCCCCCCACGCACTCCGCTCAAATGCCATGTAATCCCAGCTATTTCTTATTCTTGCGGTCCGCCTAAGCCAGCGACCTCGTCGACCGCACGCCCGTTTTAAACGCTGTGCGTCCTCACCAGACCAATTAGGAAGAGAATCGCATAAAGCTCTAAACTGGGCTCGCGTTCGCTTTTGGCCAGACCAATATTCGTGCGGCACAGGCGGCATCGGATCATCGCATTCAGCGCAATGGGCCGCCACCACGGCAAACACTTCCACGGCTTTGGAATAGGCAAAATCGGATAATGTCATTCGCTCCGGACGTTCGGGCATTGGAAATCGGCAAACCGCCACAATCGGACCACTATCAACCGAAGGCATCATTTCATGGGCTGTGCCCCCATATGTGTCCGCGCCTTCCCAGATAGCAAAACTATCAGCATGCGAGCCGGGAAATTCTGGAGGTGCCGGTTGATATTGTATGGCGTCAGTTTTAGCTTGGACAGCAAAGTTCGCGGCACAATAATATCGGTTACAAATGAGATCAGTCTCGTATTCCCACCTGTTTGCTCCACCGCGTTGGCCAAATCCTCTGCGTTATAAGCTGCAAGAATTTGCAACTCCCGATTCCGCTCCAACAAAAACTCCTCGAAGAAGGGAACTTCGCGTGCGCTGGTTAATAGAATTATTGATCTCGTCATCGTTCAAATCCGGTTTCAATAGCAGCGGTGGCAGTGGTCGCAATAAAGATAAAGTCACGTCGCTCTGCATCGACTGGAACGTTTTCTGACATGAGAGATACTCCCTGAAATTCACATCATTGGAACAGACGCCGGGCCACGCTGTGCCCATTACAGGTGCAGCTGCATCGTTCCACGCAGCGATGAATATCTTGCCGCGCCCCATGATGGCTTTGGGGGACGTATGGGACGCGGCAAGTTCAGAGCAAGATCGAGCGAGAGGGGCGGCCTAATCTCGTTCTGCTTCATTGTTCGTCGAAGCGAACAGTTTTTGGTCCGCGCCTTCACAACCTTGTGTGGGGGGGACGCGTTGCGAAGGCCCGGGACCAAGACGGCGGTGCCGAAAAACGACAGCCGAGCACGCCTTATTCTATGGCAGCCTCTTCCTTACCGCCCCGTCTTCATTGGGCAGTGCTCAGCCGGATCATGGCCCATAGCTTCATGTTTGGCCTGACAGTCTCCCGGAGACATGGCATGATCACCTGACGTGTCATGCATTTGGTGGCCATCAGTGCCGTGGTCCATCGTATGGGCATCAAGCATTTTACCTTCCATGTTGGCCATACAGCGTTCCATGCCTTCATGACCAGCCATGCAGGTTTTGGCAGCGGCCGCATTTGCCTCCGCTTCAACAGCTGGTTTTTCGCTGTGGTCATGTGTCTTGTGACCTTCTTGAGCGAAAGCCATCGGCGACAAGACAAAAAAAGTTGCGGTGGTGATCCATATCGGTTTCATGCGGGGCATCCTTTTTAATAAATGTTCAGACCCAAGGGGCTTGGGCACTTGTGACGTATTACGCAGCAAACAGGCGATGCCCCCAAAATTGGCTCTATTCTTTCAAGTATTTCACCGGAGCCTAAGTTTGATTGTCAGCCCCCGCATTCTCGCAGCGCTCGTCATGGTCTTATGGGCCTCCTGCTATCCGCTCATCACGCTGGGGCTCGACTATGCGCCTCACCTGACCTTTGCAGCGCTACGCGCCATTCTGGCTTGTAGTATTTTAATAGGCGTCGCCACTCTGCGCCGAGCCGCGTGGCCTCGCGGGTGGAGCGTTTGGGGCTGGATCACGCTTGCTGGCCTTGGAATGACCGGCATTGGCTACTTCGGCATGTTTCACGCCGCCGAGTTTGTGTCTCCCGGTCTTGCCACCGTGATCGAAAGCCTCCAGCCGCTGATCGCCGCTGTGCTTGCCGTCGTATTTCTGCGCGAACGCCTTGGACCGATTGGCTGGTTTGGGCTTTGCCTCGGCGTCGGCGGCGTGGCGCTCATTGCGATACCGCGCGTCCTGGCCTCGGGCGGGGGATCAACGGCTTTCGGTCTGGTCCTGGTAATTATGGCGACCAGCGGCGTGGCGGTCGGCAATATCGCCATCAAGTCATTATCGACACGCGTCGATGCGGCGATGGCGATGGGGTTGCAGCTTTTGATTGGAGCGATCCCGATCTCAATTTTGGCTTTCGCGACCGAATCCCCAACAACCATAGACTGGTCGCCGCAATTCATAATTTCACTTCTTGGCCTCGCCCTGCCCGGGACCGCGCTGGCCTATTGGTTATGGCAGGTGACGCTGCAATCGCTGGACGTGTCCAAGGCGGCTGCATTTAGTTTTCTCGTTCCGATCATTGGCGTTTCAGTTGGTGCGCTATTCTTCTCGGAGCCAATGACGATGAATTTTTTTGGCGGCGGCGCGCTCGCCGCCATCGGGGTCTATCTCGCATCGCGCCCAAGGTCTGAAACGTTGCTGTTAGTGTCTGCCAAAAAGGAGACCTAATCGAGCTTTTCAACTTGTTCCTGCAAGATTTTCCGGGCGCGATAGACCCGTGTCTCCACCGCCTTGATAGAGACGCCTAGAATTTCGGCCACTTCACTTTGGGGCATGTCTTGTAGAACCTGTAGCGTAAAGGTCTGTCTCAACTTATCTGGCAGCGCGTCCACCATCTTCGAGACACGGTTCAGCTCGTCGCGGTGTTCATAATCGTCTTGAACATTTTGCGAGTGGTCCGCGATATCCGGCCGATCCGGGCTCTCCAGAGGTGCTGCTTGAAAGAAAAAGCTTCTTACGGCGCGTTTGCGGCCATGATCACGAATTTTGTTGAGCGCAATGTGGTAGATCCAAGTCGAGAACTTCCGCGACGGATCATATCGGTCAATCGACCGCCAGGCTGCGGTAAAGGCTTCCTGCAGCACATCATAGGCGTCTTCATTACCGCGCATCGATCGATGAACATAGCGATAGAGCGGTTCCTTGTAACGACGCATGAGCTCGGTGAAGGCGCGTTCCTCGCCTCCTGCTGCGGCTACAGCAAGCTCTGCATCTGTTCGCTCTGTGTTGTGCACGTGTATATGTCTAAAGCTCCGTCAGTGCTCGAACGACTTCAGTATCAAAGACGATCGCTTGTTCCTCAGTAAGGATCTCTCGCATCTCAAACACATGCTCGATAGTGACTTTTTGCAGCTCCCCCATGGCTGTGTGGAAATCATCAATCGCCGCCTGAACAGCGGGCGAATAGGATTTGTCGGCCTCCATTGCGCCAGCGAGTGTGAAGTTGGCTGCGCGAAGTTTTTGTTCCAGTTCAGCTTTTTTGGCCGCGAAACGGTGTTCGATTTGCTCGAGTTCTACTTCCTGATCCGCTGAGAGATCCAAGTCGTGATGGACCAGCTCATGCAAACCGGAAGCTGTTTCTAACGGATGCGTCCTGGCCCAGTTTTCAGCGACAAACACGCCGGTCATGGCCGCGCAAAGGGCTAGGAAAGCGACAATAATCCAGTGTTCGAGTTTCATTACCGTCTTACCTCAAAATCCCAGACGGGGCATATGGCGCATCAACAGAGAAGACCGAAAAATCACTCGATGACGACTGGCTGGGCGCCCCGAACAATCCGACCAAAAGTCCGATTGCAACCGCAAGCGCAATCGCCGCGGTTCGGCTTACTGCCGGTGTCGCAAAAAGGCGACCGTCTGTGGCAATTGCTGCGGACGAATCTGGGTGTCCGGCCGGGTTGCGCGCGTCAATCCGTTCCCAAACCTCAGCTTCGAGATTGTGAAGGTCGCGATCAAGACGCGTCTCCTTTAAATCTTTGATGAGCGCGTCTATGTCAATTTTCATGGCGCTCTCCTTTCGAGAAACAAACTTCGGGAGGATTAGGTATTGTCAGATACGCAGCAGCTATAGCTCTCCCTCAAAAACAATTATAAAAATCAGTATACACGGATCGCACGCCTGACAATGGCAATCTGCATGTGGGGGATGATAGACGCCATTGCTCACTGCACATTTGGCGATGTCCTAATCGCCGGGTCTTCGCTGTAGATCGCCTAGCTCATCGCGGGGTGCCGTGGATGGCCAGATAAACACTATTGGCGCGTGGCAGGGTTAAGCCTCCTGATTGGACTGAGCTATACGGTGTTCAGCGAATGGCTGAATATTTCGATCCGCGAAAGCTGGGCCTATCGCGAAACAATGCCGACGATAGAACCGCTCAACACTGGGCTGTCGCCACTCTTGCACTGGCTAATCATCCCGAGTCTGACCTTTGCCTGGCTGAAAAGCGCGATGCGGCGGTGACAGGTCGCTAAAGTGTCGCACTCCATACCCCAAGGGGGCATAAGGGGTGACTGGTCTGGCCGCGTAACCACTCGACAAGGACGCCCAATCCTCCCCCCAAATGTTCCAACGGCGTCCAACGCAAGAAGGAGAACATCATGCGTTTCAAACTCGCCGGACTGCTCATCGCGACAAGCAGCTTGATTGCACCTGCCGCACTCGCAGACGTTTATAATCTGGAGATCGACCAATTTGAACGGACGGTCGATGGCGAGACGCTGACTGGCGTCAGCATTAACGGGACGAGCCCTGGTCCTCTATTGCGACTGCGTGAAGGCGAAGACGTCACCATCAATGTCACCAATACACTCGACGTAGATACCTCGCTTCACTGGCATGGGATTATCCTGGACGCTGGTATGGATGGCGTACCGGGGATCAGTTTTGACGGCATCGCGCCGGGCGAGACCTACACGTATAACTTCACCGCCAATCAATCAGGTACCTACTGGTACCATGGACACTCTGCCCTGCAGGAACAGGAGGGCGTCTTCGCGCCCATCATAATCGAACCGGCAAAGCCCGACCCCTTCGAGTATGATCGCGAGCATGTGATCATACTCGCCGATTGGCTGAACGACAGTCCTTACAAAGCGCTCGCCAATCTCAAGAAGCGCTCGAACTATTACAATTATAATCGCCGAACCGTTTTTGACTTTTGGCGCGATTGGAGAAATGCTGATCGCGGCGAAAAGACGGACGTCATCCAGGAGCGATTGGCGTGGGGCCGGATGCGCATGGATCCAACCGACATTGTCGACATTACCGGTTACTCGTTTCTGGTGAACGGCGAAACACCTGAAGACAATTGGAGCGGTCTTTTTGAAGCGGGCGAGAAAGTCCGCCTCCGGTTCATCAATGCTGCCGCGATGACCTATTTCGACGTCAAGATTCCGGGACTTAAAATGACAGTGGTCCAGGCCGATGGTCAAAACATCGAGCCAGTCTCGGTTGATGAGTTCCCGATCGCTATCGCTGAAACCTTCGATGTTATTGTCGAGCCTGAGGCGGGACAATCATATACGATCTTCGCCGCCGCAAAGGACCGCTCAGGATATGCCCGTGGCACACTCAGCGAGACACCCGGCACCGAAGCGGCGATCCCGGAACTTGGGCCCCGGCCAGAGCTGACAATGGCAGCGATGGGAGAAGACCATGACAGCCACGGCGCGATGGCTGAAAGTGAAGCTGTCGGTATAGATGAGATGACCATGAACATGAGTGGAGACGCCCATCGCGGACATGGCGAAATGCCTGCAATGGAGCATGGACCTAAAGTTCTCTCTTATGACGATCTTCGCGCGCTCACGCCATATACGGACCGGCGAGCGCCGGACCGCGAGGTCGAGCTACGTCTCACGGGCAACATGGAACGATATTTCTGGTCGATTAACGACGTGAAGTTCGGTGACGCTGGTCCGCTCGAATTCAATTACGGCGAACGTGTGCGGATTACGTTCAAAAACGAAACGATGATGGAGCACCCGATGCACCTGCATGGATTATGGATGGATCTGTTGAATGGCGAGGGCGACATGGCACCCCGCAAGCACACGATCAACATCCGGCCAGGTGAAACCATCTCGGCCGATGTAACCGTCGATGCCACAGGATCCTGGGCCTTCCACTGCCACATTCTCCAGCACGCCGCTACCGGCATGTTCCGGCAAGTCAATGTCATTGGCGGCGTTCAATAACAAACAATCATAAGGAATAAACAGATGAAATCCAAAATCTTGATCGTGGGTGCGCTCGCTATGGCGACCGCCCTCCCTGCCCTCGCAGCCGAAGGCGACCCGGTTTACAATTACACACTGGCCGAAGCCGACATTGCTGAGATTGATGATGAAACGGTCGGTGCCTTTGATGCCCAAGGCTGGGTCGGCGGCGATTATAATCGCTTTTGGTGGAAGACCGGAGGTGAGTTTGCCGATGGCGACTTTGATGACGCCGAGGTCCAAGCGCTGTATTCGCGCTACATTTCAAAATTCTGGGATGCCCAGATTGGTGTACGCTACGACCTTGAGTCTAAGGGCGAGACCTACGGTGTCATCGGGCTGCAAGGTCTTGCGCCCTACTTCTTCGAAGTTGATGCAGCCGCCTTTGTCTCTTCAAGCGGTGATGTCAGCGCCCGCTTTGAAGCGACTGGGGAACTTTTGTTCACGCAACGCTTGATCCTCGAACCCGGCATCGCGCTAGATTTCTATGCTGAAGACGATCCGTCCCGGCAGATCGGTTCGGGTCTCTCGACCGCTGAATATGGCGCGCAATTGCGCTATGAACTCACTCGTGAATTCGCACCTTACGTCGCACTTACCTATGAAGAAGCCTATGGCGACACTGCTTACTTTCAACGCTTGGAAACGGGCAGCGCTAATCGCACCATCTTTAAGGTTGGAATACGCACCATGTTCTAACGATTAGTGTTAATTGGTTATCTTCATCAAGCTACTCAATTGATCCAGAATCTACAAACACAGACGAATGCCCGCGCTGGAAGGTGTGGGCATTTGCGTGTTTAAACGGCGATGCCCAATTTGAAATAGTGACTCATAAAAAGCTCCTTAAGCTGATTATACCGCGCCGGGTCCCGTCAGAGTTGTCGCAGCAGCAATGACCAACAGAATACCCGCAAAAACAAGAATGTCAGCGCCAAGCGAGCGCTTGAGACTCGCCACGCCGCTTGGCGCATCGTTCTTCAATAGCTGCGTGATACGCAATTTATTCCAGGCACCAATCGCAAGTGCCAGAGTGGCGAGCAGAAGCTTTGTAAGCAGCAACTGCCCGTACGAACTGGACAGTATCGCTTCACCAGATCCAGCCAGACGCAGCGCCAACCATATACCAGAAACGAATAGTATTGGAACACACCAGAGCGCAATTTTGCTGAAACGCTCCATTCGAAAATGAACGAGATCGGCATCTAAACTAGCGCGGGGCCAAAGCGTAAACGGTGCGACGATCCAGAAGCCAGCTATTAGTACATGTCCGCTAGCAAACCATGGTGCCAAACCCGGCATATCAAGCCCTTGGGTATGTCCGCCAAGCCCAAAACCTGCAGCGATAAAGATAGCCGCAGGCAGCTTAAGATATTTCAGAGGCACCAAGCTTGAGGCCGCGATCAGTCCTCCGCCAGCCAAGTATGCCATCGCCTGGTAGCGGTTGGCCGTCCAGATCCAGCTAAAGGTGTCCGGCGAGAAGGCAGCACTCAAACCACCAGCCAGTTGCGCATTCAAAAGAGCGAGCCGGAGAGAGACGGCGATGACCAGGCCAAGACCAAGGATGACAAACCATCGCCGAGATATGACAATTGCCGCAGTGCTATGTAGCGCCGCGCCAAGGCCAATAAGCGCGGTGAGATAAAGTCCGAACTTCGAAAACAATACGAGAAGCGTCAACATTCAAACACTTAGCCGGTGATGGTGAACGATACTTC
>JGI2924J29684_1078064_pt1 | contig 29855 bp, 29 predicted proteins | sample BenlonsequencITS_FD_29684 | JGI IMG/M metagenome (IMG submission 29684)
GGCGTGGGTTGAAACTCATTAACGCCCGTTGTTCTTCCTGCAGGCGCTTGGTCGCCCGCTGTGCGCGGGCGTGGGTTGAAATACCGCCGAGACGCTCACCGGGCGCAAGCGGACGGTTTGCCCGCCACATGCGGGTGTGGGGTGAAACTCGACGTCTCCCGCCACACGAGGGCGTGGATTGTAACTACCATGAAACCGGGCCTAGATCAAAAACTTTGTCGAGCCCCGGGGAGCTGCAGCGTGGCATGCACGCTGCAGCCGCTCCGCCAGAGCCTTATTCGCCGTTGATCGCGCGCAGCAGCGTGTGCCGGTTCAGGCGCACCACATGCGCCCGGCGCAGCGCTTCGTCGCGCAGCTCGGGCTCGATCCCGAGCTCGGCCGGAACGGCGGGGCCGCCGGCGGCGCGCAGCAGCCGGCGCAGCTCGTCGCCGTCCGGCAGCTCCGCCAGCATGCGCCGGCAGGCGTCGGGCAGCGGCCGGCCTTCCGCCGCATACCGCTTGTACAGGTCGGCGACCTCCGCGCAGGCGACGCCCACCTTCGCGCCGTGCAGCACCTGCCGGCGGCCGGTGCGGAGGAAGTGCATCTCCCAGTAATGGGAGATGTGATGCTCCGCGCCGGATGCGGGATGCGACTGCCCGAACCGCAGCAGGGCGATGCCCGATTCGATGAGCGACTGCATCAGGGCGCGGACGCCTTCCTCCGTCCCTTCGCCGATCGATTCGGCATGGGACACGCAGCGCTCGAGCGCGCCCCGCGTCAGGCCCGCGATGTCTTCATCATACGGCTCGCCCGCCGTCTCGCGGCCGTAAACCCAGTCGAACAGCGACGTGTACTTGCCGAGCATGTCGCCGAATCCGGCCGCGATCAGCGGCTGCGGCGCCGCGCACAGCACGTCCAGGTCGGCGAACACGGCGATCGGCGCGGCCGCCGGCAGCGTGATCTTCTCGCCCCGCAGAATGAGCGGCGCGCCCTTCGACGTGAACCCGTCGACGGACGGGGCCGTCGGCACGGACACGAACGGCAGGCCGAGCGTGTAGGCGGCATAGCGGACGATGTCGTGAATCGTGCCGCTCCCCGCCGCGACGAGCGCGTCCGCGCCGTGGTGCTGCGCCGCGATGATCGCCTGCAGCACCGATGCCTCGTCGGCGACGACGTCGCCGGCCGCGTTCGGCCGGATGATCTCCAGGCGGGCCGCGCCGCCCGCCGCACCGTACCGCTCGGCCAGCCGGCTGCCGATCACCCGCGCCGTCGTCTCATCCGCGACGAAGAGCGCGCGCTTCAGGCCGGCATCCAGCAGGTACGGCACCGCCTCGTCCGCGGCGCCCCGCGCGAGCCGGATCGGGTCCGGCAGGCCTGCGGCCTTGCCTCCCCCAAGCACTTCCGATGCACCGTTCATCGTTCCATCTCCTCCAGCAGCCGGCGGATGTCCGCCAGCGAATCGAGAATCCAGTCCGGCCGTTCGGCCTCATCGAGCGCCATCGCCGCCTCCCGCGTCGCCGAGCCGGTCAGCACGAGCGCCGTCCGGAGCCCCATGCGCCGGCCCATCGCGATGTCCGACGCCAGGCTGTCGCCAATGACCATGCATCGCTCCGGCGGCAGCCCGAGCCGGTCCAGCGCGGCTTCGGCCATAAGCGGCGAAGGCTTGCCCACGACCGTATCCACTTCCGTCCCGGTCGTGTGCGTGAGCGCCGCCAGCAGCCCGCCGACATCGATCGCTTCCCCGTCCTCGCCGGGGAACGTCCTGTCGGCGTTCGTCGCGATGATGCGGGCGCCGGCCCGGACCGCGCGGAACGCGTCGTTCAGCTCCGCGTAAGTGAGCGTCTCGTGCAGCGTCACAACGAGCCGGTCCGCTTCCTGCGGCCGCGCGGCGAACCGGACGCCGTGCGCCGCCAGCTCGTCCCTCAGCCCCTGCTCGCCGAGCACCCAGACGCGCGCGTCCGGCTCATGCTCCGCCAGATACCGGGAGACCACCGACGAAGTCAGGATAATGTCCTCCGCTTCGCACGGAATGCCGATCGCTTCGAGCCGCTCGCGGCACATGCGCCGCGAAATGTTGCCCCGGTTGCTCAGGAAGACGATGCGTTTTCCCTTCGCCCGCAAATATGCGACCGCCTCCGCCGCCCCCGGGATCGGGCGGCTCCCCGTATAAACCGTGCCGTCCAGATCGAGAATGAACCCGTCCGGCGACCAATCCTTCGCCATGCGTCACCGCCCCGCAATTCCACGTTAATCTTCATCCCCATTGTCCGCCCCGCCCGTTCCGAAAGTCAACGATTGAATGCGGGCGGCGGCGTTTTCGTTTGCATCGTCGTTTATCGTCGTTTGTTTGCGTTTGGCCCGCATTTCGCTGCGCCGAGCTGTCATTTTTCGCCGGCCGGCACATCCGCGACGATCACCCGGATCTTCCCGAGCGTCTTCAGCCACGCCGGATCCGCCCCCGCGTCGGTGATCAGCGTCCGGATGTCCTTCGCCTGGATGGACGTGACGATCGACCGCCGGCCCAGCTTCGTATGGTCGAGAAGCGCGACGACCTGCGACGCGTTGGCCGCCATCAGCTTCTTCAGCTCCGCTTCGTTCGGGCTGAAATCGGTCATGCCGGTCTCGACCGTGAACCCTTCGGACGACGTGAAGAACAGGTCGGCGTGGACTTCCTGCAGCAGTCCGCGCCCGAGCGTGCCCTCCACCGTGCGCGAACCGGGCCGCAGAATGCCGCCGATCAGAATGACGTTGTTGCGCGGATTGCGCCCGACCTCCTCGGCCGCAGCCAGCCCGTTCGTCACGACCGTCAGGTAGTCGTACTCCGACAGACACCGCGCGAGCTCAAACACCGTCGAGCTGGCGTCCAGCAGGATGCACTGGCCGCTCCGCACCATTTCCGCCGCCCGCCGGCCGATCGCCCGCTTCTCCTGCCGGTTCAGCTCGCCGCGCGACGGCATGACGTGCGCCGGCGGCTGATGGCCCGCCCTGACCGGCACCGCGCCGCCGTGCGTGCGCTCAAGCAGCCCTTCTTCCTCCAGCAGCCTGAGATCGGTGCGGATCGTTCCCTCCGATACGTTCAGCTCCTTCGCCGCTTCCTTCACAATAATCTGCCGGTTTTGCGCCAGCAGCTTCAGCAGCCATTCTCTCCGCTGTGCCGCGAACATGCGAACTTCCACCTGCCTTGAAATAGCAACCCTTCCGCCGTGGCAATTTCTTTTTTCCAGTATATCGGCAAACGCGTGTATTCATCAACAAACAACAACATCCGCACGAAAACGAAATACCAGCCGCAGTGCGAATCCGCCAATGCCGCCCGGGCAGACCGCGCAAATCAAAAGGATGCGCCGTCCTTCAGGATCAGCGCATCCGATGGCGATCGATATTCAAGGGCTTGCAAACAGCCTGCAGCCCGTCCTCGGGTTGACAGGGCAGGTGGCAGGCAGTATTCCGGCGGCGCGAACGCTTCCCCTTGACGGAAGCATGGTAGAAGTCGCCGTTCCTTGCCATGAAGACCCGTGCGAAGAAACTTCCGCCATCCCTGCCAAGCCAAACTTGTAATGAAATTGTAATATTCCTTTCAGATTCCGTTCATGTTGGGCGGGTATGATGTGATCATAACCCCCCATTTTCATATACCCTTTCCTTGAATCCCGCGGCGATGGAACCGGATCGTCCGCGGGACCTTTTTTTGTCCGTCAGCCGTCGATCCGTTTCAGCGCCGCGGACCGCCTCCGGCCAGATGCCGCTGCAGGAAAGGCAGCACGGTCTGCCAGAAAACGGGATCCTGCTCCGAACAACTGTGTCCCTGCGCGTCGACGAACCGGTGCTCGACCGGCGCCCTGGCGGTAACGCTGCGCAGCTCTTCCGCCGGAATGACCGGGTCGCCGGTGGAATGGATCATGAGCACCGGCTTCCCGCCTCCGCCGCGGACCGCTTCGGCATTGGCCGCAACCCAGGCCGGCATGTCGATGCGCCGCACTTCCCTGTACGGGATGCCCGCCCGGAGCAGCCAGACGCGCAGGATGATCCGGTCCAGCGGAAACACCGGAAGATTTCTGCGCCTGAGCTCGGACCGGAGAATCGTCTCGATCGTGAGCGGCGCATTGTCCGTGATGACGGCGCGCACCGGCAGCCCGTTGGCACAGGCGAGCAGGGCGCCGAGCCCGCCCATCGAATGGCCGAGCACCGCGATGCGCGAGGCGTCGACGCCGGGCAGCCGCGCCGCCGTCGCGACCGCCGCCTCGATGTCGGCCATGAACATGAGCCCGGTCGGCGCCTTGACCGCGCCGCTCTCGCCGTGGCTGCGCGCGTCGTACACGAAGACGGCGTACCCGGCTTCGACGAGCGGATGCGCGTAGCGCAGCACGCGCGACCGGTTCGAGCCCCAGCCGTGCGCGATGACGACGAGCGGCAGCGGCCCGCCGGAACCCGTGCCGGCCGCATCCGGCCGGATCAGCCAGCCGACCATCGGCACGCCTTCGCTCTCGAACCGGACCGTCTCATACGGCGCCCGCGGCAGCTCCCCGATCGGCCGCCGCTTCGGCTGCTGCGTCTTCGCGCCGAGCATCCATGCGCCGCCTCCCGCCGCCGCGATGGCAGCTGCCGCCCCGATGACCCAGCCGACCATGACCGTCTCCCCCTTCGCGCACGTCCGTTTTACGTCAGCGACCGGACAATTTCGACATAACGGCGGGCATTGTCCGTGAGCCGTTCGAAATCGCCCGCCTTGATCCACTCCCGGTTCAGCAGCCTGCTCCCGATCCCGACCGCGGCCGCTCCGGCCTCGAAATACGACCGGATTGTCGTCAGGTCGACGCCGCCCGTCGCGATCATCGGGATATGGTCAAGCGGCGCGCGGATTTCCGCAAGGTAACCCACGCCCAGCGACGCCATCGGGAACACCTTCACCGCCTCAGCGCCCGCCTTCCACGCACGCACGATCTCGGTCGGCGTCATGACCCCCGGCCAGACGGACAGCCCCCGCTCCGCGCCGAAGGCGATCACCTCTTCGTCCAGATTCGGCGAGATCAGATACATGGCGCCTGCCGCCGCCGCTTCCTTCGCCATTTGCAGGTCGAGCACGGTGCCCGCTCCGATCGCCGCCCGCCCGTCAAACTTCTCCCGCCATCCGGCGATCGTCTTCAGCGCGCCCGGCGTGTTCATCGTCACTTCCACCAGCCGGATGCCGCCGCCCACCAGCGCTTCGGCCGCCCGATCGGCCGACTCGCCTTCCAGTCCGCGGACGATCGCCACGATGCGCTCCTTCAGAAGCAGATCCAATGTGCCGCTCACATTCGTTCCCCCTGTAACGACAAGGGCGGCATTCCGTCTGCCGCCTGTCAAACTTCAGCTTCTTCCATTGTACGCCATCCGCCCGGACGCGCAAGAGCCGCGCAGGCGCCTGCCCGCGGACGCGTGTATCGGCATACACCGGATGGGCATGTGCCGCATACGATATCCCGAAAGCCCAATCTTACACGAAGGAGCAATCGACAAATGGGAGTTCAGCATGCCAACCCACACGTAAGCGCCGGATACGGCTGCGGTTCGCTGCGCGCTTTCCCGGCTCCTCCGGCTCCGGGGCAGCAAGGGCCCGGGCAGGCGCCCGGACAGCAAATCGGCCCCGGATTTGGTCCCGGCCCCGGCTTCGGTCCCGGTTTCGGTCCCGGTCCGTTTCCGCCGTTCCCCGGTCCGGGTCCGTTTCCGCCATCCCCCGGACCAGGCCCGTTCCCGCCGTTTCCCGGTCCCGGACCGTTCCCGCCGTTCCCCGGCCCGGCGCGGTTCGTCACCGTATTCATCAACGGCGGCCGGCAATTCCCGTGGCTGACGCGGTCCTACAACATCCCGCACCGCTTCGGGCTGACGGTGCGCCAGGCGCTCGCCTCGACGGGAGCGGTGCAGTTCGGCCTGGGCGGCCAGATCGTGTCGGTCGGCGGCGTCTATACCGGACCCGGCAGCAACATCCGGACGACCGTCCGGCTGAACGGCCGCGTGCTGCCGCCCGGATTCCTCGACACGCCGGTTCAGCCGGGAAGCTTCATCTCGCTGGAACTGAGCCGGTTCTTCTGATTTCGGGCGAAGGGCGGAGGGCGGTTGCCGGCGGCTTAAGCGGCTGCATTCCGGTCAATCGCCCGCCGGCCGCGTACATAATGGCTTATTCGTGCCCGCTCAGCCGCTGCCGCAAATACGCCCTGACCCGCTCCGCCAGATCCGGCCGGTCGAGCGCCAGATCGACGGTCGCCTGCACGAAGCCGAATTTGTCGCCGATGTCGTACCGCCGGCCGCGGAACGGATAGGCGATCATCGGCGACTCCGCGTTCAACTGCTGCATGCTGTCCGTCAGCTGAATCTCGCCCCCGCGGCCGGGCGCGGCCTTCTCCAGATAGCGGAAGATGTCCGGCGTGAAAATATACCGCCCGACGACCGCCCAGTTGGAAGGCGCCTCGCCGCGCGGCGGCTTCTCGACCAGACTGCGGATGCGATGGTCGCCGGATTCGGCATCGAAATCGGCGATGCCGTATTTCTCCGTCTCCTCCCACGGCACCTGCATGACGGCGACGACGGACGAGCCGGTCTGCTCGTACACGTCGATCATCGACCGGAGGCACGGCGGATCCGAGACGAGAATATCGTCGCCGAGCAGCACCGCGAACGGCTCGTTCTCGACGAAATGCCGCGCACTGAGGACGGCGTGCCCGAGCCCGAGCGGCTCCTTCTGCCGGATGTAATAGATCTCCGCCAGATTCGAAATGCCGCGGACGATGTCCAGCATTTCCCCGTCGCCCTTCGCCTTCAGCGCCATCTCCAGCTCGACCGATTTGTCGAAATGGTCCTCGATCGCCCGCTTGTTCCGGCCCGTGACGATCATGATGCTCTCGATGCCGGACTTCACCGCTTCTTCGACAATATACTGGATCGCCGGCTTGTCGATCAGCGGCAGCATTTCCTTCGGCTGCGCCTTCGTCGCCGGCAGGAATCGCGTGCCGAGTCCTCCCGCCGGAAGAACCGCCTTGCGGATGCGGGTTCTGGTCAACGGCGACCTCCCCTTTCCTTATGTATAGGTACGGGATGAAAAACTCCCGAGGCTTGTCCCGCATTGACAACCGGCCGCCCGCCCGTGCACAATGAGGCTGACCCCGACATTGCAGAAGGAGACGAAGTCCGATGCTCACGACCGAAACGCTCCACACGTCGAGACGCGACGAAATGATCGACATCACCCGTCAGGTCCAGGCCGCGGTCAAGCGTTCCGGCGTCACGGACGGCATCGCCGTCATCTATTCGCCCCATACGACGGCCGGCATCACCATTCAGGAGAACGCCGACCCCGACGTCCGGCACGATGTGCTGTTCCGCCTGGATGAAGTGTATCCCTGGCAGCATCCGGGCTACCGGCACATGGAAGGCAACACCGCCTCCCATCTGAAGACGATCACCGCCGGCGCTTCGCAGACCGTGATCATTTCCGGAGGGAAGCTGCTGCTCGGCCGGTGGCAGGGCATCTATTTCTGCGAATTCGACGGCCCCCGGACCCGCACGTACATGATCAAGATCATCGCGGGCTGAAGCCGGGCCGGCATGCGGCGCCGCGGCCGCGCGTCACCCGCCGATGGCGGGATCTCGCTTGCGGAACTGCTCGAGAATGGCCTTCAGCACGGCGTCGTCGTGCTCCCGCTCTTCATTGCCGATCTTCACGATCCGGATCTCAAGCGGGTTTTCCCCTTCCCGGTAGAACACGAGATGCTCGCGGTCGCGGACCTTCACGTCGAATCCGCTCTGCCGGAGGAACCCCAGGATATCTTCCGGCGTCGGCGGCTTGCCGTCCGTGTACAGCGTTCCTTTCAGATTGCGTTCTTCCCCGGCCACGTTCAGATAATCAATGCGAAAAACGAACCGCCATTCCGCCACTTTCTGCGCCTCCCTGTTCATCATGCCCATGGTGTATAAATTGCCCCCGGTCCGCCATCCTAATCGCGGAGCAGCGTGCACGGACATCCTGCGCCCGGCTCCGATTCCGTTGACCAGGAGGTATCGCGATGTATCACAATGATGTCCCGAACGCTGCCCTGCAGATCCGGCATTGCGAGCAGCTGCTCTCGCAGCTGATTCAGCAGACGCAGCAATCGACGCAGAAGTACCAGCAGATGCTTCAGCAGGAGCAGCAGAACGTCGCCATGCTTGAACAGCTTGCGCAGCGGGAGCGTCAGGCGGTTCAGATTATCCAGACCGCGCTGCAAGGCCATCAGACGGCCCTGGAACAGCTGCAGCAGGCTTCGAGCCTCTGCCGCCAGCTGGAATATGCCGTGACGAACGCCGTCCCGGCGGCCGGCTTGTCCTATACGGCCGCGGGCGCGGGCAGCTATTTCCCTCAGCAGCAGGGATTCTGAAACAAGACCGCCGAACCGCTGGCACAGCGGACGGCGGTCTTCGCTTGTGAATCGGGAACGGTCAGTCTTTGTCCACCAGTCCCCGGTTCAAATACTTCTCGAGCGTATTGGTAATATCGAACACCGTATGTGCGAGATCGTAGTTCTCGAACGCATGCTCGCATTGCGATTGATATTCCATGTCGTATTCGTAGCGGCTCAGATGCTCCTGGATGACGTCTTCCGGCAATCCGAGCGCGCGCTGCCGTTCCTCCACCGTGCGGCGGTCGGCATAGATGAACAGCCGGATGCAGTGATCGCCGTACTTCTCTTTCAGAATGTCCGCACCTTCACGATTCAGAATCAGGTAGACCGATCCGCTCTTCTCGAACGCCCGGGCGACATCCTTGTCGCGAATCCCGTACTTGTTGCCCCTGAGCTCGATGCTTTCGAGGAATTCGCCGTCTTCTTCGAGCTGGTCGTACAGCGTCCGCGAGATGAAATGATAGTCGACGCCGTCAACTTCGCCCGGGCGCGGCTTGCGGGTGGCGTATCCGGGCACCTTGCGGATGCCCAGCGTCTGCGCAACCGCGTCGGCGACAGTCTTCCGTCCCGATCCGTCCGGACCCGTGAAGACGAACATGTATTCCGAATCCTTCATGACATACATCCCGATCTCCTCCTCCTTCATGAAAATGATGGCGGCAAACCGCAGCGAAAAGCGCACGATACGGACAAAACCCGGCACTGCAAGCGTTTGTGTTTCACTATTGTAACGAAAATCGGCTGTCACGGTCAATAATCAGCGACGCCCACGTCCCTGCCCGCGAATGCTCCCGATATCTTTCGATTTCTGGCTTTTTCAAACCGGGAGCCGACAGGGTTTGACAAGCGTCTTTTTCTTATTTATAATAATTCTAAATTAAAAATTGATACAAACTTTGTTGTCCGTCTCTGCAAACGGCATAATCCCGCGGAATTGGCGCAACCTAACGCGGGAACGAAGCACACGATGCCCGCCGCGGAACGCGCACGATTCCAGAACTGCGAAGGAGGAGATTCGACATGGCGTCCATTCATGAAATCCTTAACCGTCAAATCGCCAATTTCAGCGTGCTCTACGTCAAGCTTCACCATTATCATTGGTATGTGAAAGGCGCTTCATTCTACACGCTGCACGCAAAGTTCGAAGAACTGTACAATGAAGCGGCCGGATACGTCGACGAACTGGCCGAACGGCTGCTGGCGCTGGGTGGCCGGCCGGTCTCCCGCATGGCGGAATACCTGAAGCTGTCCGCCATTCGGGAAGCATCCGGCACCGAGGATGCGAACGCGATGGTGCTGACGATCGCGGAGGACTTCCGGATGATCTCCGCCGAGCTGGCCGATGGGATCCGCGCGGCGGAGCAGGAAGGCGACGCATCGACCGCCGATCTGCTCACCGGCATCCGGACCAGCCTGGACAAGCACGCCTGGATGCTGCGCGCCTTCGCCGGCCAGACCGGTGCTCCCGCCGCGGCTTCGGACGCCCGCGTCCGCACGGTCTGACGGCGGCTCGATGAATACGGCCTTCCCGACTCCAGGTGAGCCGGGAAGGCCGTTTCTTTGCCGCGCGTCACCGCGGAGCCGCCGGCTCCTTCGGCACGATGAGCCGCACCTCGGTCCCCTTGTCCGGCGCGGACCGGATGACAAGCGTCCCGCCGACGGCGCGCGCCCGCTCTTCCATCGAGAACAGGCCGACGCCGCTCCGGCTGACGGACGGGTCGAAGCCCGCGCCTTCATCCCGCACGATCGTCTCGACCGCATCGTCCGTTTCCTTGATCGACACTTCGCACTCGTCAACGTCGGCGTATTTCGCAATGTTCGTCAGCGCTTCTTGCACGACGCGGTAGATCGTCGTCTCCGCCGCGATGGCCGGCCGGCCGCGCAGTTCGATCGCGAGCCGCACGCCGATACCGTAATGTGCCGAATAGTTCTCGATATAGGTGCGGACGGCCGGGCCGACACCGAGATCGTCCAGCACCGACGGCCGAAGCTCCCGGGACATGCTGCGGATGTCTTCCATCACGTCCGCCACGTCCCGGCGCAGACTGCGCAGCTCGGCCATCTCCGGGTTGTCGTCCAGCAGCCGGTCGATGCGGATGAGCAGCGAGAACAGACTTTGGCCGACCCCGTCGTGCAGTTCGCGCGAGATCCGTTTGCGTTCTTCCTCCTGCACTTCGATGACGCGGGTCATCATCGTCTTCAGCTCCTGCTCCACCTGCTTCAGCTTCGTCACTTCGTTGCGGATGGACAGATACTGATACGGGCGCCCGTTTTCGTCCAGGAACGGCACGATCGTCGTGTCTACCCAGTAGTAGGTGCCGTCCTTCGCCCGGTTGCGGATGTCGCCGCGCCAGACTTCCCCTCGCGAGATCGTCCGCCACAGGTCGCGGATGAACGCCTTGTCATGATAGCCGGAGTTGACGATCCGGTGATCCTGGCCGATCAGCTCCTCGCGGCTGTATTTGGAGATCTCGACGAACTTGTCGTTTACGTACTGGATGATGCCCTTCGCGTCCGTAATCGCCACGATCGACGATTCGTCGAGGGCGAATTTCACGTCCGCGAGCTGCTTGAGCGCCGTCTTGAGCTGCCTGCGCACTTCCTCGTCCGCGATGAGCGTCTCGATCTCGTGCAGCAGGCGCGCGGCAGCCTCCGCTTCCTGCTTGCCCAGCTTTGCGCCGACGGCATTATTCAAAGTTCAACAATCCTTTCTTGACCGCGAATTTGATTAGCTCAGGCCGCGTCTTGAGCCCCAGCTTCTCCATCAGGTTCGCCTTGTGCGTCTCGACCGTCTTGACGCTGATGATCAGATTGTCGGCGATTTCCTTGTTCGAATACCCCCGCGCAATCCAGCCGAGAACCTCCTTCTCCCGCTCCGACAGCGTGTCGTAGGCGTCCGGCGGCTCGGCGCCCGACTTCAGCCGGTTCAAATATTCGCTCATGAGCCGCTTCGTCGCCGTCGGGTACAGGTAGGCGTCCCCGGCTGCCACCGACCGGATGGCGGACACCAGCTCCTCGTGGGGCGCGTTCTTCAGAATGTAGCCCGACGCGCCGATCTGGATGGCCCGGAACAAATACTCGTCGTCGTCGTGCATCGTCAGAATGAGAATGTTCGTCTCCGGCAGCCGCTGCTTGAGCTCCGCGGTCGCGGCCAGGCCGTCCATGCCGTGCGGCATGCTGACGTCCATCAGGACGACATCGGGCTTCAGCTCCAGCGCCATCCGGATCGCTTCGCCCCCTTCCGACGCCTCGCCGACCACTTCGATGCCGTGCCTGCCGTCGAGCAGCATGCGAAGTCCCGAGCGGACCACCGCATGATCGTCGCACAGGAGCAGCTTCACCATCTTACGATTCCTCCGTCTTCCACGGCATGTTACCCGAATTGTAGCAGAAAGGACAAAAATACCGCAACGACCGCTACCTTTTCGGCCAGCTTGCCGCCTCCAGCGACAGCTCCCGCCACCATTCCTCCCGCGCGCCGAGCGCCTTGATGCCGCGGATCGCCCGGCCGATTTCCGCATCGGTGTAATCCTTCGTCAGCCGCCTGCCGAGCAGCATGACGCCGGATATATCGCATCCGGCCCTGACGGGCAGAAATACGGCGGCGGCCAGACCTTCGGCGAGCAGGATCGGGTCGTCGATCCGCGCCCGCTCCGCGCCGGGACGGCTCGGATCGAAGCAGACCGGCGTGCCGGAGCGGATCGCCAGGCCGAGCAGCCCGACGCTCGGCCGCTGCGTCATGTTCGGCGTCCGGCTGCTGACGCTGCCGACCACGACCCGCCATGTCACGCGCCGGCTGGCCGGATCCAGCAGCCCGAGTCCGGCGAAATCGCTCTCGGTCTCGCGGCGCAGCTTTTTCACTTCGCGCAAAATCGCTTCCTTGGCGTTCTCCATTTTCCTCCCACCTTCCTGCCGCATGCCGGTCCGATCTTGGGTGTGGTCTCTATGCTGTCAGTTCACTGATGAAATCCGCAAATCCAAACCGCACTCGGGGAATTCCCTGATGCCACTCTCGGGGCGCTCTCCCCGAACTGCGCCGATACAGCCAGCATACGCGATTTTGCGGCCCGAGTCTGTGATTTTCATCATCATCCAAATCCGGTTGGTCCCCGCCGAAAACTCCGTCGATTCCCCGATTACGCCCGCCCCGAAAACCTTGTATGCTTGGGATAAGCAGGATGCACGAGGAGGCAAACCGTCATGACGACAAAACAGATGACCGCATCCGCCGCATTCGGACAGCACGCCGTCTGCCGGCGGGAGCAAGGAAACAGCCCGTTTACGGAACGCCAATTCAAGGCACTGGAATCGATCATGCACATCCGGCGCTACGAAGCGGGCGCCTACCTGTTCTGGGAAGGAGAACCCGCCGAAGCCGTCTACTACATCCGCAAAGGCCATGTCAAGCTGCGCCGCACGACGGACGACGGCCGCGACCTGCTGCTGTCGATTCTGAAGCCGGGCGATTTCCTCGTCGATTTCGACGCCTGGGATCCGAATCACCGCAACAGCGGCCAAGCGATGGACGATGTCGAAGCCGGCATCATTCCGCTGCCGGACCTGGAACTGCTGCTCAGCAAGGACGGCGAGCTGGCGTTCCGGTTCGCGATGTGGATGAGCATGCTGCGCCGCAGGAGCGAATCGAAACTGTGCGATCTCATCATGCTCGGCAAGCCGGGCGCCCTCGCCTCGACGCTGATCCGCCTGACGAACAGCTTCGGCGTCGCGCAGCCGGACGGCATCCTCATCCGGCTGAAGCTGACGAACACGGAGCTGGCCGAACTGGTCGGGACGACACGCGAGAGCATCAACCGAATGCTGAACACGATGAAGAACGAAGGCATCATCGACATGGCGCCCGGCGGCAGGCTGCGCGTGCTGCAGCTCGACAAGCTGCGGCAGATGGCCGGCTGTCCCGAATGTCCGGCTTGCCCGAAGGAGATTTGCAGCATCTGAGGCCGATGCGCCGGCAAGACCGCACGGTACAAAAACGAAAATAAAACTCCGATGTTTGTGATTTATTTCACATACTTCCCGTCCAAAGGCTGGTACCATTGCAGATGAAGGCAGCGTGCCGCTGTCCGCGGCCCCTGCACGAAGCGTTAGAGGGAGGGAGCAGGTGTCATGACCACTGCTGTGAAACAACCCCGAACCGAAGGCGTACCGGACTGCTGGCGCGGTTTTCAATCCGGCCGGTGGATGGAAGAAATCGACGTGCGCGACTTCATTCTGCGCAACGTGACCCCCTATGAGGGAGACGAGCGGTTCCTCGCGGGGCCGACCGAAGCGACGACCCGGCTGTGGGAGATCGTCAGCCGGCTCTCCCGGGAAGAGCGGGAACGCGGCGGCGTCTGGGACGTCGACGTGAACACCCCGTCCGCCATCACCTCGCACGGACCGGGCTACCTCGACCGCAAGCTCGAGAAAATCGTCGGCGTGCAGACGGACGCTCCGTTCCGGCGGGCGATCATGCCGTTCGGCGGCATCCGCATGGTGCAGGATGCATGCAAGGCCTACGGCTATGAACTGCCGCAGGAGATCGTCCGGCTGTTCACGGAAATCCGCAAGACGCACAACCAGGGCGTATTCGACGTCTACACGCCGGAGATGCGCGCGGCGCGCAGGGCGGGCATCATCACCGGCCTGCCGGACGCCTACGGCCGCGGCCGCATCATCGGCGACTACCGGCGCGTGCCCCTGTACGGCGTCGACCGGCTGATCGAAGCGAAGAAGGCCGACCTCGCGACCATGGAGCGAGGACCGATGACGGAGGAAGTCATCCGCGCCCGTGAGGAGCACGCCGAACAGATCCGCGCGCTCGAAGTACTGAAGCAGATGGCGCTGTCGTACGGCTTCGACATTTCGCGGCCCGCAGCGAACGCCCGCGAAGCGGTGCAATGGTTGTACTTCGCCTATCTCGGCGCGATCAAGGAGCAGAACGGCGCCGCCATGAGCCTCGGCCGCGTCTCGACGTTCCTCGACATCTACTTCGAGCGCGATTTCGCCGAAGGGACGCTGACCGAGACCGAGGCGCAGGAGCTGATGGACCATTTCGTCATGAAGCTGCGGATCGTGAAGTTCTTGCGCACGCCGGAATACAACGAGCTGTTCAGCGGCGACCCGACCTGGGTCACCGAATCGATCGGCGGCATGGCCGAAGACGGCCGCACGCTCGTGACGAAGAACAGCTTCCGGATGCTGCACACGCTGTACAACCTCGGCCCCGCGCCTGAACCGAACCTGACCGTGCTCTGGTCGACGCGGCTGCCGCAGGCGTTCAAGAACTACTGCGCGAAGGTGTCGATCGAGACGAGCTCGGTGCAGTACGAGAACGACGATCTGATGCGCCCGATCTACGGCGACGACTACGGCATCGCCTGCTGCGTGTCGGCCATGCGGATCGGCAAGCAGATGCAGTTCTTCGGCGCCCGGGCGAACCTGGCGAAGGCGCTGCTCTACGCGATCAACGGCGGCGTCGACGAGAAGCTCGGCATCCAGGTCGGCCCGAAGGAAGCGCCGATCGCGGCGGACACGCTGGACTATGACGAAGTCCGCGAGCGCTACGACCGCGTGCTCGAATGGCTTGCCGAGCTCTACATGAACACGCTGAACGTCATCCACTACATGCACGACAAATATTGCTACGAGCGGCTCGAGTTCGCGCTGCACGACCGCGACATCATCCGCACGATGGCTTGCGGCATCGCGGGATTGTCGGTCGTCGCCGACAGCCTGAGCGCGATCAAATACGCGAAGGTGCACCCGATCCGCAACGAACAAGGGATCGCGGTTGACTTCCGCATCGAGGGCGATTACCCGCAATACGGCAACAACGACCCGCGCGTCGACGACCTGGCGGTGGAGATCGTCACGTCGTTCATGGCGAAGCTGCGCAAGCACAAAGCCTACCGCGGCGCGATTCCGACGCAGTCGGTGCTGACGATCACCTCGAACGTCGTCTACGGCAAGAAGACCGGCTCGACGCCCGACGGACGCCGGGCGGGCGAACCGTTCGCGCCGGGCGCGAACCCGATGCACGGCCGCGACCGGAAAGGCGCGCTGGCGTCGCTCGCGAGCGTGGCGAAGCTGCCTTACACCGAATCGCTGGACGGCATCTCGAACACGTTCTCGATCGTCGGGAAGGCGCTCGGCCGCGACCTGGACAGCCGGATCGCCAACCTCGCCTCGCTGCTGGACGGCTACATGACGCAGGGCGGCCATCACCTGAACGTGAACGTGTTCGACCGGTCGACGCTGATCGACGCGATGGAGCATCCCGAACAATATCCGCAGCTCACCGTGCGCGTCTCGGGCTACGCCGTCAACTTCATCAAGCTGACGCGCGAACAGCAGCTCGAGGTGATCAGCCGGACGTTCCACGAATCGATGTAGCGGGACGGTATGGGCTTCGGCGGACGAAGGCCGGCACGATCGAATGGAGGGGAACAAACATGCGGCACCACGACAGACTCGACACCGCGGCAACCGGACGCGTTCATTCGATCGAGACCTTCGGCACGATGGACGGACCGGGCATCCGGTTCGTCCTCTTCCTTCAAGGCTGCGCGCTGCGCTGCCGGTACTGCCACAACCCCGACACCTGGGACACTTCCGCCGGCCGTGAAATGGATGTCGAAGCCGTGCTCGCCGAGATCGAGCCCTACCTGGACTACTACCGGCAGTCGGGCGGCGGCATCACGATATCGGGCGGCGAGCCGACGCTGCAGGCGCCGTTCGTCGCCGCGCTGCTGCGCGAAGCGAAGCACAGGTACGGCCTGCACACCGCCATCGACAGCTCCGGTTTCTGCGAGCCGGCGCACGCCGAAGCCTGCGGCCTGCTGGACGCGGCCGACCTCGTGCTGCTCGACCTGAAAATGATCGATCCCGCGCGGCACGAAGACCTGACATCGCAGCCGAACGAACGCATTCTCCGGTTCGCCCGTCATCTGTCCGACACCGGCCGGCGGATGTGGATCCGCCACGTGCTTATTCCCGGATTCACCGACCGCCGCGAGGACCTGCTGGCGCTCGGCCGCTTCATCGGCACGCTGCGCGGCGTCGACATGTTCGAGCTGCTTCCCTATCACCGGATGGGCGTGTACAAATGGCAGCAGCTCGGCATCCCGTACACGCTCGAAGGCGTGCAGGAGCCGACGCAGCGGGAGATCGAGCGGGCGAAGCGGATCATCGAGGAAGGCCGGCGGGAGGCGTCTCGGACCGGATGCACCGCTTCGTCCGGCCCTCGCATCCCCCAATATGGCGCGTAGTGCAAAAATGTACCTCATCACCCCGGATCAGATGGAAAAACCGCCATATAGTGCAAATCTGCACCTGATCCGCTCCCTTGCACAACGAAGGCCGATGCGCCCCCACGGACTGCCCCGCGTACGCATCGGCCTTCTCTTTATCCTGCAATTCTTACTTCAAAATCTCCTCGATCCGCTCCAGCACGTCGGCGGAAAGCTCGATGCCGGACGCCTTCGCGTTCTCCTCGACCTGCTCCGGACGGCTTGCGCCGACCAGGGCGCTCGCCACGTTCGGCTGGCGGAGAATCCACGCCAGCGCGAGCTGGCCGACCGTGATGCCGAGCTCGGCCGCCACTTCCGACAGCTTGCGGACCTTCGCGATCTTCTCCTCGGTGATCCCTTTCTTCACCCAGTCCAGCCGTGCCGCGCGGCTGTCCGCCGGGATGCTGTCCACCGACGTATATTTGCCCGTCAGCAGCCCCTGCGCCAGCGGCGAGAACACGACTTGTCCGATGCCGCAGCGTTCGCCGAGCGGAATGATCTCCGGCTCGATGTAACGGTTGAACATGTTGTACACCGGCTGGTTGACGACGATCCGGTCGAGCAGATACTTGTCGGCGATGGCCAGCGCTTCCGCCATCTGCGCCGCCGTCCACTCGCTGACGCCGACATAGAGCACCTTGCCCTGGCGCACGAGGTCGTCCATCGCGCGCAGCGTCTCGTCGAGCGGCGTCTCGGGATCATGGCGATGGCAATAGTAAATATCGACATAATCATGCCCGAGCCGCTTCAGGCTCGCGTGCGCCTGCTCCATGATGTGCTTCCGCGACAGCCCGCGGTCGTTCGGCCCGTCGCCCATCGGCCAGAACACCTTCGTCGCCAGCACGTACGACTCGCGCGGATACTCGCGCAGCACGGCGCCCATCAGTTCCTCCGCCGCGCCCCGCTCATACACGTTCGCGGTGTCGAAGAAGTTGATGCCGAGATCATATGCCTTCCGTATCGATTGGACCGCGTTTTCCCGTTCGACGTATCCGCCGTAGGTCAGCCAGCTGCCCAGACTGATTTCGCTTACCTTGAGGCCCGTCCGTCCCAGTCTCCGGTATTTCATGCCGCATCTCCTCCTGGTATTCCGTCTCGGGCGGCGGCACCAGCACCGCCGTCCCCTTCCCATTCTAGAACAGTTCATATATCATGGTAAGAAGTGAAATGTTTTTCATTATATTATACGCACGATATCTACTATACGCGTTATAGCGTCCATTCATATCCCGGGTGAGGTGAGCCTACGTCATGCAGAGCAGCCGGAACTATGTACCGAAAAATCCCGTCCACATCGAATGCAACATCGAGAAAACATTGGAAGTGCTCGGCGGCAAATGGGCCTTCCTCGTCCTGCGCGAACTGTTCGGCGGGAAGAAGCGGTTCGGCGAGCTGCAGCGCGCCATCCCCCACGTCAGCCCGCGCGCGCTGACCAGCACCCTCCGCCATCTCGAGGCGAAGGGCGTCCTTGAGCGCCATGTCTATCCGACGGTGCCCGTCACGGTCGAGTACAAGCTGACGCCCAAGGGCGAAGACTTGCATCCGATCATCAAGCAGATGAAACTGTGGGCGGCCAAGTGGACTTGAGCGAAACACAAACGATCATGATCGGGGGCCGCAACCTTGAGCGACGAAGAATGGTTCGACATTTACGACGAAGCGATGCGTCCGATCGGCACCGCCGCGCGCAGCGAAGTGCATGCGCGGGGCCATTGGCACCGCTCGTTTCACTGCTGGCTGGCCAGGCCCGCGGGCGGCGGGCTGATGGTCCGCTTCCAGCGGCGAGCGTCCGGGAAGGACACCTTCCCGGATTGCTTCGACATCACCGTCGCCGGCCATCTGGCCGCCGGAGAAACGCATCGCGATGCCGCGCGCGAAATTCGCGAGGAGATCGGCCTTGACATCCCGTTCGAGAAGCTGACGTTCCTGTTCGAGCACCGGTCGGTGCGCGAAGGCATAGCCCGCGGCGTCCCGTTCATCGACCGCGAGATCAGCCGCGTCTACGGCGCGCTGTCCGACGCGCCCCTCGATTCGTTTCGTCTGCAGATCGAAGAGACGGCCGGCATCTATGAAGCGGACGCCGACAGTCTGATCGCGCTGTTCGAAGGGAGGCTCCCCGAACTGACAGCCGAAGGCTGCGTGCCCGGCGCAGGCGGCCGGGAGCTGCGCCCGGCCGTCGAACGCGTGACGCCGGACCTTTTCGTCCCCCGCGAACCTTCTTACTATCTCGACGTGTTCCGCCGCCTGCAGCGTTTATCCGCACCGGATCGTACCTGATCCCGTGCGCGGCCTCCCAGGCCCGGTACCAGTTGTCGATCATGCCGTGGATCTGGTAGAACACCGTGCTCCGCGGCGCGACGTCGAGATCGTTCAGATCGGGCTCCCCGTAGAGCAGCGCCGACTGTTGATGGATGCAATTGTGCAGCGACTCGATGAACAGGCCGAGCTCGTCGGCCGTCGCGAACGACCAGGGCATCCGGATGATGCGCGCCTCCGCCGCCCGGTCATAGCAAGGCGCCGCGCGAATCGGCTCCGGCGGAACGACCCACGGCTGCACGAGCCGCTCGTCCAGCCCCTGCCGCCGGTACCAGTCCAGCGCGCGCCGGATGAACTGACGATGAAATTCAAGGAAATCGGCTCCGAACCCCGGCGGCGGATTCGCGGGATCGACGGACATCCGCGCATGATGCCAAGCCCGATGCTCCGCGAGCAGCTGGAGCGGGAAATTCGGAATGATCGGCATGGTGCGGCCTCCCCCTTGCAGTTGGCGTATTCGCATGGCTTGATGCATTATACGCCCGCAATCCGCATCCGGAACTTTGAGCCTCACCGGTTTTCCGCAACGTTCAAGAACAGTCGCCCCGATAAAAAAACCCGGCCAACGCCGGGTTTTGCCGTTCAACCGAGCCAATATCTGACCAGCAGCCACACCGCCATCCAGACCGGCACGGACAACAGCGCGCCGATCGCCAGTCCCGTCAGCACATTTCCGTCCGGGTCATCCCGCTTCACTGCCAGACCACTCCTTCGCCGCTTGCCTTATTGACATCCTATCCCTGCAGGCCGGGCAATATACGGCAATATACGGTGAATCGTCAACACTCGCACTTGCTTGCGCAGCCGCAGCCTCGGGTTTTCCGGCCATCCGCCCGGATGCAAAAAAAATTTTCGCCGGAGAGTTGACACGCGGGTCGAACCCTGTTATTCTATAAGAGTCGCCTGAAGCGATGGCAATACACGCTGAAGTAGCTCAGCTGGTAGAGCAGCGCATTCGTAATGCGCGGGTCGGGGGTTCGAGTCCCTTCTTCAGCACCATTCAGGAACGCCGAGCGGCGCGGATTCCGGGCAACCGGAAGCTGCGCCGCTTTTTTCGTGCATGCGGCATCTCCGCGATGCACGCAGCTTCCCTTGCAGTTAAAATTTTTTAAGATTTGGACAAGCCGTTCATCCGTTTGCCGTTCCTGTCCGGTTGCAATATACTTGTCTTATCAAATCGTGGGGACGTGACCGCATCCGATGCTGTTCAATTCCTATGTATTCATTTTCGCCTTCTTCCCGATTACGGTAGCGGGCTACTTCATCCTGTGCCGATTCCGGCTTACGTATGCCGCCAAAGTGTGGCTGGCGCTTTCATCGCTCGTCTTTTACGGTTGGTGGGACGTCCGTTACGTGCCGCTGATTCTCGCTTCGATCGCGTTCAACTATACCGTCGGCAGGCTGCTGATCGCATCAAGCGAACCGTCATCCAGGCTGCACAACCACCGGAAGAAACTGCTGACCGCGGGGATTGTCGGCGATATTTTGCTGCTTGGCTACTATAAATATGCGGACTTCTTCCTGGAAAATCTGAACGCCATCGCCGGAAGCAGCTTTCCGCTGCTGCACATCGTCCTTCCGCTCGGCATCAGTTTCTTCACGTTCACCCAGATCGCGTTCCTGGTCGATGCCTACAAGCAGAAGGCAAAAGAATACGACATCATTAATTATGTTCTGTTCGTCACCTTCTATCCGCACCTGATCGCCGGTCCGATCCTGCACCACGGCGAAATGATGCCGCAGTTCGACCGCGTCCGGAACAAAGTGTGGAACTGGAGCAACGTCACCCGCGGCGGATTCATTTTCTGCATCGGTCTGTTCAAAAAGGTCGTCATCGCCGACACGTTCGCCGAATTCGCGAACGACGGCTTCGCCAGGGCGCACATGTTCATCGATTCCTGGGTGGCGGCGCTGTCGTACACGTTCCAGCTCTATTTCGACTTCAGCGGATATACCGACATGGCGATCGGCATCGCGCTGTTCTTCAACATCCGGCTGCCGCAGAACTTCAATTCGCCGTACAAGGCGACGAGCATCCAGGATTTCTGGCGCCGCTGGCACATGACGCTGAGCCGGTTCCTGCGCGACTACATCTACATACCGCTCGGCGGCAACCGCAAGGGCAAGTTCCGGACCTATTTCAACAACATGGCCGTCTTCCTGATCGGCGGCTTCTGGCACGGCGCCGGCTGGACGTTCATCATGTGGGGCTTCCTCCACGGCCTGGCGCAGGTCATCCAGCGGATCTGGGGCGAATGGGGCCGCCCGCTGCCGCGCTGGCTCGCGTGGGGGATCACCTTCCTGTTCGTCAACGTGACCTGGGTGTTCTTCCGCGCCGAATCGTTCGATCAGGCGCTCCGGCTGCTCAAGGGAATGGCCGGCTTGAACGGCATCGCGTTCAGCCATTTCGAAGTGTACTTTTATCCGATTCTGCTCATCGCCGTTTTTCTGCCGATCGTGCTGTTCACCCGCAACTCGTCGGAGCGGGAGCGCGATTTCCGTCCCGGCTGGAAGACCGGATTGGCGGCGGCCGCCATGTTCATTGTCTCGCTTTTCTTCCTGAACCGGATTTCCGAATTTCTCTACTTCAACTTCTAGAAAGGCGGCGTAATACGTGATGACACCGAATGATTCGATGCGTCCGCTGCCGCCGAGACACCGGGCGGCGAGACGAACCCGGAAGCGCTCCGCCGTGCACAAGCGAACGATCGGCTGGTTCTTCCTGGGCTGCATGCTGTTTGCCTCGCTGTTCATCCTGCTCGCTTGCGTCGTTGATCCGCTGCAGCTCTATCACAAGCCGTGGTTCTACAAACCGGTCTACACGACGGAGGAACGTTACCAGAACGCCGGGCTGGCGAAAAACTACGAGTACGAGACGATCATCATCGGCTCGTCGATGACCGAGAACTTCTTCCCGAGCAAGGTCGAAGAAGCGATCGGCGGCAAGACGATGAAGCTGTCGTTACGCGGTTCATATGTCGACGAACAATACATGGTGGCCAAGCTCGCTCTCGAGACGGGGCAAGTGAAAACGGTGCTGTGGGGTCTCGACTATTTCGCGCTCAAAACGAATATCAACGAGGGGCAGAACGCGTTTCCGTACTATCTCTACGACCGCAATTTCCTGAACGACTACAAGTATTGGTTCAACTACACGCACTATGAACGCCTCATCAAGGGGCTTGTCCGCCAATACCGGACCGGCCATGTGCAGGGGCTTGAAGGGCTGTACAACTGGAACTTCTCGGTCAAGTTCGGGGAAGACGTGACGATCAGGCATTACCGGAAGGCGCTGACGGAAGAAGCGATTGCCGCCAAGGTCAACGAGGAAGATCCGCTGGAAGTGGTGCAGGGGAACTTCAACAAGTACGTGCTCTCGCTTATCGAAGCGCATTCGGACGTGAAGTTTCTGATCTATTACCCGCCGTACAGCATTCTTCGCCATGTCGTCTGGCGGGAGACGAATCCCGAGCGGTACGAGTATCAGCTTTTCATGAAGGAATGGATGTACGAGCAGTTCAGCCGCTTCCCGAACGTCGAAGTGTACGATTTCCAGACGGAAGCAGACTGGTCGTTCCATCTCGACTATTACAAGGACATGTCGCACCACCATCAGGATATCAACACCTGGATCGCGCAGGCGATCGGACGGCGGGATCCGAAGTATCTCGTCACGGCGGACAACGTTCGCGATTTCGTCGAGGAGCTGGACCGGCAGGTGGACGAAGCCGCGGTGTCGGACGACGACCGGCTGTTCCGCGTCCGGGTCTTCCTGGACGACGGCGGCGGGCTCACCCCGATCTCGCTGGGCACCTTGATGATCGGGAACGGCGGAAACCTGCGCGTGCCGGCGAAAGGGCTGGCGGAGCTGTTCGGGGCAGAGCTCGAGTGGGAGCGGGAGACGAAGCACCTCCGGCTGACCGCCGGAGACCGGACTTTCGAGCTGACGGTCGGCGAGACGACGGCGCTGGCGGACGGCGAGACGATCGAACTGACCGATCCCGCGCAGCTCATCGGCGGCACAACCTTCGTGCCGCTCGCCGAAACCGCGGCGGCCTTCGGCTGGGAAGCGTCCCGGACGGACCTCGGCGACCGCGAGTTCGAAGTCGTGTTGAAAGCGCCGGGGCAAAGGTGAACACGAGAAAGTCCGGACGACTCCGCAACGCGTGCGGGTCTTCCGGACTTTCTCTGCCTACATGCGTCCCGCGCTCCCCTCGCCCGCCGCATCCGGCGCGAAAACCGCGTGACGCTGGCGGTATTCCAGCGCCGTAATGCCCTCGTGTTCCTTGAACACGCGGTTGAAATGCTTCACATTGTCGAAGCCGACGCGCTCGGCGATCTCGTACACCTTCGCGTCCGTATGGACGAGCAGTTCCTTCGCCTTCTCGATGCGCACCCTGCGCAGGTACGACACGAAGCTTTCCCCCGTATATTCCTTGAACAGCTGGCCGAAATACGCATAGTTGAGCGACACGTGGTTCGCCGCCATGGCCATGTTCAGGTCTTTCCAATAGTTCTCCCGGATATAGGCGACGGCGGCGCGCATTTCCTTGTGCTCGGCGTGCGCCGACCGGAGCGAGCGGATATAGTCCGACAGCAGGAGCAGCAGTTCCTCGACGTCGCGCCGGTAGTCCGCAAGCGACGCGTAATGGTCGAGGCTGCCGACGCGCCGATGCAGCTTCAGCACCTCCACCGATTCCTCGCCGAACGTGCGGAACACCTGGTCGAACACCTGCTCGTTCAGCGCCCGGCTGAGCGCCTCGATGTAGGCGACGCCGCCGTCCGGCGATTCCGGCAGCTCGAACAGGCGGCCGGCGAGCGCGGCCATCTCCTGGTCGCGGCCGGTGCCGAGCATGTTCGCGAGCTTGCGCACCTCGTCCATCGGCACGTCCGCCGCGATGGCTCCGCAAGCGGGACTGGCCGTCAGCACCGCCGAACGGACGGGCGGCATGACGAGGCTCCGCTTGAGCGCCCGCTTCGCCTGCCGGTACCGCTCCGGCAGCCGCGCCGCGGAATCCTCACGCTCGCTGAGGCCGACATAGACCGGCGGCTCGCAGATGCGCGCGAGCTCCCCGGCCAGCATCTCCGCCAGGCCGGGATCGGGGGATGCGAAGACGAGCAGCCCGTCCCGGTCGACGGTCCAGATCGCCCGCATCCCTTCCGCCGCCCGCTGCTTCAGCCAATCCTCGGCTTTCGCCCGCCCGAGCGGGTCGCCGGCGGTCTTGATCACGCCGACGGCGTAGTCCGGCGCAAGCAGCTCCGTCAGACCGGCCGCCTCCGCCCGCTGCATGACGACCGCTTCGTCCGCCGGATCGCCGACGAGCAGGTAGGCGAACACGCTGGCCGCCATATCCGTCCGGTACCGCTCGGCCTGCTGCCGCAACTCTTCCGTCTGTTCGGCCCGGTGCAGCGCTTCCTCGACACGGTCCAGCGCCCGGTACAGCTCCTCGCGCACGATCGGCTTCAGCAGATACTCCTTCACGCCGTACTGGATCGCTTCTCGCGCGTAGGCGAAATCGTCATACCCGCTCAGGATGATGACGGCCGGCCGATGCCCCGCTTCCGCCGCCTCGCGGATCAGGGCGAAACCGTCCATCTCCGGCATCCGGATGTCGGTAATCAGAATGTCCGTCTTCCGCGACCGGATGATGTCGAGCGCCTCCCTGCCGCTTTCCGCCGTCAGCGTCTCGTACCGGTCGGCGCATTCGCGGTCGATCATCGCTTTCAGGCCCAGCCGGATATTCCGTTCATCGTCGACGATGAGCAATGTCCGCATATCATTCCGCCCCTCCATTCTCAGTCCGCAGCGGCAGCCGCATGGTGACGCGCGTGTACCGGCCGGCTTCGCTTTCCACGGCCAGCCCGCATTCCGGCCCGTAATAGAGCCGGATGCGCTGCTGGACATTGAGCAGGCCGATGCCGCTGCCTGCCTCTTCCCTCGCCGGTCTGTCCGCCGGCATGGGCGCGCCGCTTCGCTCCAGCTTGCCGTTCAGCGCCGCGGTCTGCTCCGGCGTCATGCCCCGGCCGTCGTCCTCCACGATCAGCGCGAGCTTGCCCTGTTCCGCCCGGCACGCGATCCGGATCTCGAGGCCGCGCCCGCCGCCGTCCGCAAGCCCGTGCTTCACCGCGTTCTCCACGATCGGCTGCAGCGTCAGCTTCAGCATTTCAGAGCCCAGGAAGCGCTCCGGAATGTCGGTGATCAGCCGGATTTTCCGCTCGAACCGGATGTTCATGATCGCGATGTAGTTGGCCACATGCGCCAGCTCGTCGCTGAGCTGCGCGTATTCGCTCGTCCAGCGCAGATTGTAGCGCATAAGCCCCCCCAGCGAAGTCAGCGCGTCGGAGATTTCATACTGGCCTTCAATTTCCGCCAGCATCTTGATGTTTTCCAGCGTATTGTACAGAAAATGCGAATCGATCTGGTTCTTCAGCGTCCGCAGTTCCGCTTCCTTCGACGCCGCCTGCTTCTGGACGGCATCGGCAATCAGCTCGTTGATCTTCTTCAGCATCTTGCGAAAATGATGCGCCAGTTCGCCGACCTCGCCTCCGCCCCGCACCGGAATGTCGAACGCGAAATCGCCCTGCCGCACCTTTTTCATCGAATCGCGCAGAATGATCAGCCGCTTCAGAATGAGCTTCACCGAGAAATACGTGACCGTCGACAGGACGACGAGCAGGAAAACGATCGCCGTAATCAGCTTGTTCCGCGCTTCGTTCATGTCGCGCAGCGCCTGCTCGAGCGAGACGACGTTGATCAGGTGCAGGTCGAGCTGATCGAAATAAGCGGTCACCGCCAGCATCGGCCTGCCGTCAGCCTGAAACGGCACGCTCCGGATGCGGTCGGTGCCGGCCGCCGCCGCCAGCTCCTTCAGCTGCTCCTCCGTCACGCCCGCCTCGGCCAGCCACGGATTGTCACGGTTATAATAGAGATTCCCGTCCCGGTCGACCGCCGCCATCTGCGCCTGCCGCCCTTCGTAGCGGGTATAGATCGACGGAAAAAAATTGTACAGCCGCATATCGACTTCGAGCACACCCGCGTGGACGCCGGAAATGTATTCAATCTCCCGGAGCAGCATCATCTTCGGAAGCTGCACCTTGTCGTCCGACGCGCCGCGCCGCACGAGCTCGTCGTCGTTCGGCGACACCTGCCACCAGATCTGGCCGTCCAGATCGTTCACGGTCTCGAACCAGGGCTCCCCGGAGATTCGCGATTCGTGCCAGAATACCGGATACAGTTCCCGCACGTTCTCGTTGTCCGAGAAAATGCGGATATGCCGGATCTTCGGGTTCGTGTTCTGCAGATGCGTCACGATCGAGACGAGGCTGTCCCGGATGTCCATCAGTTCCAGCGTCTCCGGCTCGCGGATGAGGCGGAGATAGTCCTCCACGTCCTTGTACGTGTACGTCAGTTCCGCCGCCCGCAGCATCGTCTCCATGTTGCTCTCGACGTTCGCGCGCTCCAGTTCCATGGCGGATTCGTTCTCCCGCCGCACCTTGTCGATGTAATCCGCGGACATGTCGCGGAACAGCAGCCAGGAGATGAGAAGGCTCGGAATGAGCAGGATGACGATGTACGTCATGATGAGCCGCTGCTGGATCGGCCATTGCTCCATTTTGTATGCGATTTCACGAAACCATCTGCCAAGCCGCCGTCTCATCGTGAGCCCACCTCGTCCCCGTCTTGCCTGCCCGCCGGACAAGCCGCAACCGTTGTATGCACCATTATAGACCGTTCCGGGCGCCAAGTCTTGAGCCCGCCTCCGGGCTTCCGGCAAAAAGCGGCAAGCCGCCGATAGCCGCCCCGTTAAGGGCGGCATCGGCGGGCTTCAAGCGGCCGGATTCGTCACTCGAGGAACTCGGCCAGCTTCTTGACATTCTCTTCGTATTTCATCTGACGGTAGGCCTGGAGCTTCTCCCAGCCGGCCTTGTCGCGCTCGGCGAGATAATCGTTCCAGATCTTGTCGAACTCGGCTTCGCTCTTCGCGAGCAGCAGCTTCGGCAGCGCCTTGCCGAACTCCTGGTCGATCTTCGTCTTCGCGATGCCTTCCTCGGAGTTGGCCGGCGGATCGAGCAGATCGAACTGCGAGAAGCTGTACGTCTTGCCCTTCGTCCAGTCTTCCATCTGCTTGAACGGCTCGACCGAAGGCGGCGCCCACTGCAGATTCATGTTCGTGTCCATCAGCATCCAGAACGTGAAGGAAGAGCCGTACTGCTTGTCGAAGGCCGAGCGGTCGGTCTGGAGCAGCTCGAGCGCCTCGGGCAGGAACTGGTCCTTGCCGTCGATCGTGTCATAGGAGACGCCCTTCTCGCCGAGATACAGGTCCTTCTGCCCTTCCTCGCTGATCAGGTAGGTGAGGAACTGGATGGCGCGCTCCTTGTCTTTTACGTCCTTCGAGATGAGTGTCAGCGTCCAGCCGGAGATCGACGGGCCCGCCAGTGTCGGCGGATCGAGGTTCGCGTTCGCCGGACCGTCGATGGCGATGTACACCGAGTTCGGATCGTTCGCGTACAGCACGTTCTGCTGCGCCGTGAAGTCCGAACGCTGATACAGCATCGCGAAGTAGCGGCCCTGGGCGATCTTCTCCTCCATCTGCGGACGCTTGTCGATGAAGATGTCCTTCGCGAGCAATCCTTCCTCGTTCGCCTGGCGGAACACTTTCAGCCAGCGCACATATTCCGGATCGGTCTGCCGGTCATACAGCTTGCCGTCCTTCTCATACGGAATCGCGAGGAAGTTCTGCAGATAGTCCTGCAGCGAGTAGTTGCCGGTTTCGCCGAACTCGTGCAGCCCGATCGGGATCAGCGGCTGCCCGTTCACTTCCGGGAACATTTCCTTCGCCCTTCTCAGTGCGTCGAGGAATCCTTCCGGCGTCCGCATGTCCGGCTTGCCGAGCGCTTCGTACATGTCCTTGCGCACGACGAACGTCTGGTTCGACGTATAATGCTCGCCGTACAGCTCGTAGTCCTTCGGCGACGACGACGCGTTCGGATAGCCGTACACGTTGCCGTCCGGCTGCGTGTACCACGACAGTTTCGCCGGGTCGGCGACCTTGAAGAAGTACGGGTCGTACTCTTCGGCCAGCTTGTTCAGCGGCAGGACGAGACCGCCTTCGATCATCCGCTTCACGCCGTCTTCATACCAGCCGAGCGTGATGAAGTCGGGCAGCTTGCCGGACGCGATCATCGCGTTCAGCTTCTCGTTCTCGTTGCCGGCCGGGACGATGAAGTTGATGTCCACGCCCGTCTTCCGCGTGACGTATTGGGACGTCGGATCTTCGCCCCATTTGCTCGGGAACCAGGCGAAGTTGATGTACCAGTCGAATGTGATCGGGTCGGTATTCGACTTCCAGCCCGGCTCGTCTCCTGACGGCTTCGCGTCGCCGCCGCCGGAATCTCCGCCCGTATTCTGGTTCTGCGAAGTGCTGTTGTTCGCCGTGCCGCCTCCGTTGTCACCGGCGTTCGTGCTCTTGCCTCCGCCGGAACACGCGGCGGCGAGCGTCAGGATGAGCGCCAGGACGAGCGTCATGGCCATGAATCTCGTGCTCTGTTTCCGCATGAAGCGCATTACCCCTCTTTCTTGTGTCGTCGTTTATGGCATGAAGCCTGTTTCCAGGTCCGGAAACCCGTGTCACCCTTTGATCGAACCGATCATGAGGCCCTTCACGAAGTATTTCTGCAGGAACGGATAGACGAACACGATCGGCAGCGTCGTCACGACCATCGTCGCAAGCTTGATCGACTGGCTCGTGACGGTCCGGTTGATGCCCGGCCCGACGCTGGCGACGATCTGGTTCGAGCTGCTCTGCGCGACGACCCGGTACAGGAACGTCTGGATCGGCTGCAGATCCGGATTGTTGATATAGATCATCCCGGTGAAGTAGTCGTTCCATTGCCAGACGCCGTGGAACAGCGCGATCGTCGCCACGACCGGCATCGACACCGGAATGATGATCCGGACGAAGATCGCCAGGTCGTTCGCGCCGTCGATCCGTGCCGCTTCCTCCAGCCCGTCCGGGATTTCCCGGAAGAAGGCGAGGAAGATGATCAGATCGAAGAAGCTGAACAGCGACGGAATAATGTACACGGCGAACTTGTCAAGCAGGCCGAGATCGCGGATGAGCAGGAACGTCGGAATGAGCCCGCCGCCGAAAAACAGCGTCACCGTGCCCATCATCATGTAAAATTTTCGCCCGATCAGCTCCCGGCGCGAGAAGGCGTAGGCGACCATCGCCGTGAAGAACACGTGGCAGACGACGCCGATCACCGTCTTCGCGGCCGTGACCCCCATCGCGGTCATGATGCCCGCATTGGCGAAAACAGCTTCATAGTTGTCGAGGCTGAACTTGCGCGGCAGCCAGTAGATGCCGCCCCGCATGGCATCCTGTCCGTCATTCAGCGAATTGACGAGCACGTACCAGATCGGGTAGAGCGTCACGAAGCAGAGGACGAGCATGCCGATGACGTTCGCCGCGTCGAAGATCTTGTCGCCCGTTGACAGTTGTTTCCGGGTAAGCATGGGGACACACCTTCTTTCCTCTCGGATGTCAGAACAGTCCGGTGCCGTTGATCCGCTTCGTCACGCTGTTGGCGGTAAGCAGCAGGATCAGGGCGACGATCGATTTCAGCAGGCCGAACGCCGTCGCGTACGAATACCGGCCCGACTGCAGCCCGACATGGTACACATACACGTCGATCACGTTGCTGGCGCTCTCGTTCAGCGAGTTGCGCAGGACGAGAATCTGGTCGAAGTTCGAGTTCAGCACGCCGCTGACGGCGAGAATGAACAGGATGGTGATCGTGCCGCTGATGCCGGGAATGGTGACGTAGCGCATTTTCTGGAACCGGTTCGCGCCGTCGATGG
>JGI2924J29684_1078062_pt1 | contig 29745 bp, 30 predicted proteins | sample BenlonsequencITS_FD_29684 | JGI IMG/M metagenome (IMG submission 29684)
TTCACCCAGTGGATGCTGCAATCTAGGCCTAAAGGAAAATAATTCTTAGTGCCTTTGAGCCTTGGTGGCTATCATTGTTCCCATAACCAAAGAAATTTATCACCTCCAGTAATATAGGTTGATCCACTCAATGTATTTCTTACCTACTGTGTTTGCTCTTTGGTCACGGATGAACACTGATGTACACAGGTACGATGCTTGAGGCATTGCAAATCCGTGTTGATCCCTTTTATCCGTGGCTTAAAATAACTTTTCAGTTTATGCATTAGGAATCGTGGTAAGCGCTGAAACAACCTGATTTTGAAGCAATTTCACCTTTTAGAAAATAGGCTAATGCTTAAGGTGAGTTTAACCAGATTCTCCATGTTGACTTGAAGAAATGCAAGATATATTTCCCGTACCAATGCTCCTCCAGCTCGACGGGTTGGACAAATTATGTAGTGAAAGTGCGTGGTACAGAGAATTTGTTTTAATTTTGAAGCATCATTTTCAAAAAACGTGTAGAAGTGCAAGATAATTATCAGCAAAAAACATTAGGAATAGTAGGAGGAGGTCAGCTGGGGAGAATGGTCATCCAGTCCGCCATCAACTATAACATCGATATCCATATCCTCGATCCAGATGAGAATGCTCCCTGTAAGCACATCTGTCATGATTTCAGCCAAGGGAAGTTAACCGACTATGATACGGTTTATGCATTTGGCAAAAAGTGTGATGTGATCACCATTGAAATCGAAAATGTCAATACTGAGGCACTGGAACAACTGGCCAAAGAAGGCAAAAAGGTTTTTCCGCAACCTGAAATAATCCGCCTGATTCAGGACAAACGAGAGCAGAAGCAATTTTACAAAGAACATAATATCCCTACGGCTGATTTTGTCCTGACGGATACCAAAGAAGACGTACTCTCCCAAGCCGATTTCTTACCCGCTGTCAATAAATTGGGCAAGGAAGGCTATGATGGAAGAGGGGTACAGATTCTGAAGACGCCAGCAGACCTTGAAAAGGCTTTTGAAGCACCCAGCCTATTGGAAAAGCTTATTGACTTTGACAAGGAAATTGCGGTCATCGTTTCCCGAAATGAACAAGGAGAATTGGTGGCTTTTCCACCCGTAGAGTGCGCTTTCCACCCCACTGCAAACCTCGTAGAGTTCCTCTTTGCGCCGGCGCAAATTTCTGATGCCATCAGTCAGGCATCCATCGAAGTGGCCAAAGAGGTGATTACCAAACTGGACATGATCGGTATCTTGGCCGTAGAGATGTTTGTCACGAAGTCAGGAGAAATCCTGGTCAATGAAATTGCTCCCAGGCCCCATAATAGCGGTCACCACACCATCGAAGCCAATTTCACGTCGCAATTTGAGCAGCACTTACGGTCGGTGATGGGCATGCCATTAGGAAACACTGGACTCCGGACACCTGCAGCCATGGTAAACCTTTTGGGAGAGGATGGATTTACCGGTGAAGCAGTGGTAGAAGGAATGGACGAGGCCATGAAGGAAAAAGGCGTTTACCTCCACCTTTATGGAAAGAAAATCACCAAACCCTTCCGAAAAATGGGTCATGTAACTATTTTGGAAGCTAATGTGGAAGCCTTGAAAGCCAAGGCCTTGAAAATAAAAAACAGCATTAAAATAAAAGCATAAATCATGAGCAAGCAGGTAGGAATCATCATGGGAAGCAAATCCGATCTCCCCATTATGTCAGAGGCAGCCAAGGCACTGGAAGAGCTAGGGGTACAATACGAACTGACCATTGTCTCGGCACACCGAACTCCGAGAAGGATGATCGACTATGCTGAAAGCGCACGCCAGCGGGGCATAAAAGTGATCATTGCCGGTGCTGGAGGAGCTGCACACCTTCCTGGCATGGTCGCATCACTAACGTCATTGCCGGTCATCGGCGTACCGATCAAATCCTCCAACAGCATCGATGGGTGGGACAGCATCCTGTCCATCTTGCAGATGCCTGCCGGTATTCCTGTGGCAACCGTAGCCTTAAACGGCGCCAAAAACGCAGGTATCCTGGCCGCCTCCATGGTGGGAGCTTACGATGCTAAAGTGGCCGAAAACATGGAGAACTTCAAGAAGGAGCTCCGCGAAAAAGTAGAAGAAACCGCTCGTGATGTAGAATTGAAAGGTTGGAAAGATACCTTGGATGATTAATTTCTGCTAACCTTCTACACAAATGATGTGGACGCATGTGCCCACATCAAAGCAACCCCATTAATTCCGAGGGGTAACCTCCTGTCAGTATACCCCTCGGAATGGATAATTTAAGCTCTTGGAAGCTCTTTCCTTTACTTGGGTTGGAATATTTTTAAATTATAAAGCAGGCCCTTATCATACCTCCTCCGGTTGGATTTTCCATAGTGGGTCATTTTTTGCAATTGAAAATACATAATTTTTAGTATATTATATCGGTTTATCGTTCATCTTCAATAGTTTCATCATGACTAAAGTGAGTATCCCTATTTGGTTCTGGGCAGTTACCGGTACACTGCTTCTATGGAATTTGCTGGGAGTAGGTTCCTTCTTTATGCACGTTAGCATGACTGAAGAGGCTATCGCTGCGTTACCAAAAACTGAACAGGAACTTTATGCTGTCTATCCAACTTGGGCCTTAGTGGCTTTTGCGGTGGCCGTTTTCGGAGGTGTCCTCGGATGTATTGGCCTATTGCTAAGAAAAAAATGGGCCAAATATATCCTGATCCTTTCACTGATCGGAATTATCATCCAAATGTTTCATAGCCTCATCATTGCCCGCGCAATGGAAGTCTATGGCCCAGGAGCAGTCGTGATGCCTATTATGGTCATCGTCATTGCCGTATTTTTAGTCTGGATGGCAAATTTCAGTGTAAAAAGAGGTTGGCTTACCTGAAATATACGTACAATAGGTCGATCTATTTCCTAAATCCCTAGGTAGCAAAACGAAAGATTTTCTGAACTAATTCAGTAGGTTTATGTCATTTAATAGCTAATTTTTGTTAAAGAATCATTAATTTCAGGACTAAAGTCCTATTTTTAGAAAAAGGGTAACTTTGCACCCTGATTCAGTGATGGTGATTATGGAAAGACGAATTAATAATCTGATAGAATTGTGGAAAGAGGGATACTCTGAACGGATCAAAAAGTATCAACCCTATCAAGCGGTACAACAGATTAAACATATTGCATCTCTTTTTAGTCCTGGGGATTTTTTCTATTTCATTTTGAACATGCACAATCTTCAGTTAGAGTATGTGCATCCCAGTGTACGGAACTTTATGGAAGTGGATCCTGAAAATACAACGATCCGCGAGCTCCTAAAGTGTGTCGTTCCTGAGGACATGGACGAAGTCAAAAGAAAAGAGATGGTACTCCAGGATTTTCTGGATAAATTTAGGGATACGCATCAGCTCCCATATTATAAAATCCTTTACATGTACCGGATGAAGGACCGTTATAATCGATACCGCACGATGCTGCTTCAGGTAAACGTGCTTTCGGTTTCCAGCGACGGGACCATTGAGCATATCCTAAGTGTCCACACGGACATTTCTTACCTTGGCGTGGCCAAAAGCGATTATATTTCATTTATCGGCCTTAATGGCCAAAAGTCCTTCTATAACGTCGATTGCCAGACGGGAAAATTTGACGAAACCCTTTTCGAAACTACAGCCAGTAGTTTTGGCTCCAACCTCACCAAGAGAGAGCAGGAAATTATCTTTTACTTTTCGAAGGGGCTAGGAGCCAAAGAAATCGGGGAAGCGCTCAATATTTCTGAATATACTGTAAGGACTCATCGAAAGAATATTCTAAAAAAGACCAAGCAAACCAATATGGCCCAACTGGTTTCTTTATGTGTCATGGAAGGATTAATCTAACAGGCCCACGGTAAAAGTTTGATCAATTTCTTTTATTCGAGCAAAATTCGACTAATCCTTGCATATGGTAAAGTATTATTTTTTCACCTTTGGACATAAGCCCAAATAAGCATTAAGATGTTCCAGATAAAAAACCTGCCTTTTCTCCTAGAGCGAAAAAAATACGAAATTTTAGTCTTTGCCTTGATCATCCACCTTTATTCCGGTGTATTCTTTGGCAACCTAAGTTTATACATTGTCTATATTTGGCCCTTGAGCATTTTATTCTTGGGCCTAGCGAGTGTAGGAGTCTTCAAGGAAAAGGGCCGATGGAAAATCTTTATCAAGAATGCCCTGCTGGCCTTGGTCATCATCTTGCCGATTTCGCATGCGTTTTTAAATGACCATGTGTTTTTTATGCAGGTCCTTAGTTTGCTATATGTGGCTTTCTTTTCGTTGATATTTTGGGAGGTCATGAAGTTTCTGATCAGGCCCAGCTATGTCAATGCAGATATCATCTTCGCCGCTGGATGCGGCTACTTTTTGTTGATCGAAATCAGTGTATTTCTACTTCAGTTTATGTTTTACAATCATCCAGGCTCTATTGCTAACGTGGACACCACGAAAATGGCCAACACCTACATGGACCTTATCTACTTGGCCAGTGTGGTGCAGACCTCCATCGGTTTTGGGGACATTACGCCAAGCTTCCACACCACCCGGCTGGCAGTTTCATTTTTGGGCGTTTTGAGCCAATTGTACAATGTTCTGCTAGTGGGAATTCTCATCAGTAAGTTTTCCTCCAAAATCAATCCCAAAAAGTGATAGAAAAAAATTATGGCCAAATCCTACTCGAATAATGCCAAATTCTGGCTAATATTGAAGCATTACCACCATAAATGATTTTTAGTGATGAAGCGTTTATCCTTACTCGTGGCCATAGCTATTTTGATCGTTTCTTCGGCCTTGTCCCAGCAAAAACCAGCCTATAAGATCTATCATCAAAAGGGGAGAAAAACCGCTTACAAGAAACTGGTAAGAAAGATCTCAAAAGCAGATGTGGTCTTTTTTGGTGAACTCCATAATGATCCTATCAGCCACTGGCTCCAATTGGAGCTCAGCAAAGATTTAGCGGAAGAGCGGGACCTTCTGATGGGAGCGGAGATGTTTGAAGCAGACAATCAAGAGGCCTTGGACCGCTACCTGACCGGTAAAATTGACCAAAACGGCTTGGACAGTTTGGCCCGACTATGGCCCAATTACAAAACGGATTATGCACCATTGGTGGAATTTGCCAAGGAAAATAGTATCCGTTTCATTGCCACCAATATCCCTAGAAGATATGCCAGTGCAGTTTACAAAAGGGGAGGCTTTGGGGCATTGGACAGTTTGTCCGCGCAAGAAAAGTCTTGGATAGCGCCGTTACCGATCCCTTTCGACCCACAGCTGCCAGGATACCAAAACATGCTGGAAATGATGGGTGACCATGGAAGCATGGATATGGTAAAAGCCCAAGCCATTAAAGATGCCACCATGGCTCATTTTATTTCAAAAAACTACCTACCTGAACACCTTTTTTTTCACTTCAATGGTGCTTATCATTCCAATAATCATGAAGGGATATATTGGTACTTAAAAAAATACCGACCTCAACTTGACCTCATCACCATTTCCATGGTCGTCCAAAAGGATGTCAAAACCCTGGAAGAAAATCATAAAGGACTTGCGGACTTTATCATTTGTGTGGATGAGAACATGACCAAAACCTATTAGGCTGGCATCCTCTCTATTATATAGTATGCCATGGCTAACTGATTAATGGTCTGAACCTAAAACACTCTTCTCCCTAAATCATTCCTTTACTGTTTCACCTATTCACATAATTAAAGTATTTTCAGGTTAAGCCTCTTCTGTACTAATCAATTTTTAAATAAGTAATTTATAAATATTAATAGTTAAAATTAAATAAAACAAGTATTTTTTTGTATATTGAATTTACTATCACCTATCATTGAATAACGAATAAACATAAAATGCTGGAATTGAAGACTTCTCTGGCAGGAAGCTTTCAGGTAAAGACACCATCGTTTTATTGCAAATGCCCTAAAACATGGCTAATATTGGTTGTGGTGTTTTTTTAAACGTATAGATCTTTTTTCGATTTTCGACTGATTAAGGCCCTAGACGTTTTGTGTTGGCCTAGCAACATTAAAGCGTTAGGATGTATTCTTAAACAGCAATACGCAAATTATTTTTGCCTTGGAAATATGGAAATTATAATAAGAAACTTAAGGGAAATAAAGCGTGTTGTCCTTTATGTCATTGTCGTGATCATTCTCTCGTTGTTTGCGGATGCGGTGGTGGAATGGAGAATGGCTGATCATCCAATGCTCTACATAAAGGACCTCATAAATATTGCTATTATTTTGATAGCAACATTATTTTATAGGCTAGACCTCATAAAACTGAAGGTCGTATTGGCTGTGGCCGTTTACTCCATATTTATCAGCATTTACTTATCCATTCCTGTTCGGCTGGAGAGTAATTCCTTGGTGATGGAAGCCTATTTTGTCAAAGTGGAGCTGATCACCATTCTCCTCATGTTGGTAGCTGGCATCCTGATCCATCGGCATCATATGATCTATGTTCTGGTGATAAACGCCGCCTTTATCATCACTTGCATGATTTTCCTTCCAGTAGACTACCCGGCTTCCAAATACATTTTCTATCTGGTACTCCTGACTGGGGCCGGCCTCTCTGGACAACGACTTCAAAAAGCGCTCATGGAATTAAGGGAAAACCTGGCCGGAGCCAATGCTGAAATTGCCAAAAACAACAAAAAGTTGATTGAGGTGAATAAGCAAAAGGATCAACTCTTCCGGATCATTGGCCATGATATCAGAACCCCCTTTAATCAGATCAGCATGGTCTTAAGTATCCTGTCCAACGACATGGACAATGCTAAATTTGAAGAAATGAAAAAAGCCATGGAAACGGCTGTGGACAATGGCAATCTTCTGCTTCAAGACCTTATGATCTGGGCCAAAGCCCAAGCAACGGACTCTATGGCGGTAAAAGAAACAGTACCACTCTTCCCTCTCATCCAAAAGGAAGTCCGGTTCTTTGAAGGCCAAGCAAAACGGAAATCCGTACAGATCAATAATCAGGTCCAGAAAGGCATAAAGGTCTTCGCAGATCCTAATATGACGGCGACCATCATAAGAAACTTTATCTCAAATGCCCTTAAATTTTCTCATAGGGATTCCACCATCGAAATTTTAATCGATAAAAATGAAGGGTTCAGCAGTATTTCCGTGAAGGATTATGGCACAGGCATGAAGCCGGAGGACTTAGAAAAGTTAAGGTATTCAGAAAAGAATGTCGTATCTCAAGAGGGCACTGAAAAAGAAGCCGGAACCGGTTTTGGGGTTAGAATTTGCCAGAAACTGGCAGAACATCAAGGAGGAAAGGTAAAAATAACAAGTGAATGGGGCAAAGGAAGTACTTTTAGCCTGATCTTACCTCCAGTGCCCCTATCCAAAGACACCAAACCATCAAAACCTTTGGAAAGCTAATCGCGTAAAACTTTTCAAACTATTTAGGATACTTATGTTTCGACTTTTTATTGACTACACGATTATCACCCTAATTGCTTATGCTTTTTAAACGCGAGGCTATTCCCTTGATCAATTACCTTAAACTATATTTATCATGCGATTAAAAATGTTATTGGTGGCTGCTAGTGTTGCCACGCTGTTATGCTCGTCCGCCTATGCGCAGGAGGTTCCTGCTCAACCTACCGATATTGCTCCACTCTTGATTGGGGAAAAAATTCCAGACAGTCAGGTCAAAGATCCTGATGGAGCCACTATCTCATTACAGGAGGAAATTTCCAAGAAACCTACCGTACTGATCTTTTACCGCGGTGGATGGTGCCCGTACTGTAATAAGCACCTGGCCGAACTTCAGGCAGTGGAACAGGATATTTTGGACTTGGGCTATCAAATCCTCGCCATAAGTCCCGATGCCCCTTCCCAGCTGAAGACTACCTTGGACAAAAACGAATTGACCTACCGCCTCTTTTCGGACAATGACCTGAAAGTGACCAAGGCGTTTGGCCTTGCATTCAAAGCACCTGATCGCTACAAGGATATGCTGTTCAATGCTTCCGGTCAGGAAAACCCGGGCATTCTTCCTGTTCCTGCAGTCTTCGTCTTGGATCAGGAAGGCACGATCCTTTTTGAATACATAAATCCAAACTACGATAGCAGAATCAGCGGCACAATGCTAAAGGCTGCTTTGGAAAGCCTACAGGAATAACGTAATTGATCCATCATTCCATAAATGGCTGTTTCACAGCAAAGAAGTTGTTTGTGAAACAGCCATTATTTTTCGGCATGCATCACCGTTTCCCGATGCTGCAGCCCCCATTTTACCATCGCGTCCAATAGCTCACGGATTTTTCTGCCAGATGGGGTAAGCTCATATTCCACGGTTACCGGAGTGGTGTCGTACACTGTTCTGGTAATGATACTGTTTAGTTCGAGTTCTTTGAGCTCTTTGGAAAGCATCCGCGGGGTGATTTTGGGAATATCATTTTCCAGGTCCTTAAACCTTTTTTTACCATAGCAAAGCGAGCCAATGATGGGCAGTTTCCATTTTCCACTGATCACGTTTAGCGTATCACGTACCGCAACCACAAATTCACTGGAGCAAATGTGAACTTTTTCCTGGTCTTCTATCGTTGATTTGTCCATAATCGTTTTAACGCACACTATACAAAAGTATAGCACTATAAATTAGTAAATCACTTCCTTTTATATAGCGAATATAGTTATTTCGAATATCAAAAAAAACGAAAGAAACAGATCATGAGTTTATTAGAGAATTTAGAGTGGAGATATGCCACCAAAAAAATGAACGGAAAGGCAGTTCCCCAAGAGAAGGTAGACTATATCCTGGAGGCCGCAAGGCTTTCCCCATCATCTTCAGGGCTGCAACCCTATCGCGTGATCGTGGTTACAGATCCTGAGATCAAAGAAAAGATGAAACCCATCGCTTGGGACCAAAGCCAGATCACCGATGCTTCGCATATCTTGGTTTTTGCTGCTTGGGAAAATTACACCGAGGAAAAAATTAAAGCTGTTTTTAAAGAAACACTAACCGCCAGAGGGTTACCACTGGACAAAATGGATGCGTATAGAGAGCGTCTTTGGGGCATGTACAGCCAGCTGCCAGAAGAATGGCACGCCCACCATGCTGCCAAGCAAGCCTATATTGCATTTGGCACTGCGATCGCAGCAGCTGCCGAGCAGAAGGTAGATGCCACACCAATGGAAGGATTCGACCCAGAAGGCCTGGATGCGCTTCTTGGGCTCAAGGAACTTGGCCTTAAAAGTGCTGTAGTCCTACCTTTGGGTTATCGAGACGAGGAAAATGACTGGCTTGCCGGCATGAAAAAATTCCGTACGCCAAAAGAGGAATTTATCATAACATCCGATGAATTAGTGGAACAATAACCACAACGGTTGTTTTACAACAGGCCACAGCGGCAAACATTTAGATAAATAATCCCACAAAAAGGGCTGTAGCCAATGAAACATTTGGCTCAGCCTTTTTTTACGATCTTCCGCAGCCAGAAAAATTCCCTTCCGCAGGGACGAGGTGAATTTCAGTAAGCTTTTTAAGAAAGGCGGCCAAATACCTAACCGGCATCCTTCATACTTTGCCCCAAAATTTATCAGGAATCAAGTGGATCTCAACTTTACGGTTTGTCTATCCTCCACCCCGTTCGCTTACACGCTTATTACCAAGGTGATCCCACGATCAACTCCAAAAAACTTTGAGAAATTAGAGAAGGTCTTTTTTAATAAAAGGGGTGATTGAGTACCTTCGTGGTTTGGGAAAGCAATAAAAACAAATAACAATATGGAAATTAACGGTAAAATCATTCAAGTTTTGCCAGAGCAATCTGGCAATGGCAGAAACGGTACATGGAGAAAGCAAGATTTCATTCTTGAAACGGAAGGACAATACCCCAAAAAAGTTTGCCTGACGGTATGGGGAGACAAAATCGACCAATTTGGCATGCAGCAGGGAGACACGGTCAAAGCAGGCATTGAAATTGAAAGTCGCGAGTACAACAGCAGATGGTATACTGATGTAAAAGTATGGAGAGTGGATAAGCAAGGAGGCTCACCTGCAGGCAACCAAGGGCAGTCAAGTGCTCCAGAAGTAAGTACTTTCAATGATGAAAGTGGTGAAGATATTTTGCCATTCTAATTAAGGCAGGTTTAGCAAAAAGACTATATTTAGGGACTGTATCGAAACTATCGGTACAGTCCTTTTATATTTAGCTCAAAATAAATCTGACGTTTATGTGGAATGACTTTGATGATGACGACAATCAATGGGATGATGGAGACGAGGAAGATTTCAGAAAAGAACAAGATCGCATCAACAAACACCCCTTAATGCAGAAAGCCAATGATATCATGCTCCTAACGGAGACATTGGTTGGGGTACTGGACGAAGGCGCCAAAGAAATGTACGGCACCTTTATGCTGGAAGATGCCACAGTCATCTGTGGTAAATTTGGCGGTGCAGAAGGGGTGGACGACTATATCCTTAAAATGGAAAATGCCGTGTTCATGAAAGTTCATGCCAGGCACCTTAACTCCATGACGTATTCAGTAGCCATGGTCGATAATCATGCCGAAGAGCATTTACAGCTTCTGAGGGATGCCATCAATGATTTTAAAGCTTTATTTGTCGACTGGGTGAAGGGATTTGATCCTTCGTGCAAGTACGATGACGGCTGGGGGCTTTTTTGAGAGAATTCTCCAGCATAAGTTACCATTATAACTGTCGGAAAATGGGTGATTTTAACAAAACGGCTCATTGGGATCACGTTTATCAAACCAAGCCACTGGAATCGGTAAGCTGGTATCAGCCGGTTCCCAAGACCTCAATCCAGCTAATCCACGAATTGGAATTGCCCTTTTCTGCGAAAATCATCGACATAGGGGGCGGCGATAGCTTGCTGGTAGACCATCTCTTGGAAATGGGCTACGAAGACATCACTGTCTTGGACATTTCATTAGCGGCGATCAACCGCGCCAAAGAACGTTTGGGACATGCTGCTGAAAGGATCCAATGGATCGTCGCGGATGTCTGTGACTTCCGGCCCAATGCAACTTATGATCTATGGCATGATCGAGCTGCCTTCCATTTCTTAACAGAGGAAAAAGACATCGCTTCCTATGTGGAAGCCTCCCAAAGGACCATTGCTGAGGATGGAAAAATGATCTTGGGTACTTTTTCGGATAAAGGGCCTGAAAAGTGCAGCGGCCTCCCGATCAAGCAATATACCGCAGACCTTTTGGAAACAACTTTTTCTCCAGCTTTTAGGAAAGAAAAATGCTTCCATGAACAGCACCCCACTCCCAATGGCTCATTTCAGGATTTTGTGTTTTGCAGATTCGCCAAAAAATAGGCTGGCCCACTTTATGCCTTGGTCATGTCCGGCTCTTTGATCATGTCAAAGGGCGTCAAAAGGAAATTGCCCAAAAGAGCAATTAACGCTGGCATGGGTAGAGCCTTAGCTCCCTTTGCCAAACTGATAGCCAAAATATGCTCCTCCAATGACCATGACAAGCGCAATGCCGACCAAAAGCAAAAGGACCCCCAAGGGCATTTCCCAGTCTTCTGAGCCAATACGAAAACGAATATTCTTTTTTAGATCAAACATGTCCGTAAAGTTATTGTTTACTTTACAATATCAAAGCAGCAGCGATCACCATGATTGCCTAAAACCTGACAATGCCCATGCCGAGCCAAGCCCCTGTCCTGACCCCCGAACTCCTTAAGGTTATAAAGATTTTCGGACTGCTATCTGTAAGCATTGTCTTAGTTTTATCATTTTTCAATGAATATCGGGCAGACAATACCGGCACGGATGACCCGCACAGCATGACTGACAGCAACTACCTTTACTTCAAGAATGTTCGCCGATTACATTATGAAATTGATAAAAACCCGGCCACAAAACTGGAAATTTACCGCTTAGACAAGCGATTAAAAGGTGAAAATTTGATTTTTGTTAATCTTTCCATTATCGTTAGCCGTATAAGGAATAAAGCCTACATCTACATTGAACCCGCTGATAAATTGAAATCGGTAACAACCGTGGAAATCAGTTGGCAAAAAAATGGCAGCGAGCAGGGCATGTTGAGCTTTCAGCAAGGTGACCGGATGAGTCATCACCGGTTTGTCTGCGAGCTGTATCCTCTGATAGATGAAAAAACAGAATTTAAAGTAAAAATCGCTGGAAAATGGCTTCCTATACTAGTATCCGATAAAGAAAGACAAGCCTTTAAAACCACCACGGAGGACTATCTCCAGCTCATAAAATAAACCCAAAGTAAGATGGACGTTAAAAAAATCGATAACCTATGGCGCTTTTTATCCATTAAAAACAACCTGCCCCTAAAACTGGAATTGAACCATCATGTGCATTACAAGTTCGTTAAGGGCAATATCCAGCTCATCCATCAATTTCACCCAAAGCTTTGGCAAGAATCTACCTTGATCATCGCAGAAAAACTTTTCCAGGAAAAAGCGGTATCCCAGCACTTCCACCATAAGAAAAAGCAGTTTGGGATCCCGTCAACAGGCTCCTCTACACATGTTCAGATTTTTTTTCCAAAATCGATCCTTTCTCTCAAATCCAATTATGAAATGGACGTCCAAATGGATCGAAACGGAAACTACTCCATCAGCCTCAGCCCCTTTGTTCCCAAAAACGTGTATCAGATTTTAGATAGTGTAAATTATGTTTGCCAAGAAATGTGGAAGAAAAACTTTTTCTCCGAAGGCATCAGAAACTAACTTACCGTCCTAAATAGTGTACCAGCCTCAAGAGTAATGATACGATAATGCTGATGAGGATCATGCTGGTAACGGGAAAATAAAAGCTAAAGTTCTCTCGCTCAACACGGATATCACCGGGCAGCCTGCCCAGCCAATTCAGCTTGTCCCCTAAAAAGTAAATCCCCAGGCCAATCCCCACAATGACCAGCCCTGCGCCAATTATCCATTTCCCCATTTCACTATTCATAACACTAAAATACTGGCTGAAAAGTGAACATGCAATGATCTCATCATTGTTTGGTAAAGATGTATTGTCCATTGAAATGAAGCGCAGCCATTAGAAGCGTCATTTTTCCGAACCCTTTGCAGCATTGCTGCTATTCCAATGCTCCTCCACGTCGAGCTGCTTCACCGCTGGCCGGTACCATCCATTTCGATAGTCTCCATCACAGGCTTCCCGTAAAAGTGCCTTCATCTCCGCTAACTTTAGGGGATGTTTCGCCGAAAGGTCTGCAGATTCCTTAAAGTCTTCAGGCAGGTAGTAAAGCTCAAAAACGTTTTTGGTGATGAAATACCGTAATTTCCAGCCATCCTTGGCGATCATCGTGGGCCCTTCAAAAGATGAATGGACGACAAATTCATGCTGATCCACTTGCGTACCTTCTGTCATTTCGCCCAAAAAGCTTATCCCATCGGTGACAAAAGGCTCCCGAAACCCGACTATATCAGCGATGGTCGGCAACCAATCGTAATTGGTCACCAACAGGTCAGAGGTAGCACCAGCCGGAACATGACCTGGCCATCTCACCAAGAGTGGCACTTCCAGCCCTCCTTGCAAATTGCTCCTTTTCATGCCTGCGCGGCCATTATTTCCATTAAAAACATCCCCCGCCAGCTCACTGTAATACTTATTTTCCAAGTTATCAAACCGTTCACCCGTCTGCATGTTGGTATAGGGCTTCAGTACCCGACCTTCTTGGGTGTAGTAAATTTCATGACCATTATCTGACGTAAATACTACCAGGGTATTCTCCGTCAAATCCAGCCGATCCAACTCGTCGAGAATTTGGCCCACATTATGGTCAAGCATCTTGACCATGGAAGCGTATTCCTTTTCTATTTGCGTCAGCACTGGGGAATCGGCCACTTCAGAATGGACGGCAGGTACTGCCACAGGGCCATGTGGTAGCTGAGTGGGAAAATACAAGAAAAAGGGCTGGTCTTTATGGTTACGGATAAAGTCCAAAGCCTTTTCCATGAACAAGTCCTGCGAATATACCGCCTTTCCACGCATGTCCCATCGTTGCTCAAAGGCTTCCTGTGTTTCACGCTCAATGGTCTTTCCACAATCTGCTCGGGTGTTTCCAGGGATGTTCACCAATTGGCCATTTTCAAAAAGGAAAGGGGGATAAAACCCGTGCGCCCTGTTATGGTCCAAGTAGCCAAAATATTCCTGCCAGCCATGACGCCGCATTTGATAGTCTGAAGCAGCAAATCCCCATTCCAATTTGCCAAACTGAGCTGTGCTATAACCTGCTTTCTGGGCCACTTCTCCCAAAAACACCTGCGAATTAGGAATGGAATCGAGCCCGGAATTGATCATATTTTCCACTTCCTGATGGGTGTAAGTATCGTTTCCGATTTTCCGATACAACGCCCCTCTGGTGATGGGAAATTGCCGGGCATGACAATCGTGAAGCCCCGTGATCAGCGCTGCACGAGCAGGGGCACAAAGCATGCTTCCCGTGGCATTTGAAAACCGCATGCCTTCTGTGGCCAGCCGATCGATATTTGGCGTGGAAAGGTGTCGTTGGCCTTCATGGCCAAGCATTCCTTTGCCGAGGTCATCGGCATAAATAAACACAATATTGGGCTGGCGCTGTTGGGAAGTCGTTTCTTTACAACCACCCAAATGAAGTAACGTCAGCATGGCACCGAGCAAACAGGCAATTTTCAGGTATTGCATCCTACAATTTAGGCCGTTTGGATAAAAAATGAAAGCATCTGGCCGCTTTTGACCATTGAGGTCACTCCTTGCCTTGCTCATCGGGCAGCAGTCGAAGCACCACTGTCATCGGGGATTCAAAGAGATCTTTCCCTTCAAATACTTTTTGGTAATGAATATCCATCTGGTCCAACTCCTCCAAATGTCGCTTCCTGGTAATCAGGTATCCCATTGTCCTTTGGGGAACTGCTTCCTCTTGAATATTCTTCAGTGGCCGCTGCAGGTAAAATGAAAAAGCAGGATTATAGATTTTGTAATAATACAGCTCAGAAGCGGCTAATTGAGAGGCCTTGGCCTGCAAAACAGGATTTTGCTGATCAATTTTCGGAAAGGCAAACCAAAAAAAGACAACGGCCACCAACATAAAGCCTCCTCCAAACCAAACGAGAAAGCCTGCTGTTTGGTGGCGGTAGAGTGCCCTATACATGGGAAAAACCACCAAAACAGGCACTAGAAACCACCAAAGCAGGCTCTTGGGAACCAGCAATGCCGGATCTGCTGACAATCCAAAATAGATCCCAAAAGGCAATAAGACCAGCAACATTCCATAAGCGACTCCAGGGACCCATAGGCTTTTCCATTTGGAAGCCTTGGCCAGAGCCGCCAAGTAATTGCCTATAATCATGGCCAGAAAAGGATAGGCCGGCACGGTATAGTTGGGGAGTTTGGTGCCTGCAAACATAAAAAACACAATGATTGTAGCCGCACAGATCAAGGCAAATGTCGTGACTCGATTGGTGCGGTATTTTAAGGTATGCCACACGCTTTGGAATAAAAAGAATGCAAAAGGCAGCATCCCACCGAGCACAAACAGCCACGTCAGCCAAAATCCTCCCCCGTGTCCTTCCATCGGTGCGGAAAAGCGGTTGAGGTTATGCTTGAAGATAAATTCCTCTATCCAAAGCCCATTGGTCTTGGTGGCCACCAGTACATACCAGGGTAGGGCAATCAAGAAAAAAACGCCCAAGCCGACCGGATGGAAAATCCTGCGCAGCCTTTTGCCATTGAGCAGCTGCATGGTAAGGCCGTACACCAGTAGGGCGATGCAGGGAAGCACGACTCCCACGGGGCCTTTGGCAAGCACGGCCAAGCCCAGCGCCACATACGTCACCAGCATGAGCCTGGTGGAGCGGAAACCTGACAGTGACCATTCATAAAATGTCATGAGCCCCATGCTCATAAAGAAGATCAAAAACGGATCTGGCACCGCCATATGGAACTGGATATACCAATGCAAACAGGAGGTAAGCACGAGCAGCGTCAGAAGCCCCGCCCGAAACCCTAAGTTTTTCCGTGCAAAGCGATAAGTAAAATAGATCGTCAAAAAGCCAAATAGGGCAGGAAAGAACCTTGCCGCAAATTCGTTGATACCAAACAGCTGGTAGGACAACATAAAAAAATAATAGTGCAATGGGGGCTTGTCAAAGCGGTATTCTCCGTTAAATGTCGGCACGATCCACTCTCCCTGCTGCAGCATCTCGATGGCTGCTGTGGCGTTCTTGGCCTCGTCCAAGACATAGATACTCAAGCCGTTGATATTTGAAAAATGGAGGAGAAAGGCAATGAGCAGCAATACCCCGCCAGCAATCCCCTTTTTGTCCAGGATTTTTTCCATATGCCAAAATTACTGGCTATTCGATGGCTCAATGTCAAGAAAGCATTATCAAAAAGTTAGGTTTTGATAACGCCACTTGGTGTCCGTCCAAAAAAGCTGTAATTTTGACCAAATTTTATACGGTATGTCCCAGTTACAGCTTTCCCTTGTCGTTACGGTTTACAACGAGGAAGAAAATATTCAACCCTTATTAGCTGCTGTTTATGAAGCCCTGGAAGGGATTTCTTATGAACTCATTTTGGTGGATGACGGCTCCACCGACAAGACCGTGGCCATGGCCAAGCAACATGCAAATACCGCCACGAGGGTCTTGATTTTTAACAAGAACTATGGACAAACTACCGCATTGGCAGCGGGCATTGACCATGCCACAGGTGCGTATATCGTCACCATGGATGGAGACTTGCAAAACGATCCATCCGACATTCCAATGATGCTGCAGAAAGCCATTGATGAGGATTGGGACGTGGTCGCAGGTGTACGGGCAAATAGACAGGATGGCTTTGTCCTCCGTAAATTGCCCAGCAAATTTGCCAACTGGATGATTCGAAATACCACCAAGGTGTACCTCAAGGACTACGGCTGCAGCTTGCGTGTTTATAAAGCAAATATCGCCCAAAACATGGGGCTTTATGGAGAATTGCACCGATTTATACCGGTTTTGGCCAAGCAGGAAGGTGCCCGAATGACAGAGGTAAATGTCAAGCACCATCCCCGGATCCACGGCACATCCAAATACGGGCTGAACAGAACCTTTAAGGTTTTGGCTGACCTTATCCTGATGCTCTTTTTCCAAAAGTACCTCCAGCGCCCCATTCACATTTTTGGTGGGCTAGGACTTTTGGCATTGATTTCAGGCGTCCTGATCAATTTCTACTTGTTGGTGCTCAAGATCCTTGGAGAAGACATCTGGGGTCGGCCAATCTTACTGGTAGGCCTGATTTTAGTCTTGGGAGGGCTGCAATTGATCACTACCGGAATCGTAGCAGAGATCATTGTCAGGACCTACTTCGAATCGCAAAACAAGAAGACCTATACCATCAAAGAAGTTTTCCAAGGTGCCTAAAAAAACACTCAAGCTACTCCTGAAAGTACTCCTGACGGGAGTGGCCATCTACCTTGTGTTCAGAAAAATAGACCTCGAAGCCACTTGGCAGGTCATAAAAAAAGCCAATTTGGCCTTTCTGGTCATCGCTGCACTCTGCTTTGTGCTCTCTAAAATCCTTTCTTCCTTTCGCTTAAACGGGCTTTTTCGCAACCTTGATGTTCGTCTCAGCGAACGCCAAAACCTCAAACTTTACTGGATCGGAATGTTTTATAACCTCTTTCTTCCCGGTGGAATAGGCGGCGACGGTTACAAGGTATATTGGCTTAACAAGCGGTTTGATGCGAAAGTGAAAAAGCTGCTGGCGGCAGTCCTGTTGGACCGTGTCAGTGGACTTATCGCGCTGGTGTGGCTGTTGCTGGTGATTTGGTTTTTTGTGACCGTGGAGTGGACCGCTCCTTGGGGCATCAACTTGGACTTGATCGCCGCAGCTGGCTTGTGCTTGGTGCCTTTGGCCTTCGTTGGGGTGATCAGGTGGTGGTTTCCTTCGTTTTGGGCTTCTACTGCACTTACCGGCGGCTATAGTCTCTTGGTTCAGTCTGCCCAGTTGATCTGTGCCTATTTCATCCTATTGGGATTGGGCGTCCAAACACAAATCCTGGAATATCAGTTTGTCTTTTTGCTTTCCTCGATTGTAGCGGTACTGCCCTTGACCATCGGAGGAGTGGGCGCAAGGGAACTGGTGTTTATCTTTAGCCACGAATATATGGGCATCGATAAAAATGTAGCCGTGGCCTTCAGTTTACTTTTTTTCCTGATTACCGCTTTGGTTTCTTTGGCTGGTGCCACAGTAAAGATGGAACCCGGAACAGCCATCAGTGAGCAGTAGCCAGACGAGAGAACCCAAGGAGTTCTGAAAGCTTTCCATGCTCACCTCACCGATTCTTCCACGATCAGGACAATTCCCCTTTCTTGGCCACATCGCATTTGCCGCAGCCACAGCCCAGGTCGTTTGATTTTTTGGGCTTGAAATACTGGTATACCTTCCAGGCAACAATCCCCACAAACAATGTCCACACAATAATTTCCTGCCACATAACTTTATTTTTTCATTTATGAAAACAGCTGATAAGCTATCAGCGCCGATACATAGGCCAAAGCCGTCATGTAAACCGTCTGGATGACCGGCCACTTCCATCCCTTGGTCTCACGATATACCACCGCCAAGGTACTCATACATTGCATCGCAAATGCATAAAATACCATGAGGGAAATGGCCGTGGCCAAATTAAATACGGCCTCACCGGTATTGGGATTGACTTCACTTTTTAGCTTTTGCTGAATGGTCAATTCATCTTCCACTTCACTGCCGACACTGTAAAGGGTCGCCATGGTGGAGACAAAAACCTCCCGCGCCGCAAAGGAAGTGATCAGCGCGATACCGATTTTCCAATCATAACCCAAAGGCCGGATAGCCGGCTCTATAAACTGTCCGGCTATTCCTATATACGAAGATTCCAGTTCTGCTGATTCAAGGTTATGCCGATAATCTAGCATCGCTTCTTCAGAAGCGCCGTCAGCCGGTACCTCTACCGCTGCAATGGCTTCTTCCCTCGCACTGGACGGCCCGTAACTCGCGAGCACCCACAACACGATCGAAATGGCCAAGATCACCTTACCCGCCTCAAAAACAAAGGTCTTCGATTTGGAATACATGGTGATGAGCACATCCTTCCACCTTGGCAAACGGTACATGGGCATTTCCACCATCAAATAACTTCTTTCCTTAAAATGCAAGACCATTTTAAGGATCCAAGCCGTCACCAACACCGCCACCACACCGAGCAGGTACATGCCCAGCATCACTAAAGCCTGAAGGCCAAATGGCCCCACATTGGTCGCAGGAACAGCTATTCCGATCAGGATAACATACACCGGAAGCCTGGCCGAGCAACTCATCAATGGCGTCACCATGATTGTAATCAAGCGGTCCTTCCAATTGCCAATATTCCGGCTCGCCATAATCCCTGGAATGGCACAGGCAATGCCCGAGATAAGCGGTACCACACTCTTGCCATTAAGGCCAAATGGCCGCATGATACGGTCCATCAAGAATACCACCCGAGACATATAGCCCGTATCCTCAAGAATTCCCAAAAAGGCAAAAAGCAAGGCAATTTGTGGGATAAAGATCACTACCCCTCCAATACCAGGAATGATCCCCTCGGTGATCAAATCTGTCAGCACACCCTCCGGCAACCATCCGGCGACTGTTCCGCTCAAACGCGCAAAAAAGCCATCAATCAAATCCATCGGTACCGCTGACCAAGCAAACACCGCTTGGAAGATCAATAAGAGAATACACAAGAAAATGGCGTACCCTCCAATTTTATGTAAGAAAAGCTTGTCCAGCTGATCCGTTAGGCGCTTTTTTTGAATATCCGTTTTCTCTACGGATTGCTCCAGCACTTGCTGGATAGCCGCGTAACGCTCTTGGGTTTCCTTAATTTGCGTAGCTTTTAAATCAAAATCAGCTTGCGTCACTTGCTCATGGAGCCAATCATGATCTTCTTGCGAGAGAATGGGCTCATTATTGTGGAAGCGAATAAGCTGATAGGCCTGATAGGTATTGTTCAACGTAAACTTTTCACGGACATTTGCCGACAGTTCTGCTGGCAGGAGCTTATCGCTATCCAGAAAAGAAGTTGGTTTTTCAAACATCTGCTGGCCGATGAGGTCCAAGATTCCATTAATACCTTTATTGCTTCGGGCATTGGTTTGGATGACGGGAACCCCAAGTGCCTTGTAGAGGGCATGGGCCTTCACTTTTATTCCTTGTTCTTCTGCAGTATCGGCCATGTTCAAGACCACAGCCATGGGCAAGCCCAAGTCCATGATCTGCGTGACCAAAAATAAACCCCGCTCCATGCTGGACATGTCCACCACAGCCAACACAAAATCCGGTTTGGAGGATTTGTCCAGCCCATTGAGCACTCGGTGGACGATCACTTCGTCCTCAGAATTTGGGTAAATGCTGTAGGTGCCGGGAAGATCTATGATCGTAGCCTGCTGGTCACCGAGCTTCACACTGGCATAGCGCTTATCCACCGTCACACCGGGGTAATTGCCCACCTTTTGGCGAAGCCCCGTAAGGCGGTTAAAAATCGTGGTCTTGCCCACATTTGGATTTCCAATGAGGGCCACCGTAAAGGTGGATAGCTTCTCTGGGGTGATTACTTCTGGCATACAGCAATTAGTTTTCTAGGGTCACTTCGATGAGTTTGGCCTCTGCTTTCCGGAGGGCAATAACGGTATTTTCCAGTCTAAACGCCAAAGGATCCTGTAAAGGCGCCCGCTGCAACAACGAAATCTGTTTGCCCGGTAAAAAGCCCATTTCCATGATATTTAAGGTCAATTCACTGGGCAAAATCTCATGGATGATGGCCCTCTCACCAATTTTTATCTTATCTGCCGTCATATTTTTTACTTTATGAAGGAACAAATCACTCCTTTATTTATCCGTCATGACTCGCCTTCCGAAATCCTGAGCTATTAAACTCCTTCGATGATACCTGCAAAATGGCTTACGCAGGAATGTTCAAATCCTTGAATCCCTGTATATCAAGCCGGTATTTTGGCTTAATTGAATTAGATTGAATCTAAATTGCTGCAAAATTAACGGAAAAAGTGTAGAATTCGTTCTGTTTTTGCTGAAATCTTGGATTTACATGATGAGCGGCCGCTTAGGTTGATGCTACACTCGGGGATGTCTTTATCCATAAGCAAGACAAAACCAACCCGACTCGCCACCTCCAATGGTCTTGCCAATTTCACATCAACTATCCTAGGCCTCCTTTAACGGTAATGGCCCCTGAGAGTTGAGTCCAACCTAACAACCATGCCCGCAAGGAGCAGGTAAAAGACTCGCCAGCACCAATCAATATCGATTTACAATCGCAATTGGGGCTATTATTGGTTTCATGATTTCCCATTTATCCACACCATTAGTATTCATCGAGGACATTCTAGTGCATAACGCATACTATTTGCCCATTAGCACCCTTGATCATGTCATCAAAACGGGATTTCCATCCCAAAAACAGGCTCAAATTACCCGATATTTCCTTCAAATTGCCGATCAAATCCCTCTATCCACGGAAGATCATCCTACCTTCGAGACATCAAATTATCGTTCCCAAGGAGCATCCTTTGTAAACCCAAAAAAGACATTGCCACATGCATAGAATATTACTTTTAACATTGACATTGGGGATATTGTCCGCTTGCTCCCCAGAAAGCACAAAAGAGGAAACAAAGGAAACTCCTTCCTCTACGGCCAAGCGATCGTTTACGACCTACTGTAACCCGCTCGACATTGATTATACCTATATGTCCCACTATCGGGCGAGAAATAACGTTTCCTACCGATCAGGAGCGGATCCGGCCATCGTTAATTTTAAGGGCAAATATTATCTTTTTGTCACCCGGTCCCATGGCTATTGGGTATCGGATGACATGAGCAACTGGCGGTTTATCCGACCCCAAAGCTGGTACTTCAATGGCAGTAATGCTCCTGCTGCGGCGGTAAAGGACGGAAAAATCATTTTGCTCGGCGACCCTTCCGGACGTGGGGCGGTGATCGAAACGGACAATCCTGATTTGGGCGATTGGAAAACGAACTTTGCCGTGATTAATGTCCCCGGCGGCGTGCAGGACCCTAACCTCTTTGTCGATGACGATGGCAAAGTATACCTCTACGAAGAATCTTCCAATAAATGGCCCATCCATGGCATAGAACTGGATGCTGACAATTATTTCATTCCCAAGGGCGAACAGGTAGACCTGTTTAACCTGGAGCCAGAAAAGCATGGCTGGGAACGGTTTGGCCAAGACCATAAAAGTGACCTAAAACCCTTTATCGAAGGCCCTTGGATGGTCAAGCATAACGGAAAATACTATTTGGAATACGGTGCTCCCGGTACCCAATGGAACGTCTATGCTGATGGTGTATACACCAGTGACAGTCCTCTGGGCCCGTTTACCTACGCTCCCTATAATCCCATTTCCTACAAACCAGGTGGTTTTCTCAAGGGCTCCGGCCACGGCAGCACCGTAAAGGATAATCACGGAAACCATTGGCATTTTGCCACCATGGCCATTTCTGTCAACTATAAATTCGAACGCAGGATAGGCATGTATCCCGCGGGGTTTGAAGAGAACGGACAGATGTATGTAAACACCGCTTATGGAGATTACCCCCATTACCTTCCAGACACGGACGTGGAAGATCACAAGCATCGCTTTACAGGCTGGATGCTCCTATCCTATAATAAACCGGTAACGACCAACTCCCCTGAAGTCAACATGGATCTCAATGTAGTGGACGAGAGTGAAGGAGGTTACATGCAAGAGCAGATCCGGGAATTTGATATCAGTCAGATCAATGATGAAGAAATTCGTTCCTACTGGGTATCGGAAGCCAATCATGATTCTATCTATGTGGAACTGGACTTGGAAAAACCCATGGATGTCAAAGCCATTCAAATCAACTTCCAAGACTTCAACAGTGAGATTTTCGGTCGACCCGATACCCTCCGACAACAATTTGTGATCAAAACATCCATGGATGGAAAGCGCTGGGAGACGGTCGCCGATTATTCCAAAAACCAACGTGACATGCCCCATGGCTATATCGAACTGGACCAAGCAGTAGAAGCCCGATATGTCCGTTACGAACATGTATACTGTACCAATAAGTTTTTGGCCATCTCTGAACTGCGGGTATTTGGCAATGGAAAGGAAGCCCTACCAGAGACGCCTTCAAACTTCGTCGCACAACGACAAAATGACCGTCGCAACACAAACCTCAGCTGGGATCCTGTAGAAGGTGCCACTGGCTATGTGATCTACTGGGGCATCCATAAGGATAAGCTGAACCTTTCCGCCCTGATGTACGGACAACACGAATATGAACTTCGCGCCCTCAATACGGATCAGCGTTATTATTATCAAGTAGAGGCCTTCGATGAAAACGGTATTTCCCAGAAAAGTGAAATCTTGTTTACAGAATAACTTCAGCGAAAAAGGAGAACCTATTTTAGGTGATTATGGTTAATTGTAAGTGTGTTTGATTGGGTCTTTCTGTTTCGGCAGAAAGACCCTTTGATCTCCTCAACTAAAATCATTTAAACACAGCGGCACACTTTCTGCTTTAAAAAAAGTGAAAATCAAATCAACCGCAAAAGCCGGGGCTGCTATCTGATTAGCTCCCTGGCTTTTTTACCGTTTGGAGATGACCGTTTAATTCCAATCAAGCGATATTTATGGGGGCGATAACTCTCATTAGTTATCGAAATCCTGATCCGCCACCAAGGTGCTAAAGCACACAGCCATGATAACTTCCTCTCAGTCCAGGTTACAGCAGCATCCTATTTATCTTTATCCCTGGCCAAATAGAAACCAACGGTGGCATAGCCTATGCTGAGCCATCAAAATAGACCAGCCCATTCTTTTCTACTTGATCCTTAATTTTCTATTTTCCCCACTTGGGAATAAATTTTGGCTCGTAAGCAGCCATTTTGTCCAATATCTCGGCAGGATCATCACTAATGATCAACAGGTCCATTTGGGCTTGCCTCAGGAATCCTTCCTTGGCCGAAAAGTTTAAAAACTCAATCAGCTTATCATAATAGCCCTCCACATTGTAAAGGGCTAGCGGTTTTTGGATATAGGCAAGCTGGTTTAGCGTCATGATCTCAAAAAGCTCCTCCAAGGTTCCAATGCCACCGGGCATGGCTATAAACCCATCACCGGTTTCTGCCATGAGCCACTTGCGGTCCCGCATGGTCTCCACCACTGTCAATTCCGTACAGCCACGGTGTGCTACTTCTACATCAACCAATTTTTGGGGGATAAAACCATATACCTTTCTGCCCACACTTAACATATGGTCTGCCATTACTCCCATTAACCCTACTTTGCCTGCGCCATACACCAAATCCATTTTTCTGAGTGTCATTTCTGCCGCCAGCGCAATGGCTCCCTCTTTGTAGGCGGGATTATTACCGGTATTGGAGCCGCAGTAGATGGTTATTTTTTTCATGTTAATTGCAGTAGTAATAGGGGTAAAACAATTTTACTAATAACCGGATTTTTATGCCCTTTTTCAAGTCTAAAGCGTTAAATAAAAGCAAATCAACAGGATTTGAAATGGAGGATTTGCCTGCTTTTCCGCCTCAGAAAAAGGACTATTTTATGGCTGTCGGTGAGGGATGGAGAGTTTTTCAGCTTTCACCATACATAAACCCTACTTTTCTATTAACTTTGTGCCTGCTTTTGAAACAATTAGCTTAGCGCTGTCCTTCCCGCCGGAAAGGTCCGCTTTGTTGGTAAGCATTTGATCAAGAAGAAACAAGGAAGATATCGTGAAAAAATATCAGGAGTTCAAACAAGTAGATTATCCCGGAATAGGGGAAAGTATCCTTCAATACTGGCAAGAGAACAAGGTCTTTGAAAAGTCCGTGCAAAACCGCGAGGGAGCCGAGACATTTACCTTTTTCGAAGGCCCCCCATCTGCCAATGGCACCCCGGGCATTCACCACGTGATGGCCAGAACACTGAAGGATATTTTTTGCCGGTACAAAACCCTCAAAGGATATCAGGTAAAGCGTAAAGGCGGCTGGGACACACACGGCTTGCCCGTGGAGCTGCAAGTGGAGAAAGAATTGGGCATTACCAAAGAGGATATCGGAAAGAAAATCTCTGTAGAAGAATACAATAAAAAATGCCGTGAAACGGTCATGCGCTTTAAGGACGAGTGGGATGATCTGACCGAAAAAATCGGCTATTGGGTGGATTTAGACGACCCTTACATCACCTTTGATCCGAAATACATCGAAACCCTTTGGAGCCTTCTGAAGCGGCTATACGACAAAGACCTGCTGTACAAGGGCTATACCATCCAACCTTATTCACCTGCGGCTGGAACCGGACTGAGCTCCCACGAACTCAACCAGCCAGGCTGCTACCGCGATGTGAAGGACACTTCCATCACGGCACAATTTAAGGTAAAAGACCGCGACAATGAATACATCATCGCCTGGACGACGACCCCATGGACCTTGCCTTCCAACTCCGCCCTGGCGGTAGGGGAAAAGCTCGATTATGTCAAGGTCAAAACCTTCAATCCTTACACCCATGCGCCTCAAACCGTTATTTTGGCAAAAGCCAGAATGGGCGCTTTCTTCAACAAAAAGGCCGCAGAGCTGAAGCTAGAAGATTACAAGGCGGGCGACAAGCTGATTCCGTACGAAGTAGTAGAAGCGTTTAAAGGCGCGGACATGCTCGGCATGGAGTATGAACCACTTTTCCCCATCGATGGCATCAAGCTTCCCCATCCTGCCTACACCGTCATTCCGGCAGATTATGTGACCACCGAAGATGGTACAGGAATCGTTCACCTGGCCAAAGCTTTTGGTGCGGATGACTTTAGGACCTTGGTTCAAGCAGGCGTGCCGGGGGTATTTGTCAAAGACGAACAGGACAATGAAATCCCTGTAGTGGATAAAAAAGGGAAATTTCTGCCGGTAGTAGGAGAATACCTGCTGGCCAAAATGAAAGAGCATGAAATCACGGCCCATAAGGAATACACAGCAGATGATTTCTATGTAAAGAATTACCTGAAAGAGGATGAAAATGCAGCGGAATATAAAAACACCGATGTCATCATTTCCATCATCCTGAAGAATGAAAATAAAGCGTTCAAGGTAGAAAAATACGAGCACAGTTATCCCCACTGCTGGCGGACAGACATGCCCGTGCTTTATTACCCGCTCGAAAGCTGGTTTATCAAGACCACAGCCTGCAAGGACCGCTTGGTCGAGCTGAACAAAACCATCAACTGGAAGCCTGAGGCTACCGGAACAGGTCGTTTTGGCAATTGGCTGGAAAACCTGGTGGACTGGAACCTCAGCCGTTCCCGCTTCTGGGGTACGCCACTGCCGGTATGGAGAAATGAAGATGCGACGGAAACCAAATGCATTGGCTCCATCGCAGAGCTGACCGAAGAAATCGAAAAATCCATTGCCAAGGGCTTTATGCAGGAATCTCCTTTCAAAGGAGAAGAAATTGACCTCCACAGACCTTATGTGGACGATGTCATCTTGGTCGATAGCCAAGGCAATAAGATGTTCCGGGAACCAGACCTGATCGATGTATGGTTCGATTCCGGTGCCATGCCTTACGCCCAGTGGCATTACCCTTTCGAAAACGAAGAAATCTTCAAGGCCAATTATCCGGCGGACTATATCGCTGAAGGGGTCGACCAAACCCGTGGATGGTTCTTTACCCTTCATGCCATAGCGGTGATGCTGTTTGACAACGTGGCCTTTAAGAATGTGATCGCCAATGGCCTGGTGCTGGACAAAAATGGCAACAAAATGTCCAAACGCCTCGGCAATGCCGTCGATCCATTCAAAACCCTGAAAGAATATGGCCCCGATGCTCTTCGCTGGTACATGCTCTCCAATGCCAACCCTTGGGATAACCTGAAGTTCAATTTGGAAGGTGTAGCAGAGGTTCAGCGCAGATTCTTCGGGACACTGCAAAATACCTACAACTTCTTTGCGTTATATGCCAACTTGGATGCCTTTACCTATGACCCGGCAAAGACCGTGGCGGTAAGTGAACGGCCAGAGCTGGACCGATGGATTGTCTCCAAGCTACAGTCCCTGATCAAAGAAGTGGAAAGCTCCATGGACAATTATGACGCCACGAGAGCCACCCGTGCCATCATGAACTTTACCGTGGACCAGCTGTCCAATTGGTACGTACGATTGGCGAGGAAGCGTTTTTGGAGAGGGGAAATGAACCAAGACAAGCAGGCTGCGTATGAAACCTTATATGAATGCCTGATGGCCCTTAGCCAGCTGATGTCATCCTTTGCTCCATTCTATTCGGACTGGATGTTTGCCAACCTGACCGAAGGCGCCAAGGAGGCAGGACAGGAAATTCCAGCATCCGTGCACTTGACCGACTGGAAAGCAGCGGATGATGGGCTGATCAATGAAGATTTGGAAGCCAGCATGCAGTTGGCACAGGACATTTCATCATTGGTGCACAGCTTAAGAAAGAAGGACAAGCTGAAAGTACGCCAACCCCTTCAAAAGATCCTTATCCCGATCTTGAATGAAAAGACGAGACAGCAAATCCAACACGTGGAAGAGCTGATCAAATCTGAGGTGAACATCAAAGGAGTAGAATACATCGACGATGCCTCAGGGATATTGGTAAAAAATGCCAAGCCAAACTTCCCGCTGCTTGGAAAGCGCTTTGGTCCGAAAATGAAATTGGTGGCCGGAGCCATAAGCAAATGGGGACAAGAAGAAATCAATCAATTGGAGCGAGATGGCTCCATTGAGATCGAAATAGATGGCGAACAAGCCCGCTTGGCACAAGAAGAAGTCCTCATCACCTCCCAAGATATTCCGGGTTGGTCGGTAGCCAGTGCAAACGGCATTACCGTGGCCTTGGATGTCACGCTGAACGACGAACTCAAGCAAGAAGGCATTGCTCGGGACTTGGTCAATAGGATCCAAAACCTTAGAAAAGATATGGGACTGGAAGTGCAGGACAAAATCACCATTAAGGTGGCCAAGCTGAACGAACAAGTGGACCGCGCACTGGAAAACTTCTCGGCATATATCCAATCCGAAACGCAGGCCTTGTCACTTTCCGTAAACGGAGATGTGGAAGAAGGTACGGTCTTGGACATGGATGATTTCGAACTGAAAGTAAAGGTAGAAAAAGTATAAACTAAACGGGTGCGGCCCTAGTTGGTTTCGCAGAACTTATCGCAAATGAAATATTTAAAATACTTTGGCATTACCTTACTGGTCATTCTAATTGACCAAATCGTAAAACTCGCCGTCGATGCAAACATGGCGATGGGCACAGCTGGCCAAATCAAACTATTAGGTGACTGGTTTAAGCTCCATTACACGACCAATCCAGGAATGGCCTTTGGCATGGAATTGGGCTCGGAATATGGAAAATTGATCTTGACGACCTTTCGGCTAGTGGCCATGATCGGTATCGGATATTACCTTTATTACCTGATCAAGAAAAAAGTACATCCCGGCTATATTACCTGTATCGCGATGATTTTAGGCGGGGCCATTGGAAATTTGGTGGACAGTGTCTTCTATGGAGTGCTTCTGGACAATGCGCCCTTTGATGCCAGCACCCCATGGTTTCACGGACAAGTCGTAGACATGTTTTACATCGACATTTGGGAAGGCTTTATCCCCGATTGGGTTCCGCTCTGGGGAGGAAGTTATACCGCCCTTTGGCCGATATTCAATGTAGCCGATGCCTCTATCTTTATGGGGGTAGTTTTCATTCTTCTGTTCCAGAAAAAATTCTTTGCAGAAAACCTCAAGCATGAGGAAGAAGACGAAATCCAGCGACAGTTTATCGAAGAAAAATAATTTATAAGCCTCGGAATTTTCCGAGGCTTTTTTGATATCATATGACGAGAAAAGGTCGAACGAATGCTGAAATCTTACACTAGGATAAATCAGCAGGCTCCTCCCTTTCTCCCATTTTATATTTTCTACTCCACTTCACGATCAGCGGTGTGATGATGACGGTGGGCAACAACCAAATGACCAATGGTGGAAGAAAGTAAATATTGACCACCAAGAAAGCGGTCAAGCTCGCAATATACGCTCCACACATCCGGGCAATATGTCCACGCAACCAAAATGTCCGGCTCTTTATGATCCCTTGGTAAAACTTAATGTCACCATAAACCATTAATGTTCCGATTGCTCCAAACACCAGCATGACCACGCCAAAGAAATTCCCTTGGGAAAGGCTTCTGGCTCCTTGCACAAAAAAAGCCAACGCAAAAAGTATCATCATTCCCGACAATCCCCAATCAATCCATTTTGCCTTGTTGCGGTGGGGTAACCCTTTCAACTTCAAGTACCGGTAACCCGATCCGACCATATACAAGGTAAACGCTCCAATTACAAACAAAAATGTATTGGGATGCATCACTGACAACACCAATCCTGATAAACTGGCCAATAGCATCCCCACATAAAAACCCTTTCCAAACTTTCGATGTGGGCCATCACCTTTGGGGCGAATCATGGCGATCGTTCCAAAAAGTAAACCGACTCCTCCACCAACGATATGGAGCCCTAAAATGAAATCAAAAATGGTCACATCCATGTTATTTAACTATCCCTAAACCCTAATACATTCATTGGCAGGAATATATAAAAACATTCATGAATTAGGACTTCACAAACGGGAATGAAAGAGGAGTTTATCCGTATAAGTAGAATATTCACATTCAC
>JGI2924J29684_1078061_pt1 | contig 29731 bp, 23 predicted proteins | sample BenlonsequencITS_FD_29684 | JGI IMG/M metagenome (IMG submission 29684)
CCGGGGCGGCAATAATCATCAAGCCGGCAAGAATCAAAAATAGCACCTTTCCGGTTTTCCCATCTGTACATCTCTTCATGGACCACTCCTCAAAAATAATTTTTGCATGTGCATGCATGTATCGAATGCAAGAAGCGTACCAAGCGGAATGTTTCATGAGGGAGAAAAATATGTTATTTCAACAGAATAAATTAAAAAACCAATTTTTATTCAGATCAGAAAGACTTACCGGCATATGTTCAATTTTAGGACACTTTGTCCAGACACTCTGCCGACTTCCGCTACAGGAAACTCCAACTTTCTTTTCAGCTTCTTGCAGCGTGCTATCAACGGCAGTATGACAAAAAAAGCAGCCGTAGAGGGGCTGCTTTTTCCCGACAGAAAGCCTTCTGGCTACCTATTTTTTGGATCAACTAATAGAGGGTACACGATTTCATTCCAAAATTTTCCCTCGTCGATGAAATTTTGTATTGCAGCCTTTTTGCTGCCGACAGGTCCTTGCTCTTTTTCATAGGCGATGCTCCTCCCGTAATCGGGGCCCATCTCGGCGTTCACATCAACATAGACACCATATATGGGCTGAGGGGTATTGTCCGCAGGCCGAGGATCATTATTCCAGGAAAGCACGACCGAAGGATCGATCAGATATGCCGCCGCAAAAAGGTCCCAAATATTCGTCGGCGCATCATCCATACCCCGCTTATAAAAGAGCGACTGCAAGCCTGGGAAGGTTTGAGCTACCATCTTCTTGTAGAGCTCAAGTGGCATTCCTCCGGTATTGTGGTTTGCCTCCAAACCGGAAATGACCTGGTTTCCATAGCGCTTATATGATTCCGACTCAGGATCCCCCCATGCTGCTCGAAGAGCGATCTTTGCAGCATCGGGATCGGCCCACCAGTTAAATTCGGCCGACGCAGAGGAATTGCCCGGCAAAAAGAATGAACCGCCCATATAGATTATTTCTTTTACTTTTGACGGAAAGGATGGATCTCTCATGATGGCTCTGGCGATATTGGTAAGAGGGCCAATAGCCACAATGGTCACTTCTCCGGGGTACGTATTTACGGTGTCTACAAGAAAATCTACGGCTTCATCTCTTCCTTGAGGATCGGGATTTTCCGTATCGTAGACATAGGGATAAACAGGGCTTTCATTGTATAACGTCTTATAGAGTTCCGCCCATCGTGCCATGGGATCGAATTCAATACCGTTGTAGGTTTCGGGGTCGATGGCGGACCGCAGATATCCGCCCCACGAGACGACAGGACTTATTGCCAGCTCGGCGGAGAGGACCTCGGGCTCAGCCCTCCAGGAACGGATTCCGTAACGACTGCCTGCATAAAGCGGAACGGTAGAACCAATGGCCTCCAGCTGCCGTACACCAGTTGCCATACCTCGGGGCATTGGTGTGTTCCCGGAAACCACTGTAACACCGAGAAGTTCTGTACGTGGAGAGCGATCAAGAAGGATCATGGCCATGCCGTCGTCAAACAGTTCCACCATGTCGGTATCCAATATTACCTTTCGTGCGCCCTGCACCTTCTCCACATCCCTCGTTTCATAGCTCATGCTCTCTCCGCCACCGTTTGCCCAAACAGCTGCCGACACTACCACTAAGGAAACAGCGGCAATCAGCTTTCTCAATTTGCCCATGGATCACTCCTTACTATGATTTTGCATGCCATGCATCAGACATATAGCAAAAAACATACCAACCAGGAGTACCAATACAGGAGTCTACCATTTTATTACATAATATCAAGTTAGAATCATCTACAGGACGAAACAAGTTTTTCGTTGACGGTCATGGTATTGAGTTGTACAATTTTCGTACAATATGTCTGTACAGAGTGATGAAAGAAGTATGCAAATTGTATTGATAGATGATAATGAAGCATATTGCGAAAGCATGAGGCAAAGCCTTAGCCTCCATCAAATCGATTGTCATTACAGCACACATGCCGAAGAGGGCTTGGCACTTCTTGGAACCGGTCACTGTGAAGCAGCACTCATCGACATCATGCTCGGAAGCATCTCCGGCATCGACCTTCTCAAAGAGATAAAACGAAAAAAACCGGAACTTCCGGTCATCATGATAACGGGATATGGTACGATCGAGACGGCGGTAGAATCAATAAAATATGGTGCGTTTGATTACATTCAAAAACCAATCCGCTTCGAAAAACTGTTACGGCTGCTTGCTACCATATCCCGCCTCAATGAGCTTGACAATGAACGTTCTTCACTCAAGGAAAAGGTTCTCAGACAGGCGCCTCCTATTATCAGCAAAAATAAAGCAATAGAAGCACTCCTTCTTCAGATGAAAAAGCTTGCATTGGCAAACTTGCCGGTGCTCATCACCGGTGAAAACGGAACAGGAAAAGAGCTTTTCGCTCAGCATCTTCATCTCAGATCGCCCAGAGGTCATCGGGAGATGGTGACGGTGAACTGTGCGGCTCTCACCGAAGGACTTCTCGACAACGAACTCTTCGGTCATGAGAAGGGGGCCTACACAGGGGCCGTCTCCGACCATGTCGGTCTTTTTGAAAAAGCGCACAATAATACGCTTTTTCTGGACGAAATAGGAGATATGTCGTTGTCTACTCAGGCTAAGATCCTTCGGGTCCTTCAAAACCAGGAAATACGCAAGGTCGGAAGCAGTAAGACAATAAAGATCGATGTGAATATCATTGCAGCGACAAATAAAAATCTTGAGACATTAATCGAACAAGGGAAATTCAGGGAAGACCTCTATTACCGGCTCAAGGCCGCCCATCTCAAAATTCCGCCCTTGCGCGACAGAAGGGAAGATATTGTGCCCTTAACCGAATATTTTCTTGCGTCCTACTCCAAGGAGCATAAGAAGCCCATCACGGGAATTACCTCGGAAGTTCAGGACCTTTTCTTGGCGTATCACTGGCCAGGTAACGTACGAGAGCTGAGAAACTGTATTCACTATGCATGCACCATGACATCGGATTCGATACTACACATCCAGGAATTGCCTGCCGACATTCTTTCCATACGAAATCTGCCGTCGGAGAGGCAGGGGGCTTTTGAGCTGTCGGAGAAGGAGATTATAGTCAAAACGCTCCAGCGTTTCCATTACAATAAATCAAAGTGTGCACGGCACCTTCATATCAGCCGCAGCACACTGTATAACAAGTTGCTCAGATATGGCATCGAGGGATGATCTGATTCGGCTGGAACATATCAGTGCCTCCTATGGTGAAGTGCCCGTTCTTTCGGATATTTCACTCACCATCAGGCCTGGAGAAATTCATGCACTGGTGGGGGAACATGGTGCAGGAAAATCCTCGCTGGCGCTTTTGATAAAAGGTGAAGTTCCAATAAAAAGCGGAAGCTTCTTTATGAAGGGAGTCGCTCAGCAAAACTATGTAAATCAAAAGGCCGATCGCTCCAACATCTGCCTGGTAAAACAGAGAATACCGCTTTCAAAGGCGTACACTGTTGCTGAAAATCTTTTCATCGGCAATAAAGATGTCATTGGCGGGCTGTTTACATTCTTTAATGCCGCAGCAATACGGCTCGAGGCTCAAAATTATATAAAGCAGCATGGCTTCCGCCTCGACCCTCTGGCAAGGACAGCCAATCTGAACATGGCAGATAGGGCCCTTGTCGCCATTCTCAGGGAACTGTACAAAAAACCTCGTCTGCTCATCCTTGACGAAACCCTTGAAAAACTCTCTTCGATCAATCTGATTAAGATCATACCTATGCTTCATCAATTAACCAACGAGGGATCGTCGGTCCTTTTTATTACCCACCAGATCGACGATGTTTATCACATAGCAGATAGGGTTTCTATTATCCGTCACGGTGAACTACTGCTGAGCGAAGAGACAAACCGGATCGACAAAATAAACCTTATACGTATAGCCTATACGCAAATGTCGGAACGAGAGGACCGGCAGCATTCGAATAGTGAATTCTATCAACTGCTTCGTTATAACGAAGCCATACTAAAAAGTCTTCCCATCAATCTTCTGGTTCTTGATACGAAATATGATGTAAAGCTAATCAACGATACTGCCAGGGATTTTTTCAACCTCAACAGACTCGATTTCGATGTTCATATCGAAGGCCTTTTTCAGGGTAGTGATAAAGAGGCCATGGAGAAGATTCAGGAGTCCATCCACAGGAAAAAAGAGACCATGCTTTTTGATATTCCTCTGAAAGTGAACGGAAAAAATATGCAAACGAATTTCATTGTCTATCCCGTTCTCGACGGTCTTCACCCTCTAGGATATATCATCATTCTCGAAGATATCACCGAACGGGAAAGGATGAGGGAACAACTCATCCTTTCAGAAAAACTTGCCGCACTCGGACTTCTTGCCGCAGGGGTTGCCCATGAAATCAATAATCCCTTGGGAATCATCTATAATTATCTCGAATCACTAAAATGGCTAACGGAGGGAAATCAAGAATCTAAAAAGCTTATCGACAATCTCGAGGAGCAGTTCGAATACATTGCAAACATCGTGGCGAACCTTCTTTCTTTTTCAGAAAACAGGGAACTGTCAACAGAGCCTTTCAATATTGTCTCTCTCATAAGAGAACTGATCAACCTTGTCCGTTTCAATGCACAGGCAAAGCATATTGAGATCCATTTTGAAACCGACGACTGGCCCCTGCTGGTCTCTGCCGACCGAAATGAGATAAAACAGGTTCTTCTTAATCTTCTGAAAAATAGTTTTGAAGCACTAGGCAGCAACGGTACCATAGCACTCACCGCCCACGAGATGAAAAAAGGGGGAAAGCCGGAGGCTTGCATCACCATCAGAGATAATGGAACGGGTATCAAACTTGAAAATCCAAACGACATATTCCTTCCTTTCACTTCGACGAAAGGATCCAACAGTGGAAATATCGGCCTTGGCCTTTCCGTCAGTTATAACATCATCAAAAAGAACAAGGGTTCTATCACCGTGGAAAACCTGCTCCCCAACGGCTGCAAATTTTCTTTATGGCTCCCTTTATAGGAAAAACCGAAGATGATGAAAAAAGACCAGATAACATTTCCGTTTACCTTCTTTTCGTTCATCGTATCCCTTCTCTTTTTTCTGATCTGCTCCCTGCTGTATGCATGGGGGGCACCACCGTGGCTTGAGAATTTTCCCTACGCCTCCGGCCTGCGATTTCTTCTTGCTCTGGGGATCTACCTACTCTCCTGCAGCGCCTATCTTCTGATGAAAAGTGCGGAACTTTTTATGGGTCGATCATATTCCTTCCCAAAGTCCTTTTCTCTTGCCTTCCTTCCCGTCGTGATATTTTCCGGGCTGGTCCTTTTCGGAAGTTCACTGCAGTTGCTTCGGGGCTTCTATTTTGCGTCCGATGCTATCCTTTGGATTATTGCCTCATTGATATTCTACCGCCTTGATACAAAGCAAAAAAACCTGGTCCGCTACGAAATGAGCATCCGCCTGTGGAAGGTCTTCTTTGTCGTTTTCGCCGTTGCCGCACTTTTTTCGCTTTTTTCCATCATGCCGACAGCGGTGGTATTGTTCTTTCGTATTATACTCTTGCTATGTGCCGTCTTTGCAAGCCTGATGCTGAACGGCCCCCGCTATCGGCAAAAGGAGGGGACGGAAGAGTTTGCAAAAGACTACGCACTCTCACCGCGAGAAACCGAAATCACGGCCCTCCTGCTTCAAGGGAAAACAAACGCAGAAATTTGCCAGTCGCTTTTCATATCCTTAGCCACGGTTAAAACCCATATTGCATCTATTTTTAGAAAAACAGGGGCACGGAACAGGACAGAATTGTCCGCTCTCTTTCGAAACGGCTAAAATCATACTTTTGGATGATACCAAGGTGTCGCTTTTGCATCTACGTTAGCTCCAGGAGGATAGAGAATGAAAAATCATATACTGAAAACAGTTGCTTTTATCTGTATGTTGCTCCTTTCAACGGGAAGCGTGTTCCTCTCGTGTGTGACGGCAGCACCCGAAAAACGGAGAACAAGCGATGCGATCGCAGTGGTCAATACAGGAAAAGATGATGAGGGAAAAATTTTTAGCGGCTGGGTCTACCAGCATATCAGCTCCGTTATGCTGATCGACGATTCCGATCGATCTCGAAAGATCGAGCTTTCATCCGAACAGTGGCGTTACAATCAATCGACAAGCGAGCTCGAGCTTCATCTAAGCATCCCCTTTGATGACTATATCGTGCATATGGAAGGCGAGCCATTACACCCCCAGCAGTGTGTGCTTCACGGCATTGCGACGACAATGGACGACCTTTTGGTGATTCTCGACGGACGGCTTGCCATTGAAGACTACGATTATCGTATAAGCGAATCCGGAGACAGAGTAGTGTTCCGGGATGATATCGATCTTAGAAAGCACGACTGGTTCATCAGATATGCAACGCAAACGGGGGCGGCAAGTATGGGAGAATGGAAACCTGACGATCGCGACCGACTTGCCTATATTGAGGCGGAGCACAGCCGCCGGGTATTGGACGCATGGTATGATTCTCAAGACGAGTTTTGGTTCTTTGAGGCAGGGGATTGGCCTGAAGAGCCGCCCACGATCATCCGAAGAGCGGCGACAAAGCAGGAACTGGAAGCCTTTAAGGCCTGGCCGATGCCTGTCATAAAGTTTCGCCCCGATAGTTCAAATAAAGAGTTGAGTAAGGAGCTGGGTTTCGATGCCTCGCTCCCGGACCGGTATTCAGCAACAAAATGTATCGAGGAGTATGCGAAGAACGGAAAGCTGGTCAGAACGCTTTGCGTACGTTATGATCTTGCCAGCGAAAATCACGAAGGATACGGCCTGGAGATAGTACTCTCAACCGGGGATCCTAATTCGGATGCAGAAGAGAGCCCGGAATATGTCATCGATAAAGCAGAACTTGATATAGGCCTGAGGGTAGAAAGGACGAGATGGTGGGGGATGAGAATGACCAGCTTTGAAGGTGAGAAGCCGACAGTAGTGCGCATGACCTCATGGAGCTGGAAGGATGGTACGGTCTATTTTTCCGCCATGGCAGACGAAAGCGAAGAGGAAGCCTGCCAAAAGCTTATCAGCGATATTATTACCTTTCGAAAGGAGGTTCAATGAGCTATCCGGAGCCGACCGTCAGCGCGGTCATTCTTAATCCGGAGAGGAAGCTTCTTCTCTGCAGGTCGCACAAGTGGGAAGACAAATATGTCATTCCCGGCGGCCATATCGAGTGGGGAGAGAAGATGGAAGAGGCGCTGAAAAGAGAAATTCTTGAGGAGACGGGCCTGCAGATCCACGATATCAGGCTTATCGGTTTGCAGGAGTCCATCTTCAGTGAAAAGTATCACAGTCGAAAGCATTTCATCTTCATCGATTACCTTTGCAGAAGCGACTCATCCGAGGTGAGACTGAACGATGAAGCGGAATCATATCTCTGGATCGATCCGCAGGAGTGTAAGGATCTTGATCTGGGAGGCTTTACTGCATCGCTTCTCGAGCGGGTTTTCGGTTTGAACTCCGGTGAAGATATGCATCAGGTAAGCATCTTTTACAACTACAAATGATGCTTTTTCATCTTTCGCCACAGGGTGCTTGCGTCGATACCAAGCAGTCGGGCCGCATCTTTTTTGCTCGAAGATAGCTCAAGGGCCTTTTCAATGGTCTCTTTCTCACGCGTTTCGTATACCTGCGCGAGTGAAATTCCCTGCGGCTGCAGCCGCAGGGAGGGGGCGGGTTGTTCCATACAGGAAACGACCTCTTTGAGGTCTGCGGTATCTCCTTCGGACAGGACACAAAGCCGTTCACAAAAATTATAGAGTTCCCGTACATTTCCGGGCCAGCCGCTTTCCAGAATCACCTGTTCGGCCGACGGGGTCAGGCGACGAAGGACTGAATGGAGTCGCGAGCGATTCTGCTCTATAAAATGGTAACAGAGGTCAATGATATCCCGACCCCTGGCACAAAGGGGAGGAAGCGTCAGCTTCAAAACATTGAGTCGGTAGAGAAGATCCTCCCGGAATTTTCCTTCGGCGACAAGGGCCTTAAGGTCCTTATTCGATGCCGAAATAATGCGAATGTCGATGGGAATCACCTGGTCATGGCCGATACGCATGATTTCCCGTTCCTGCAGGACCCGGAGGAGACGACTCTGCAGCTTGGGAGAAATGTCGCCAATCTCATCGAGGAACACGGTCCCTCTGTGGGCCAGCTCGAAAAGGCCGACCTTCCCTCCCTTGGATGCACCGGTGAAGGCGCCGTCCACATAGCCGAACAACTCGCTCTCTAAAAGATCCTCGGCAAGGGCTGCACAGTTGATAGCAACAAAGGGCTGATTGCGCCTTCTGCTGTCGTTGTGAATGCTCTGGGCAAAAAGCTCTTTCCCTGTTCCCGTCTCTCCAAAGATAAAGATGTTCGATTCCACCTGACTAAACTTTCGTGCGACCCTTACAGCCTCACCGATGGCCGTCCCGTTTCCGATGATATCTGCAAAGCTGTACTTTGCCACCAGACCCTTCTTATGCAGCTTCGTGCGAATCTTTCCCTCCATCTCCTGAATCTCGGTAACATTGGAAAAGGTGATCACCGCTCCGGCATCCCCGGCAGGAGCACAGTTGAGGGTATACATCCGTTTTCCGATAAGCACCAACTCACCGAGGATCTTCTTTCCGGAACGGAGGACCTCACTCAAATCCACTTGCGGAAGTAGTTTCTCTACCGCCAGAGGATTTTTCGCCTTTTCCAAGGCTGGAAACACTTTCAGCGCATGGTTGTTGGCAACGGCAACGGCCCCTTCCCGATCAATGGAGAGGATTCCTTCAAAGGAGTAATCCATAATGCTCTTGAACCTGTCGCTTCGCTCCCGTTCCCTTCTCATTAATCGAATAGATCGGACCGCCTCATCAATGGCCTGGAGGATGGTTTTACGCCCCGATTCTATCATGATACTGTTGATTCCCCGATCCCGGCAGAGGTAATAGCCTGTCCGTCCCGCAATAACCGCTTCCGCCCCTTCTTGCATCACCCTGTCGATCGTTTCCGGAAGATAGGCAGGATCATCGACCTGATATCCTTCGATACAGCAGGGAAACACATTCTTTATCTCGTCGATGCCGTAAACCGTGTTGAGGGGACCGATGATTGCAATCTTCTCCGGCCTGTAACGATTGATACAGCTGTTCAAAGCGGTGGTAATATCGAAACCGGTAACAGTCATGTCGATCAATGGAATACCGAGCTTTTTTATTCGGTTGGCGGAATAGCCCCTGGCAATAACAATATCGGTATCAAGGTTTAGGGTATCGATCTCATCAAAAGTCCTCATGATGACGGACTGCGAGATGACCGACCGTTCCGGGTGCTGGGAGAAAATCTCTTCAACGGTTCCCTTCATCGATGCGTAAGGAACAATAAACGTAATGCGGATCAAATCTTTTCCCCCTTGAAGCAGTTTGCAGGTATGCATCTATAGTTGCATTATTGCAATACCGTATAGTCAAACAATTTCATCCCGCCCGTAGAATAAAAAAGGCAGCAGCAAGTTTGTTATTATAACGTATAGAAATAGATTCTCCATAATAGTTTTTACCTCTTTTTTCATTCATAAAGGCCGTTCTTGGCATTCTATTTGCTTTAGATGTGTAAGACTTTCTACCTGGAGAAGATGCAATGAACTACGATCTACTTTTTTCCACAAAAGGGGAAAAGAAACTGGAAGTTGCCGTTATCGGTGTTCGGGGATTCAACCATTCCCTTTTTATTTACGGCTCACGGAACGATGCAATATCGATCCGTATTCTTTGCGGGAGAACTGCACAGAAGTGTATTGATGCGTATCTGTCGGTAGGTATCAAGCGGGAGAACATTGCCCTCTGCAGTTCCACAGCAGAAGGGCTGTCGGCCTTCGGAAAAGGCATGTATCTTGTTTTTACCGACATTGATACGGCAATGAGCATGCCCTGCGATCTTGTTGTGGAAGGGACCGGCAATCCCGAGGCATCGGCACGATATGCCCTTTCTGCTATCGAGCACCATAAGCATATTGTGATGGTGACAAAGGAATCGGATTCCGTCGTCGGATCACTTCTTGCAAAAAAGGCAAGGGAACAGGGAGTAATCTACTCTCTGGCCGAAGGAGATCAGCCGGCTCTTCTCATCGGCCTGGTCACATGGGCACGAAAGGCAGGACTCTCCATCGTGAGCATAGGAAAATCGAGTGAATATGATTTCATCTTTGATCCGGAACGCTCAACCATGCAGGTGCTGGACAGAACGGAGGAGGTGTCGGGATTCGAGAAGGTTTGGAGTTTAGGAGAAAATAGCCGGCAGACCGTAGAGCAGAGGAGCGCGCTTTTATCCGATTTTGGTCAGCGGGCCATACCGGACCTTGCCGAAATGTCTATTGTCTGCAACCATCTTCCGGAATTCACTCCCGATATCTCCAGCTTCCACTGCCCCATCGCCCGTGCCGTTGAGATTCCCGATCTTATGTGCCCGGAAACAATGGGAGGGCTCTTCTCCGGTGAGGCGAGAATCGATGTCATCAACTGCTTGCGGCGTCCCGATGAGCAGAGCCTGGAGGGGGGCGTCTATGTCGTGGTAGCCTGTGACGACGAAGAGACGTGGCAGGTACTTCAGGATAAGGGGGTTCCGGTAAGCCGAAACAAAAAGACGGCTTTGCTATACTATCCTGCCCACTACCTCGGATTCGAGGCGCTCTTCAGTGTTCTTTCCGTCGGATTATTAGGATTGCCGACCAGCAGTCCGGATCCAAGACCTCGCTATGACCTCGTGGCCCGATCGGTAAAACCGATGACCAAGGGTACGGAGCTACAGGCAAAGGGACACCATCACATCATAGAGGGTTTTGAAGGGATTTTGCTTCCGGCCCAGGGCATATCGGCTCATACGCAACTTCCCTACTATCTTGCCGACGGTGCACGGCTCAAAGAGGATATACCGGCAGGAACCCTGTTGAATGCCGATATGCTTGAACGACCGGATGATGCGATTCTCTGGAAGCTTAGAGAGGAGCAGGATACCATTTTCGCACTATGAACTGTATAAATATTGCAAATTCACAAGAAAATGACCGAATTCATTGCACGAATGCAATCAAGGAGGAATTGGGATATGAATCCGATTCGAAGCAGTAGCGTGCTAATTTGTTAATATATCGTAAGTTGGTTTTATAAACACCAACAGCGCAAACATTGGCATGTTGTTTGCTTTATAACGCTAAAGAACAAGGTAGAAAAAAAGTCGACCGAATCCCGGGTAATCGAGAGGCTTTGAATTTTTACTAGTACACCACAAGGAGAAGGAAATGAAAAAAGCTATGTTTATGCTGACAGTAACAGTTTTGCTGACGGCAAGTCTATTTGCAAACGGAACACCGGAAGGCGATGGAGGAGCGGCGATCTATCCGGACAATGTCGTGGAATTCGTGGTACCGGCAAGTGCCGGCGGCGGTAGCGACACGCTGGCCCGTTTGATTCTTGAAATCATTCATGAAAACAATCTGGTGGATGGAACCATGGTCATCGTCAATAAGCCTGGTGGGGCAAGTGCGGCAGGCCATGCCTATATCATGGGGAAGAAAGACGGCAACTATACGATTTTCACCATGAATGCGGCGCATGCCCTGGCGGCACGGGCAAACAAATCCATTCAGGACAGGGAGTTTACACCAATCGCGAACCTTGCAATGGATAATGTCCTTCTTGTTGCAAAGGCCGACGGCCCGTACAAGGATTTCCAAGGCGCCTTGAAGGCTATCAAGGAACATCCGGAAAGTATTCTGGTTGGAATTGCCGACAATCTCGATAAACTCTGCGTCGCACAAATCAACATGGAAACAGAAACCGAATTTTCAACGGTATATTTCGACGGGGCGGGCGAAATCGCAACGGCCCTTCTCGGCGATCATATCCAGCTTGGCATCTTCAATCCGAATGAATGCCTTGGTCAGATCCAGGCGGGTACCATGGTTGCCCTTGCCGCCTTCTCCACCGATCGGCTTGAAGCCCCCCTCGACACTGTGCCTACCTTTGCAGAACTGGGATATCCGAATATCGAGTTTCAGATGTTCAGATCGATTATGGGTGGGCCTGGAATGAGTCCCGAGGTACAGCAGTACTGGAGTGATGTTATGCAGAAAGTAACCGAAACCGAGACCTGGAAGAACAACTACATCAGGAAAAACGGTCTGGAAGCAAAATTTATGCCTGCTGACGAATATGCCGAATACCATGAAAGAATGGCGGAGCGGCTGTATCAAATGGGCAATATCATCGGTTTGTTCAAGTAGTTTGGCCGACTTCACATTCTAAACACGAATAGCGGGAGAATCCGAGATGCTTCAAGGATTCTCCCGCTCTTTTCCCATTTCGATTTCTTCGAGGAGTGTTAACCAATGGATCTCGTAATTTCGGTAATCATAATAGCTATCTCGGCCTTTTGGATAGATCAAGGGATAACCCGATACGGATTTTGGCCCGACGGCATTCCAGGCGGAGGTTTTATCCCTGTTCTCTTCGGTATCGTCGCTCTTATCGCTTCCGTTGCGGTGATAGCGCTTCGCAAAAGAAAACATGAACAGCCAGCCCCCGTCGACTACACGGCATTTATTCCCATCGGTGCAGGCGTGGTCGGTATTGTGTTCATTCAGACCCTTGGAATTTCCCTTGCGGTATTTTTTTTGATGTTCCTCTGGATGAAGTTTCTCAGCAAATATTCGTTTCTTAAATCCATTGGGGTCAGCTTAGCTTTTACGCTCTTTATCTTCGGTGTCTTTCGTGTATGGCTCAGGGTTCCATTCCCCTCAGGCCTCTTTCATCTGATGTGAGGTGATGCATTATGAATAACTTCGATCTGCTTTTGCACGGCCTCAACACGGCCCTGTCTCTTAATAATCTGCTGGTTGCCGGAATCGGGGCCTTTCTCGGTATCATCGTCGGTGCAATGCCCGGCATCGGTGCGGTAACGGGTGTCTCACTTCTTCTTCCCATGACCTTTAAGATGAACCCAACCACGGCAATTATCATGCTCGCAGGTATCTACTACGGCAACATGTACGGTGGCTCATACAGTGCAATACTTTTGAACATCCCGGGAGATTCCCCGGCGGTCATGACCGCAATGGCGGGCTACCCCCTCAGCCGCCAGGGCAAGGGAGGGAAAGCCCTTTTCACCGCAAACATCGCCTCCTTTTTCGGAGGGACCATCGGAATCATCGCCCTTACGGTCTTCGGTCCGGTCATTGCCAACTTTGGTCTCAAATTCGGCCCTGCGGAGATTGCCTCCCTTATTTTTCTGGCACTCACATCCATCGGGTGGCTTTTGGGAGAAGACTTTCTCAAAGGAATCATAGCCACGAGCCTCGGCATTCTCCTTTCAACCATCGGCATGGACCTTTTGTCCGACGGGTCCCCCCGCTTTACCTTCGGCAGCATTAATCTTTTAAGCGGGATATCCTTCATTCCCCTTGTCATCGGCATGTTCGGCATTACCCAGGTGATGGATTTAATGTCGGGGAAAAACGACGACAGTCTTACCGACGGACGAAGATTGACCATCAGGGAAAGCATTCTTAATAAGAAAGAACTCAAACGGATCTCACTGCCCATACTCAAAAGTTCGATCCTCGGCAATTTTGTCGGCTTTCTTCCCGGCGCAGGAGGAACGACCGGTTCCTTTCTGGCGTATATCCTGGAAAAGAAGACCGGCAAAAATAAGAATATGGACCAGGGCGCCATCGAGGGGGTTGCGGCTTCGGAATCGGCCAACAACGCCTCGGCTGTCGGGGCCTTTGCTCCCCTGCTTTCCCTGGGAATTCCGGGATCGGCGACCTCGGCCGTTCTGCTCGGAGGGCTGATGATGTGGGGGCTTCAACCCGGTCCGCTCCTCTTTTCCGAACAGCCTGACTTCGTCTGGGGCCTTATCGGCTCCATGTATATCGGAAACCTGATCTGTGTGATTGCTGGCCTTGCCATCATTCCCTTTCTCATGTCGATTCTCCGTATACCGAGGGGAATCATCGCCCCGATGATTGTCGTTATTTGTATCGTCGGATCCTATTCGGTGAATAACAGCATGTTCGATGTGTGGTTCATGATAGGAGCGGGAGCGGTTGCCTATATTTTAAAGAAGAACAATTATCCAATAGCGCCCGCCCTTCTCTCCTTTGTTCTGGCAACACGGTTTGAGCGTTCCATACGGCAGGCTTTTTCAATATCACATGGAAGTGCGCTCATTTTTATTCAGAAACCGATATCGGCGGTGCTCCTTGCCCTGACCCTCCTTTTCCTCTGTTCCCCTCTGCTGCTGAAACTGGTCCATAAAGGAAGCAAACGATGAACATAGGTGTTATTGCCGACGATTTTACCGGCGCAACCGACATAGCGGGATTTTTGGTAACGAACGGGATCAGAACGATTCAGACGACGGGTATTCCAGACGAAAGGTTCGAGGCTGAGGCCGAAGCCTATGTCATCAGCCTCAAATCGAGATCATGTCCCGCCGAAGAGGCTGTACACCTTTCCCTCGAAGCCCTTCACTGGCTTCGTGACAAGGGATGCGAACAAATTTTCTTCAAATACTGCTCAACCTTCGACAGCACTACAAAGGGAAATATCGGGCCGGTAACCGACGCCCTCCTTGATGAGATGGGAGAGGAGTTCACCATTCTCTGTCCTGCCCTTCCCGTCAACGGACGTACCCTCTATCGCGGTTACCTCTTTGTCGGAAACCAGCTGCTCAGCGAATCGGGAATGCAGCATCACCCCGTCACTCCCATGAGGGATTCGAATATTGCCCGTCTCATGGAACAGCAATCAAGAGGAAAGGCGGGGAATGTATATGTTGAGGTTCTCGACAAGGGGCCCAGCGCCTTGAAACGGGAGCTTCTATCGCTAAAAGAAAAGGGAATCCGCTATGCGGTCATGGACACGCTCAATCAGGGGCACCTCGACACCATAGGAGCGGCCGTCGCCGACCTTCCCCTGGTTACCGGTGGATCGGGGCTTGCCGCAGGGATAGCCCGCAACCTACATAAAGAAGGAGAAAAGCGTTCGGCAGGAGAAGCGGGGCGTCCGAAAAAAGGGGCGACGGTGATTATCGCAGGATCCTGTTCCAAGGCGACGAACCGGCAGGTTGCCCGGTATCGGGAAAAGGCCCCTTCGCAGTTTATCGATGCACTTCGCTGCAGAACAGACGCAGGCTACCTCGACGAACTTTACGCCTGGACGACAGCAGCCATCGAGGATGGTGCAACACCCCTGCTATACGCCACGAAGCAGGCAAGCGAACTTGAAAAGCCGGCATATGCCTCCCAGGATGTGGGAAGGGCCATCGAAGAGCTTTTCGGAAAACTTGCAAGCAGGCTTCTCGGAGCCGGGGTAAAGAATTTTATTGTTGCTGGAGGAGAAACGGCTGGTAAGGTGGTACAAAGCCTTGGTCTTTCGGCCTTTTTCATCGGCCCTCAGATCGATCCCGGGGTTCCCTGGGTCAGGGCCGTCGGTCAGGAGCTCTACCTTGCACTGAAGTCGGGCAATTTCGGCAGTGATGATTTCTTTGTAAAAGCCCAGGAGTTTTTTGTATGAACGAAGAACAGCTGAGGATGGAGATGGTACGTATCGGGAAATCTCTTTTTGATAGAGGGTATGCCGTCGGAGGAGCCGGGAATATCTCGGCTCGTATCGACGGGGAAAGCATCATTGCAACCCCTTCCGGCTCCAGCTTCGGGCGCCTATCCGCCGGGGAGCTTTCCGTTGTCGACATGACCGGTAAGCTTCTTTCCGGCCCGCGTCCCTCCAAAGAGATACAATTTCACCTGTCCCTCTATCGGGGAGATCAGGAGTGCGGTGCCGTGCTTCACCTCCATTCTACCTGGAGTACCTTGCTTGCCTGTAGAAATGACATTAATCCTGACGAGGTCATACACCCCTTCACCCCATACTACGTCATGAAAATCGGCACATTGCCGCTGATCCCCTATTATCCTCCCGGGGATATCGGAATTGCCAGAGAACTGGCGGCATATGCAGGAAGGCATACAGCCTTTCTTCTTCAAAACCACGGTCCGGTGGTGACGGGAAAGAGCCTGTCCGAGGCAGGCGACACCATGGAAGAACTCGAAGAAACGGCAAAGCTTTCCTACCTGCTGGAGGGAAGCAAGGTCCGTTACCTCAGCTCCGGAGAAATCGCAGCCCTGAAGAAAGGAAGATAGGGATAGGAATATACACCCCATGCTCCTTCGTGCTATCTTGTGGGAAAGAGGAAGGAGCAGTCGTGGATAATAACGATATTTTACGAAGGGTTCGATATATCATCAATGGCGACGATAAAGAGATGACGGAAGTGCTGGCGCTGGGCGGATATACAATGTCCACCGAAGATATGGCGAACCTTCTGGCAAGAGACGATGAGCCAGGCTTTCTGCCGTGCAGGGATGAGGTACTTGTACGCTTTCTGGACGGGCTTATCCTGAAAAGAAGGGGCCCCTCCGATAAACCGGCCCCCCGGAACCTTTCTATTATTCCCGACAACAATCTTGTCCTCAAAAAGTTGCGCATAGCCTTTAATTTGCAGGAAGAAGCAATGCTGGATACCTTTCACAAGGCCGGATTCGACATCACGAAATCAGAGTTGTCCGCCTTTTTTCGCAAAAGAGGCAGCCGGCAGTACCGCGCCTGCGGGGACCAGGCCTTACGACGGTTTTTAAAGGGCCTTTCTATAAAGGATTAGGAGCAGCAATTGTGGAAGATGACAGGAGAGAACGCTGGAACAGCCGATACCGCAACGGCAATAACCATCACAAAGAGGCAAGTCCCATTTTCTTGAAAGAGACGGCACCGTTACAGCCGGGCAAAGCGCTGGATCTGGCAGCAGGAACAGGGCACAATGCAATGGCTCTGGCATCCCGGGGATGGGAAGTTACCGCTGTCGATTTCTCCGATGTTGCAATTGAAGCGGGAAAAGCAATGGCGGAGGAAGCCGGTCTTTCCATCCATGGGGTGATAGCGGATGTGAGGAGCTACGATCCCGCGCCCCAGAGCTTCGATCTGGTCACCATATGCTATTTCCACCCCGGCACGGAGCTGCTTGCCCTTGTTTTACAGAAGGCGCAGAAGGCCCTCAAGCATGAGGGTACCTTACTTGTGATCGGCCATGATGCGACAAACACGCTGGGTGGGCCGCAAGATCCGGAACTCCTCTATACGCCTCAAAAGCTCACGACGCTTCTCGCGGGGATGGAGATCATGAAGGCCGAAAGCCAACGGCATCCATCAGGGTATGATACCGATGGGGCGCCTGTGCAGGTGGATTGCGTCGTTACGGCAAAAAAGCGATAGATCGACGTTTTAGGGAATGAATTTATATCCTCTCCCGCGTATGGTCAGAATATGACGGGGGATGGCGGTTTCACCAAGCTTCTGCCGCAGCTTAGCAACATGAACATCAACGGTCCGGCTGGTGGCCTCGGAAGAATAACTCCAGACCTCATCCATGATTTGGTCCCTTGAAAGCACCTTATTCGGCCGCCGTACCAGATACTCCAAGAGTCGATACTCCTGGGCACTCAATAGAACAGGATCATCATCAAGATAGAGCTCTCTTTTATCGAGATCGAGCAGAAAGGTGCCAAACTGGTATCTTGGCTGCTCACCCTCTTCGGCCAAGGCTGAAGAGGCCATGGTCGCACGCCGCAAAAGCGCCTCAACCCTGGCAAGGAGGACATTCATGTCAAAGGGTTTCGCCATATAGTCGTCGGCTCCCTGTCTGAGGCCGGCAACAATGTCGATATCGCTGCCTCTGGCCGTAAGCATCAACACGGGAGTGTTAATGCCCGCCTTTCGGAGCCTTGAACAAACACTAAAACCGTCTCTTCCCGGAAGCATAATATCCAGGATAATCAGATCGTGCTGTCCCGTAAGAGCCGCGGCCTCTCCCCGCAGACCATCACCGGCAAGGGTAACCTCGTATCCTTCGACGCGCAGGCGGTCTTCAAGGGTCATCTGCAGACCCGGCTCATCTTCAATGATCAAAATGTTGCTCATCTTCTTCCTCTTCATACGGGACCCAGGGAATAACAAGAACAAATTTGGTCCCGGATGCTTTGCGTCCGTCGATTAATATTCTAGGGCTTTCGACACGAAGCGTTCCTCCCAATAAATGGGCCCTTTTAGACGCTAAGAACAGGCCAAGCCCAGATCCCTGTTCCTGCGCCTCTCTGCTTATTTTATCACGATAAAAGGGATCAAAAATACGCCTTTGCTCCTTGGGTTCTATTCCTCTGCCGTCATCCTCAACGGTAAAGACAAGACTTCGAGGCACCTGTAAGCGAGCAGTGACAATCACGGTTCCCTCCTCCTCTCGCTTCCAGGCATGATACACCGCATTGATGACCAGGTTCCTGATAATCATGGCAAGGGCTTCGGAATCGGTAACGGCTCCTTGTGGCAGTCCGCTGCTTCTCAGTTCCAGGCTTTTCCCGTACTCGGAGGCAAGCTGGGAAAGTTCATGTTCCAGATTCTGAAAAAAAGGGGCAAAAAGAAGGGGCCTCTCACTGTTTTGCCGGCGTCCGGCAGCTAATCTGCTTTCCATACCGGAATAGAGCAGCACCTCCTCGATCATGCCACCGAGCCGATCGACCTGGCCGGAAATAAGCGAGCAGTAGGTATCGAATCTCTCGGGTGGAACGATACCGCTGGAGAGATTATCGGCGGCAGAGCGGATCACGGAGAGAGGAGTACGGAGTTCATGACTTATCGATGCGACAAATTCCCGCTCCTGGGAACGCAAGAGACTCAGCCGCTTCATCTGAAGGACCAGAACAATAAAACCGCCTCCCACACCGGCGAGCAGAAGCATCCCGAGGAACCAATTCATCGCAAGGGTGTGTTCGAGATCCCCGGTAACGGGACCGTTGAGGGACTCGATAACGGCAAATCGTCCAGGCCCCGGCTCCGGACGCCGATCTTCCCGGTCATAGACCAGCGGAACAAAAATGGCTATCTCACGTGGCGCTTTCGAAAAGCCGAGCAAACTTTCCAAAGGCCGAAAGGAAATCCGATCATCCCAGCCCCAGTTGAATTTAAAAGAAAGATTTCTCTCCCGCATCTCTTCAAAATCCATCCAGGAAATTCTGAACTCGGGCAAAGCAAGAGCTATTGCAGGTTCCACATGCTTCGAAAAAAAGGCATCGGCATTGAATCGAATCATGACCAGCCTGCCTTTTTTGTTTCCCGGCATAACGAACCAGCTGTTTCCCTGATAGTCGAAAGCCATTCCCTCTTTCCGGATGTTACCAGAAACAGAAAAAGGAAGCGAAGCAAAAAAGAGGGGATCGTGGATAAGCGACCATCCCGCTTCAGGCCCCTGATATGAATGAAGCTCTTGTGGAGCGGCGGTATCAAGCCATGAAATGGAATCAAAGAGCTCGACGACGGCGCCTTTCGGACCGTATAGCAACCACTGCTTTTCCACTATCGCCTCTATCGCGCCATGCTCGGATTGAAGTGCATCAAAGAGCGGATTGAAACGCTGAAACTCTCTGGCGGCTGTTCGTATGACGAGGGTGGAAATCGAACGGTAACTTCGGGCCAACTCACCAACGGCAGCACGTTTAAACCACCGATGCTGAAGAGTTCCGATAATGGAAAGCATGACGACGATAGCGGCTATCAGCAAGCCGCTCCGAATTCGTCCGATGCGCTTATTTCTCATGAACGTATCATACGCATTGATGTACGACACATCCAGTGGAAAAAAGAGGGAAGGAAGGATTGACCATTCATTTTTACAAACTTTACAACTTTTTTACCAACTTTTCACCATTGGAATGGACCCCGACGATAGGCTCTATAGTTGGAAACTTCTCTATCATTCCTGATGCAAGGAGCATGTTGTTGGTCGATTTAAGACACATAGGAAAGGCTTACAAAGTCGGAGATACGAACATCGAAGCGCTCAGGGATATCTCCTTTTCTATCGGTCGTGGAGAGTATGTTGCCATTATGGGTCCCTCGGGATCGGGGAAGTCGACGATCCTCCATATCCTCGGAATCCTCGATACCGCCACCTCCGGCACGTATCTATTTGAAAAATATGATATAACGACACTCTCCGACCGAGAGCAGGCAAGGATACGGAACCGCCATTTCGGATTCATCTTCCAACGGTTCAATCTTTTTTCCGAACTAAGCGCCATGGAAAATGTGATGCTTCCCATGGGATATGCAGGCCTTTCAAAGCCACAGCGCAAGGAGAGGGCCGGCGAATTACTGGTTGAGGTAGGTCTCGAGAACAGAATGAATCATAGACCGACCATGCTCAGCGGAGGAGAGCAACAGAGGGTCGCCATTGCCCGGGCACTATCGAACGGTCCCGACGTGATCCTCGCCGACGAACCCACCGGAAACCTGTCTACCGATGCTGGTGAAGAGATTATTCAGCTTCTTGAAACCTTTCACCGGCGGGGAGTCACCATCGTAATGGTGACACACAACCCTTCCCAGGCTGCACGAACGGAAAGGATAATCCAGATCAAAGACGGCAGGCTCCATAGTGACACACGGCAAGGCGGAAGCCGCTGATGAAAAGAGCAGAGGCGACCCTTTTGATGGTCCGACATTTTTCAGAACGTTTCACGGAATCGATTCTGCTGATCATTCTGGTTGCTTTGGGCGTAGGGGTTGCCTCTTCGGCTATTGCTCTTGCTTCCAGGACCTGGCAATGGTCCAGGCAGATTTTAGATGTTCCCGAATATCGAGAAATCGTCGTCGGCATGAGAGACGAGGCCGATGCGATGCAGAGGGCAGCAATTCGTTCTGTATCTGCAGTAGGCTCCCCTCTTACAACGGCGGATCTCTCGATCGCAAAATCTATCCCGGCGATCACGCATGCGTATGTGGAACATCGGTCGATGATACATTTTATCAATGATGCTTCGGTAAGGCGGGAGGCATCAACACCAAGGTGCGGGAAAAGTGATTTGGCTAATGCAAGAAATGATAGCTCCATCATTATTGCGGAACAGGAAGAGGCGAAGGGCTATGAAGTAACCCCGCAGTTCTTTGCCGCGAGAACATTGGAAGCTATGTTGGGCTCTCTTTTTTCCGATAAAGCGTGTGAAGAGGGGGCACAGGTAATCGTTTTGGGAAAAAACTTAGCCGAAGAGCTCACCCGGCAATCCAGAAACGGGGCCCCACCCTCCCTTCTCATTGGTAAGAAACTATTAACATACGAAGGCTACCTGACGGTCATAGGTATTCTGAAAGAGGCGGGAAACCGATATGACGAAATTTTCTTTCTCCCTTGGCAGGATAAAAAGGTACTTCCTCCCCCTCAACTACGATTTGCCGTGGCTTCACCACATCAGATCGAGGAGGCTTGCGCACAGCTTTCCGCTTGGTTTTCACGATCGGCGACAGAAGGTATCGTCTGTTTTAATCCAAGGCATGCAGTAGAGCATCTTGTCAAGCGCAACAGGGGCATCAGCCTGCTTATATTATTTCTTTCGTTTTCGGGGCTTTTTATGTCGGCGGTCAATGTCGGTAATATTTTCATGGGCAGGGGAATGAGGATGAGAGAAAAGTTTGGTATTCTCATGGCCCTGGGAGCATCTCAGAAGGAGGTTCTGCGCCTGTTGAGCGTCGAAACCCTTGTCATCACACTATCGGGAGCCCTCCTTAGTCTCACCTTTTCCGCCCCTCTTTCGCGATCGATGCTGCAAGCGATAGGGATCGAAGGAGCATCATCGGTGTTTCCGGCCTATGGAACCCTCGTCTCCTGGCTCTTTATTCTGGCCTTCTCTTTCATACCAGCCTATCAGAATGCTATGGTCCGCCCGACTGATGCCATGAGAGTAAGATAGGAGGGCCATGTGAGAAAAATCGTGGTAATGCTTACCGGGCAATTGAGACAGACTCCGGGAAAGGTGATCATGACCCTCATCGCACTCTCCCTGGGAACAGCCATTCTTATACTTTCGGTAAGTGCCTCAGCCATCATAACCGACCAGATTGGTATCGAGTCGATACTTGACGGTACCATTCTTTATGCGGCAAACGGCACCATGGACATGGATGGCGAGTTCATAAAGGAATGGCCGCCGAAATGGGACCCATCGATACAGGAAAAACTTCTTTCCAATATTCCATCAATAGAGAACGCGGCGTTTATTACCCTGCCCCCATTTCACGACATCATCAGCAATGGGGATAGATGGAATATACGTTCGGCAATCGGAAGCGATCCCGCATATTTCGATGTTTTTTCACTACATATGATAGCCGGGGGCCCAATGGACGATGCCGATATCGACAAGAGAACACATAGAATTTGGATCAGTGAAGAGATGGCAGGCGACATATTTGCTTCGGTCGACGGTGCAATCGGGGAAGTAATAGAGTGTGCAGGACCAGCCATTGGTCCTGATGCACAATTCGTAGTTGCAGGGGTCTATGCCTCCCCCCGGGAGCCTCAACGAAAGGCATGGGGAATTGGAGATATGGTGGTTCCCTATACGGCTTTTCTAAAGACGGGCCACGGTCGGGAGACGATTAGGAACATTGCTGCAGGGCAAGTGGTATTAAAAATCGACAAACAAGATGCCAAAGGCTCCGAGGCACGCATCCGTTCCTTTCTTATTAGAGAGTATGGCGACGACGCAAGCAGTCTCAGCATTTGGGAGGGCTCGCCCCGGGGCCTATCTGCATATATGGAGCAGCTAAAACAGACCGCAAATATGTTTACGATCCAAGTCAATATCCTCGGTTTTGTGCTTCTCATCATCAGCGCCTTCGGCATCTTCAGCATCATGGTTGTCGAGTCGGTAGACCGACGTCGTGAAATTGCCCTGGAGAGAACCTTCGGTGCGGTAAAAACCACGATCATGAAAGAGTTTTGGGCCTTGTCGACAACATTAAGCCTTATCGGTGCGGCAGCAGGAACTTCGATGGCATTTCTCCTCAAAAAACCCTTCCTCGATGCTCTTTCACCTTTTCTTGTGGAACTCATGGAGGAAGGCCCGCTTCCTCCTCTGTACATTCCTTTTAAGGCCATGGTTATTGTTCCCCTGTGCGCAATCCTATGCGGAGGGGTGCTGGGCTTTCTTCCCGCCATCGGGGCTGTGCGGGGCAACATTTCCGATGCACTAAAGGAGCCAACCTGAGACGTTGCAAGGGAGCGATAAAAAAAGAAAATATGTTATAATCAACTGATGAGACGCTTAAAGCAAGGCACACGTTTTGGAGGCTTGGGAAAAATTATGTTTCTTCCCTTTTTCCTCCTCCTTTTTCTTGGATTAATGAGCTCATGGGCCCTCTACCTTTCAAGTGCACATCGGGTCGTAGCAGAATTAATCGACCAAGTCGCACGGGATACCGCACAAACCACCATACGGGAGTTGCAAGATCTCTTTGAATATGCCCGGACCATTACCATAGTCAATGCTTCAAATTTCTCGTTTTTAGAAAACAGCGCGGAGATAGACAGCTTTTCGTTTCAAAACACGTTTTACCATCAGCTGCTTTCCGCCGACTCACTCGCAATCATCGCACTAGCATTTTCCGACGGAGAATATATGGAAGCGCAGCGTTTGGGCCCCAACAACCTGCGGATCGGAAGAGCAGGGAAACAAACAAACGGTTCGTTAGAGTTTTACAGAATAGACGAAGAGGGAAAGATGGAATTCACCAATATGATTTCCGATTATGATCCCCGACAGCGTCCGTGGTACAAGAATGCCCAATCGGCCGGTCATCAGGTGTGGTCCCGGCCCTATTCACTCTATTCCAGTGAGGTACCGGCGATCTCATCCGCAATACCGTTCCAGGGAAAAGACGGCAGGAAAGGTGTGGTTGCCACGGCCGTAACCTTCGATGGTTTATCCACCTTTTTATCATCGGCATTGGATGAGAAAAAGGGATACATCGAGGTTATAGACGATACAGGCAAGACGATAGCATCTTCGGCTCCAAAGGAAGAAGGGGGGACACACACCGAAAAGAAGACCATCATAATACAGCAAACACTTAGCATGAGCGGTTTTCCCGAATGGAGGGTCCGGGTTTTCCTAAACGAATCGGCCTTCACCACCCCGTTGAAAAAAGCCGACCAGAAAACAGTGATTGTGCTCATATTCCTGCTTTTACTCTTTACCTTTGTAAGCGGGATCATCATATCGGCTGTCACAAAACCTATACGAGAGCTGGAACAGATTGTGAGACATATCGATCCCGCAAACCCTCAGGTGTCCAGAGAGATCTTTAAGATTGCCCGTCAAAAGGGAGAGATAGCCTCTCTTGCGGAAAGTTTCTTCAATATGGCAATCAGAATCAAGAAGAATTACGGCGAATTGCAACAAAACCTGCGGGAGAAGGAGTTGCTTCTGCAGGAGGTCCATCACCGCGTAAAAAACAATTTGCAGATCATCTCAAGTCTACTCTGCCTTCAGGCTGATGAAGTCAACGACCTCGCAGATCGTTATACCATCATCCAGTGCCAGCGGAGGATCCAGACCATGGCATATGTTCATGAAGCGGCCTATGCGACAAGAACCTACACCGAGATCGAGATAGGCGACTACCTCCGGATGATTTGCGGCAGCGCCGGAGCTCACCATATTACGCTCTCGGCAGAACCGGAGGGACAGAGACTTCCCCTCGATAAGGCAATTCCGTGCGGCCTTATCGTTAATGAACTTATCAGCCTCATGATCGGCCGTTATGAAAATCACAGAGAAAAGGCAAAGATCAAAGTTTCGTTTACGCGCAATAGCGATACGTATATCCTTTCGGTTTGGGATAAAACCGCTCCCCATTCGACCCTTAGCAAAAGCGGCACCCTAAGCCGGGATTTGATCAAAAGTCTCGCTTCCCAACTCAGGGGAACCATGACCAGCAATCAGGAAGAAGGGGTCCAATTCATCGTCATTTTTCCTGCATGACCATTTCTTCAACAGGATCGGCAGGTTTTATGTTTGCAGCTTGTCGCCTGAACCAGAAGAGGCGGGGGTATTCTTTTCCCTCCTTATACCAGCGATACTTCTCGTCGGCTATTCTTTCGTTCCATATGGGATCTGTAAGCTCTTTAAACTCCTGTGCATAGGTATCAATCCATGAAATAACGTCGGGATCATGGATAAGATCCTCGGAATGCGGATGACCTTCCGGAACCAGATACTCGGCTACGACGGAACGAAGGACCTCGGGATTATCGATGATCATGCACGGACGCATGAGATTCGCATTGTCGCTGTAGGGATAGCGATTTCGGATCGCCTTAAAAAAAGGAGAATTCACTACTTCGATGAGGGGTTTTTCCCTGATATTGTCGATACCGAAATGGGCGAAAACACATGGCTCAACCTGACCGTTGCTTACTATGTGGAGATAGGATCGCCCTCCGGCAAGGCAACCGCCTACAGCAGGACCGTCGTTCCAAAAATCCGCAAGGAAAATAGGAAGTCGTTTGCGCAAATCCGCTATCCTTCGCCCTGTCATAAGCCGCTGCTCGGGACTGGGAACCAAATCCAGAATGGGATCTTTGCCGACCGGCATGAACATGAAGAACCAGCTAAAGATCGCTCCCTGATCAATATAATATTTAACAAACTCGTCACTCGTAATGGTATCGATGTTCTTGCTGGTATAGGTAACACTGGTGCCGAACAGGACCCCCTCTTCCCTCAGGTTATGCATGGCATTGAGCACCTTTGCATGGACGCCCTTTCCTCGGCGCTCATCGGTTTCGGCCGCATATCCTTCCACGCTGATGGCAGGAGCAACATTACCAAGCTTCCCGAGGGCCCGGGCGGTTTCCCGGTCAATGAAGGTACCGTTTGTAAAGGTGAGAAAGTACATGTCGCTGTACTTTCGGAAAAGCCGAAGCCACATATCTTTCAGAACATAGGGTTCACCGCCGGAAACAACAACGAAGTAGATGCCGAGTTTCCGGGCCTGATCCAGAATTGAATCGATCTCTTCTTCGTTTAAGTCTCCAGCTTTTTCGTAAAGGCCGGAATAGCACCCTGTACAATGGAGGTTACAACGCATGGTAGGACTGATCACCAGGGTGCCGGGGAGCCACTGCTCGTAGCTGGCAAAACGATACCGGATTTTCTCACCCACATACCCCCAATTGTAGATGAGGTTTCCGATGAGTTTTTTCTTTGCCTGCCTATTGATGGAAGAACCAAGACGGGCAAAAAGAGTCGCCATACCCTCCTTCCTATCAACATCCTGCATCAGGCCCGATAAAAATAGGCGTAGCTGTGATGACTGAATATCACTATCGGCTAAGCAGGAAAGCGATCGAAGATCTTCAATATCGCCCGTAAGGCTTTTCACCGATTTTCTCACAACCGCCTGTCTGAGCATCCGGCCTTTCAGGGAAAAGGCAGAACCTTCCGCCTTCCTGAAATCGGGTACATCACTCTTTTTGTACTTCACACCTCTTACCTCCGCTTACATCTATTTTCTACTTTCAAAATAGGGAGCAGAATCGTTGCAGAGTACTGTACAAAAGTATGGGCCTGGGTTGGTTTTATATGATAATTCCGGAGATGTTTGCCTTAACGACCGCCTCCGTTCTATTTTTGACACCAAGTTTTTTGTAGATATTGACCGTATGCCATTTAACCGTTCGAACCGAGATAAACAGCTCCTCGGCAATTTCTTTATTCGTATATCCCCTTGCCAAAAGGCGCAAGACCATAAGCTCCCGGTTGCTCAATGTCACAGGCTTGCAGGAACCTGCGTCCGAAGCCTTTTTTTCGATGAGCGTAAGTATTTTACCGATATACTCACGCAAGAAAGAATTTGTGACTTTCTTTTCCAGACGGCAGAGAATGAATGCGAGAGGAGGCCCCTCATCGACAAAGAGTCGAAGGAATCCGGCCTCATAGGCTTCGGGAAGAATGAAAAGCAAAACGTTCTCAGCATCTTCAGGTTTGCCCATTCCCTCCAGGGCAAGGCTCCTCAGAATGGAAAGTTCGATTACACTTTTGTTTCTACCTAGTTTTCGGCCGGCATTGATCAGCTCGTCGCTAACGGAAAGCAGATCATCAAAACCTCCGCGATGAAGCTCAAGCCGTGCCATAAGAATTTTTCGTGACTCTACAAAATGATAATACCGATCGACCGATCTATCTCCCAATATACCGTGTAAGGAAGGCAAAGGGGACAAACGCCTGCTATCCCCTCTCAAAAGGAGCAGCCGTACCCTAACCAACTCTACCATGAGGTCGTCGATGGTACTGACATCAAATTCCTTGGTCAGCCTGGCAGCCCGCTGTAAAGCGGTCTCGGCCTCCCGGGCACGATCCAGGGAATAAAAGATGTGGGCCTCTACAGCGTAGGCCTCAATCGTCCGAAACGCCGACCATTTTCGTGTAAGAAGAACCCCCTCCTGCACCATCTCCAACGCCCGCTCCAGAAAGCCCATCTCGCGGTAGAGATCCGCCAACTCAACCAAGGCAACCCCTACAATAGGAAGACGGCGTTCACAGGAACGATCGGCAAGGGCGATTGCCCTCTCGTAATGATCGATTGCGGCATGGAGAGAGCCTTTCATCGTGTAGAGATAGGCAATTTCGCAAAGGAGTTGAAAGTAACCGGTAAAATGAGAAGAATCACCCCGATCGGTTGCAAAATAAGGAATAGCGGAAAGCATCATCTCGAGGGATGAGCAAACATCTCCCTTATAAAGAAACTGTGTCGTATACATTTCGTGGATAAGCATGCTTCGAAAAAAGAAGGCATCGGAAGGAAGAAGTGTTAAGGCTTTTTCCGCCTGTTCCATGGCCTTCTCCGGTCTCCCTTTCATAACGCACATGAGACTTCGGAAGGTCAAAACTTCCCCGGAGGTTTCCGGACGATCGATTGATGTGACTCCGATTTTATAGAGCGGAACAATGGCGTCAAGCGATTCGCCGATAAAAAGTTTGACGATAGCGGCGAAGAGACACAGTTTCGGATGATTGTTCCGGTATTCTGCGGGAACCTGATTAAACCAGCCGACAAACGAAGAAAGCTCACTTTTTTGAAAAAAACATGATGCGTGATTTTCGAGAATAGAGGCGGCCATATCCCCATCTCCCGCCTCAAGAAAATGCTTTAAGGCTGCTTCCCACTTTCCATCCCCTAAAAACCATGTTCCGGCAATCTTGTGCAGGTGCCGTACGTTTTTATCCCCATGCGTTTGGGTCAGAGTCGAACGTAAGAATTCGGCAAACAATTGATGGTATCGAAACCACCGGCGATCTTGATCAAGTGGGACAATAAAAAGATTGCAGTGTTCCAATTCTGAAAGGATTTTCACGCTATCGCTACGGCTGGTAACGGCATCACACACCTCGGAACAGAAGGACTCAAGGATGGAGCTCTTTAAAAGAAAGGCCTGAATCTCCGCAGACTGAAGAGAAAAGACCTCTTCCATCAGATAATCGAAGATATAACGGTGGGTTCCACAAAAACGACGGAAAAATCCGTCGATATCACTGTTGTCCCGTAAGCTTATTGCCGCCATCTGAATTCCCGTGATCCACCCCTCCGTTCGCCGGGAAAGGAGATCAACAAAGTGTTCCTGCAGCTTAAGGTCCATGATACGGCTGAGGAAAAGCGTAGTCTCCTCCGGGCGGAAGCGAAGCTCCTCCATTCGCAACTCAAGCAGTTTTCTTCGTGAGCGCAGCAAGGCAAGAGGGAGTGAGGGATCGCTTCGGGACGAGATAATAATATGCAGATTATCCGGAGCATAGTCGATAAGCTCTTTGACAAAATCAACCAGTATAGGATTGCTGATGCAATGAAAGTCATCAAAAATGAGGATAAACTCTTCTCCGTAGCTTTCAATCTCCTGTAAAAGAGAAACGCTGATTTCATCCGGGACAGGAAAGGGAAAATGATCAAGCCGCTGCCGAACAGCAGGACCAATCTGAGCATCAATCTCAGATACCCCCTTTAGGAGATAAAAAAGGAAGCGGGAGGGATCATTATCACGCTCCTCAAGGGTCAGCCAGCAGCAGTGATGCTTTCGTTTTCGGATCCATGAAGCAAGTAGAGAGGACTTCCCGAAACCAGCTGGGGCGGAAACAAGGATCAGAGCGACATGGGGATAGCGATCCAGCCTTGAAAAGAGTCTTTCTCTATCGATAAGTTCTCCGGAAGACGGAACGGTAACCTTCGTCCGAAGGTACGGCTCACCCATATCACCTGGCCCCGATGCGTGTCATATACCGATACTCCTGATAGCCTACCCTGAAAGCCGTCTCCTTGCAAGCTTTCACTACTGTTAGGAATATTGGTGATGGAAATCCTTTACTAGAAGAGCGGCTTTCATGTATCATCCCTTTCACCATGACAAAGCAAGCAAAAACAGTGACAGCGGCGCTTTCGGCAACGACACCGGTATTTTTCGGTTACACCTCTATCGGTTTTGCCTTCGGGTTTCTCCTGGTCAAATCGGGGATGGCCTGGTACTGGTCCCCGATCATGGGAATTTTCATTTTTGCCGGGGCGGCACAATTTCTGGCCATTGGTTTACTCGGCGCGGGGACCTCCCCTATTGAAATGGGTCTTGCTGTCTTGCTGCTTAACGCCCGCCATGCGGTTTACGGCTTTTCCCTTCTCGACAGGTTTTCTCATTTTCGTCGCTTTAAGCTCTACCTGATTTTCGGCCTCACCGATGAGACCTACGCACTTTTGACCACGGTAAGGCCACCGGAAGGGGTCGATCGTGAATCCTTCGACTTTCTTATC
>JGI2924J29684_1078059_pt1 | contig 29675 bp, 22 predicted proteins | sample BenlonsequencITS_FD_29684 | JGI IMG/M metagenome (IMG submission 29684)
TTCGGCTTGGTGTTTGTCCGCCGCCGAAGTGTACGGGCATGCAGACGCTGCTGCAGAATTTCACCGGTACCTGGTTATGGGTGCCGACTGGTTTACCGCTCGCGCTGCAACGCGAGGACGGGCAGGCCGCCATCACAGGCGCCACCCGACCGAACGATGCGCGGAGCCGCTTGAAAGGAACTGACAAATGAAGCGTATGTTGATCAACGCAACTCAGCGTGAGGAGTTGCGTGTGGCTATCGTCGATGGCCAGACATTATATGATCTGGACATTGAAATCCCATCACGGGAACAGAAAAAAGCCAATATCTACAAAGGTCGCATCACCCGCGTCGAACCCTCGCTGGAAGCCTGTTTCATCGATTACGGCGGCGAGCGCCACGGCTTTCTGTCGCTGAAGGAAGTCGCCCGCGAATACTTCACCCCGGGCGTGGACCCGCACAAGGCCGGCATCCGCGAACTGCTGAAGGAAGGCCAGGAACTGGTCGTCCAGGTCGAAAAGGAAGAGCGTGGCAACAAGGGCGCGGCCCTGACCACCTTCATCAGTCTGGCCGGCCGCTACATGGTGCTGATGCCGAACAACCCCAAGGCCGGCGGTGTCTCCCGTCGTATCGAGGGCGAGGACAGGCAGGCCCTGAAGGAAGCCCTGGAGCACCTGACGGTGCCCGATTCGGTCGGTCTGATCGTGCGTACCGCCGGCCTGGGCCGCGACGCCGAGGAGCTGCAATGGGATCTGGACTATCTCCTGCAGCTGTGGAAAGCCATTTCCCAGGCGGCCAGCGCCCAGCGCGCGCCCTTCCTGATCTATCAGGAATCGAAGCTGTTCATCCGCGCCCTGCGCGACTATCTGCGCAATGACATCGGCGAAATCCTGATCGACGAGGAGTCGCTGTACAACGATGCACGCCAGTTCATGCAGCAGGTGATGCCCAACTCCCTGCGCAAGCTGAAGCTGTACCAGGACGATACCCCGCTGTTCTCGCGCTATCAGATCGAAACCCAGATCGAGAGCGCCTTCGAGCGCCAGGTCAGGCTGCCCTCCGGCGGTTCGATCGTGATCGATCAGACCGAGGCGCTGACCTCGATCGACATCAACTCGGCGCGCGCCACCAAGGGTGGCGACATCGAGGAAACCGCCTTCAACACCAACCTGGAAGCGGCGGTGGAAATCGCTCGCCAGGCGCGCATCCGCGATACCGGCGGACTGATCGTGATCGACTTCATCGACATGGACAGCCCCAAGCACCAGCGCGAAGTGGAAGAGCAACTGAAGAGCGCCCTGAAGCTGGACCGAGCCCGCATCCAGGTCGGCCGCATCTCGCGTTTCGGACTGCTGGAAATGTCGCGTCAACGCCTGCGCCCCTCGCTGGGCGAAGCGACCCAGATCGTCTGCCCGCGTTGCGAGGGCCATGGTCATATCCGCAGCGTCGAATCGCTGGCGCTCTCGACCCTGCGTCTGATCGAAGAGCACGCGATGAAGGACAACACCGGGCAGGTCCTGGTGCAGGCCCCGCCGACCGTCGCCAACTACATGTTGAACGAGAAGCGGGCCAGCGTGGTCGAGATCGAGATGCGCCACAAGGTGCATGTCGTCGTCGTGGCCGATCGCAAGCTGCAGACTCCGCACATCGAGATCCAGCGCATCCGTGAAGTGGACATGGGTGAGCATTCCAAACCCAGCTACGAGCGCCTGACCGCGGTCAGCGCCACGCCGATCCCGAAAATGGGTCAGGCGCTGGGCAGCAGCGAGCAGCCCGCCGTCAGCGGCATCATGCCGGCCAGCCCTGCACCGGTCCGCGAGGAAGCCGAGGCCGCCGCCCCCGTGGCAGCGGCTCCCGCAGCCCGTCCGACGGCGAGCGCACCGCAGGGCGGACTGTTCTCGCGACTGTTCTCCTGGCTGCGGGCTCCCGCGGCTGCGGAACCCGAAGCCACCGCCGCCCCGGTCGCCAGCGAAAAGGGGCGCGCACGGTCGAATCCGGCCGAAACCGGCAACGGGCGCGGCCAGCGTCCGTCGCGCGAAGATCGCCGCTCAAGCCGCAACGACGACTCGCAGGATGGTTCCGGCCAGAACGGTCGTGGCAATCGCGGTGAGCGCGGTGAGCGCGGTGAGCGCGGTGAGCGCCAGGATCGTGCATCGAACCCGGCCAAGCATGGCAACAACGCCAAGCGCAATCGCAACGAACGTCCGGAGCGTGGCGAGCGGGCGGAACGCCAGGAACGTCCGGAAAAGACCGAACGTCCCGAAAGAAACGAACGCAACGACGTCCAGGCTCGACAGGCGGCTCCCAAGCCGCCCCGCCCGCCTCGCCAGAACGCGGCCGAGACTGCGGTCGAGGGGGATGAAAACAAAACCCGTCAACAGAACCGTGTTCGTCAGGAGCAGGTTCGCAAGCCGGAAAATTCGCCGGCTGTCGAAACCGAACCGAAGCCGGCACCGGCTCCCGTACCCGTCGACGACGTGCCGCCTGAGCAGGCCGTCACGGCTGAAAACGCCATAGCGAACCCGTCCGAAATCGCCGACCAGAGCGACCAGGGTGAAACCGGAAGCGGCACCTCGCGGCGACGTCGCGGCCGCCGCGGCGGTCGTCGTCGTCGTCGTCCGGAAGACGGTCTGCCCGGCACGGAATCGACCGAAGCAACCGAAGCAACCGGCAACGAAGGTGATGATGCGACCGCCGACAAGGACGATGCCGTCGCCACCGAGGCGCCTGCGGACACCACCCCCAAGGCACCGCGCAAGCCCCGTCAGCCTCGCCAGCCCCGTCAACCGGCCGTCGAGCCCGACTCTGGCAGCGACGGCCGCCCGGAGCGTGGCGAAAACCGGAGCCTGGATCTGCCCATGTTGCCGCCGGTCCCGACCGAAGGCCGTGAAGCCCAGGCCGTGACGCCCCCGATCGACAGGCCCGCTGCAGTGCTTCCCGCGACGCCTGCCAAGGTCGAGGTCGTGGCCGAGCCGGTGACGGTGACCGGGCCGACGCGGCCGTCACCTGCGCCGGAGCGGCCGGTACCCGCCCCGCCAGTCGTCGCGCCTGCCGTGACCCCGGCATCGGTCACCCCTGCGGCCACCAGCCAGCCGGCAAAGTCGGAGACCAGCGCCATCGCAGCCGATGTCGTCAAATCCGATGTCGTCGAAGCCAAGGTCGAAGCCAAGCCCGCTCCCGCCGCCGCAACGGTCGAGGCCGCCACGGACGTCGTGGCCGTGGCCGTGCCCGAGCCGACCAAGCCCATGGCTCCGGTCATGGCAGTACCGGCAACGGCCAAGGCCGTACCCGAGCCCGTTGCCAGCTTCGAAGTGGCTGAAACCGCGACCTCCGAGCCGGCGCCTGTGCCCCGGCAAGCCGGACCGGCGGAATCAGGGGCGGCCGAGTCCGCACCGCCGGCGACCACCGAACCGGTGGCCAAGCCGGAGCCGGCCGACCGATCGGAACAGCCCTCCTCCCAGGGCTGAACCTCGCCGGCGGAGTCAGCCGACTCCGCCGGCCTAGTCCCAAGCACCCTTGGAAACGCCCATGACGCTGGCCCCGCCCTTCAATCTGCAGGCCTGGATCGAGACGAACCGGCATTTGCTGAAGCCGCCCGTCGGCAACAAGTGCATCGTCGATGGCGACTTCATCATCATGATCGTGGGCGGCCCCAACAGCCGCACCGACTACCATGTCGATGAAGGTCCCGAGCTGTTCTACCAGATGGAGGGCGAGATGGTGCTGAAGGTGCAGGACCAGGGTCAGTGCCGGGATATCCCGATCCGTGCCGGTGAAATGTTCTATCTGCCACCGCAGGTCCCGCATTCGCCACGACGCATGGCCGGCTCGATCGGTCTGGTGGTCGAACGCAAACGACTCGCCCACGAGCTGGACGGCATGATCTGGTACTGCCCTGACTGCAATCACAAGCTGTTCGAAGCCTCCTTCGCGCTGCAGGACATCGAGGCTGATCTGCCGCCCTTGTTCAGCCGGTTTTACGGCTCCCTGCAGGCGCGCACCTGCAGCCGTTGCGGCCGTGTCCATCCGCTCCCCGCGAGCTGATCCGCCGACATACTGGCCAGTACGGACGACTCCCCAGTAGAATTCGGCGCATGGGCGGCGGCCACCGGTGGCGCGTTGCAGCAGATCCGGCAGGCAAGAGGCCTCGTGCACGAAGCCCGACCGTCCGCGATTGCCATGAATTTGAAACAACTGCCTTGATTTACAGCCGCTTGCGCCACAACGATGGCGGCCATGTGGGGGAAACGCACGATCACTCGAACCTATTGCAGTGCGCCTTGCCGAGATGGCGGCACTCAAATAACGTTTAGCCAACAATTGCAGGGCCGCCGTCACGTCAGGTGACGACCCCATACGAGGCTTGCCATGGACGTATTTGAAGCCCGCTCGGTCTGTGCTCAACACAGGTTCGGGTATCGACCAGGGATCGACGGTCGCCACACCGCTCCCCACTCACTGCCGGCCGGCGCTGATGCCGCCGGCCCCGAGGCCTTCCCCCTCCATCGGATCCGTCCGGCAGCACCAAGCTGCTGAGCGCATCCGCCTGACCGCCGTCCCCACGGCACACGGCCGAACCCGGGCCACGACGTTTAATTATCAGGAGACACGATCTTGAACTTTACCCTCCCCCGCCAAAAGTCCGGGTCGGCCGCTTCCGCCCGCATCGCCATCAGCGTCGCCATCATCGCCGCTCTGGGTCTGCCGGCACTGGCCCAGGCCGCCTCCTTCCAGCTGCCCGTCGGCAGCGCCGCCACCCTCGGCCGCGCCGGCGCCGGCGGCTCGCTGTATGACAATGATCCGACTGCCGCCTACAGCAACCCCGCCGCCCTGGGTTTCTTCACCGAGTCGGTTCACGAGACCACCTTCATGGGCCTCCGCCCGACGGCCAAGTTTCAGGGCAACTTCACCGACTATGCCGGCAAGCCGATCAGCGGCAGCAATCCGGACGGTTTCGGCCGGCCCAAGTTCATGGGCAACGGCGCATCGGCCTTCAAGATCAATGACCATCTGGTGATCGGCACCAGCTTCAATGTGCCTTACGCCCTGTCCAGCCATTACAACAGCAACTGGGCGGGCCGCTATTTCGGCAACCGCACGGCCATCCGCAATTATCAGGCGACGCTGTCAGCCGGCTACAAGGTCAATGACGAGTTCTCGATGGGTCTGGGCGTGATCGCCTCCTATACCCGAGCCACCATCGGTACCACCATCGATGCCGGCAGCACAGCCAGCCTGCTGGGCCGGCCGGTACCGCCGCAGGCCGCCGACGTCTATCTGAATGTCAATGCCAAGCGCAGTGTGGAAGTCGGCTACGTGTTCGGCTTCGAATACAAGCCCACTGACCGTGATCGCATCGGCGCCAGCTACCATTCGCGAATCCAGAACACCTTGTCGGGTACCTACAACCTGAGTGGCAGCGCGACCGGGCTGGCATTGATCGGAGCGGCCATGCCTGGCGTAGGCCTGACCGGCCGTGGCTCCGCTCGTCTGGATATCCCGGCGACCGCCAACTTCGACTACCTGCATATCTTCAACTCGCGCTTTACCCTGGGCGCCTCGGCGCAGTGGACCGGCTGGGGCACCTTCAAGGACCTGGCCCTGAGCAGCAATGGCAAGCAGCTGGTCAGTCTGCCGCAGAACAACAAGGATGCCTGGATGTACTCGATCGGCGGCGATTACCGCTTTACCGATCGCTGGACCCTGCACGCCGGTATCGCCTACGACGAGACCCCGACCGTGGACGGCACCCGCGACCCGCGCCTGCCCGATGGCAGCCGCAAGATCGTCGGCGTGGGCTTCGGCTATCAGGCGACCCGCAAGCTGAAGCTGGATATGGGCTATCAGCATCAGTTCGTCAGCAATGTCCGCGTCAGCCAGCAGAATCAGGTCCTGCTAGGTGCTGGCATTATGAACGGCTATTTCGAAGACAGCGGCGACCTGCTGTCGCTGACGGCCACCTACCACTTCTGATGAAACCCGGCGGTGGAAGCCCGATGGGCTCTCCACTGCTGAAGATCAAGCACCCCGTTGCGGCCGGTTCAATCCGGCCGCAACGTTTTCAGCACGGCTTCGCCACGCGGGGACAAGGCCGCCAGTCGCGCCTCCCGCCCTTCACCGGCATAGCCCAGATCGATACGCAGATCGGCGGCTGGCAGCATGCCGCGCCCCTGATCGGGCCATTCCACCAGCACGATGGCCCCGGGATCGGCCAGGGATTCCAGTCCCAGCCACTCCAGCTCGCCCGGATCGGCAATCCGGTAAAGATCCAAGTGCCAGGCCGTGCCATGGGTCCAGGGATAGGACTCGACCAGACTGTAGGTCGGACTCTTGATCCGCCCGGTCACCCCCAGATGCTGCAGCAAGGCCCGCGAGAAGCTGCTTTTGCCCGCCCCCAGCGGCCCGTGCAGTTCCACGCTCAATCCCGTCGGGGTGATCGCTCCGGCTAGCCCTTGGGCCAGCGCGCGGGTCTCGGCTTCGGTGTCCAGTACCCGTCTGAATGCAGGCGCCTTCTCAAGCATGAGCCTGTCCATTGACCAGAGCCCGCAGCTCGGGCAGCAGATCCGTGGGCAGCAGGCCGCGCTCCCCGGCACGGGCCGCGCGGTCGCCCGCCAGCGCATGCAGGGCAACCCCCAGTCCGGCAGCCTCCCAGGGATGATGTCCCTGTACCAGCAAGGCGCCGATGATACCGGTCAGGGTATCGCCCATACCGCCGACAGCCATACCCGGATTGCCCCAGGGGCAGTAGACGATGCGCCCATCCGGATCGCCGATCAGGCTGCCCGCCCCCTTCAGCACCACCACGGCCCGGTATCGCTGCGCCAGCGCCCGCACTGCGGCGTAGCGGTCCGCTTCGATATCGGGAACCGTGGTGTGCAACAGACGCGCCGCCTCGCCCGGATGAGGCGTCAGCACCAGCTGCCCGGGCAGGGCATGGGACTCCTGGGCCAGCATGTTCAGACCGTCGGCATCCAGCACCATCGGCTTGCCGCTGTCCAGCGCCGTCAGCCACAGGGCATGCCCCCAGGCGCCCTGGCCCAGGCCAGGACCGACCGCCAGACCGGTGACCTTCTCCAGCATCGATTCCAGTGCAGGCGGGCCATTGACACCGAGCGCCATCACTTCGGGGCAACGGGTATTGAAGGCGAGCACCTGCTCGCTGCGGGTGGCCACACTGACCAGACCGGCACCGCTGCGCAAGGCCGCCATCGCCGTCAGATGCACGGCCCCGCCCGTGCCATGTTCGCCGCCGACCACCAGCAGGTGGCCATTGCGGCCTTTGTGCATCGCACGCGGGCGAGGCGGCAGCTGTGGCCAAGGCAATGCCGTCGCTACCGGCGACAAGGCCGTCACGGCCTCCTCCAGTCCCAGCGGCTCGATGATCAGCCGACCAGCCCAGTCCCTGGCCTGGCCGGTGACCAGACCGGACTTGCCGGCCAGAAAAGTGATGGTTGCATCAGCCCGTACCACCGCACCCGGCGCGGCACCGGTATCGGCATTGAGACCCGAGGGGCAGTCCAGCGCCAGCACCGGAACCGTACCGGCATTCAAGGCCTGGATCAGATCGGCGGCCAGTCCTTCCGGCGCCCGGTTCAGGCCGATACCGAAAATCGCGTCCACCTGCAGATCGGCCTGCGGCAGCGGCTGGCCCGGTACATGGACCTGCACCTGCACTCCGGCTTTCTGCAGAGCCTCGAAACCGGGATGGGATGCCGTCAACGGCGCCAGCGCAATGACATCGACCTGCCAATCGGCGGCCTTCGCAAGCGCCGCCAGCAGGCAGCCATCGCCGCCGTTGTTGCCTGGACCGCAGCAGACCAGCAGCGAACGGGCCAAGGGCCACTCGGATCGAAGCCGCTGCCAGGCGGCCTGGGCCGCCCGCTTCATCAGCGCATCGACAGGCAGCTGCAACACCTCGAGGGCATGGCGTTCCAGCTGGCGGATCTGGGCGGTGCCGTACACGGCCCGGGAAGCGAGAATCTCAGTCATGCCGGCAGTATAAATCCCCCGGCGGGACATGATGCAGCCTCTGGCAGCAGAGGCCCGGCGCAACGATGGCCGCGGCCGGGCCAATCGCCCCATCCGCTCGCGAGCCTGCCATCCCCTGCCTACAATAGACGGCATGAGTCTTGCCTCCGCCATCGACTATCACCACCTTGCCCGCCGCATCAAATACTGGGCCGGCGAACTGGGCTTTGCCGACACCGGCATTGCCGATGTCGCGCTGGGTGACGATGAAGGCCATCTGCAACGCTGGCTGGATGCAGGCTTTCATGGCGAGATGGACTATATGGCCCGCCACGGCATGAAACGGGCCCGCCCGGCGGAACTTGAGCCGGGCACCCGGCGGGTGATCTCGGTGCGGATGGACTATATCCCTCCCGGCTTGCCCCATGCCTGGGAGGTGATTGCCGATCCCGCGGCCGGCTATGTCGCCCGCTATGCACTGGGGCGCGACTACCACAAGCTGATGCGCAACCGGCTGCAGAAACTGGCCGAGCGGATCCGGGAAGTCACCGGCGACTTCGGCTACCGCGCTTTCGTCGACTCCGCGCCGGTGCTGGAAAAGGCGCTGGCCCGCAATGCCGGCCTGGGCTGGATCGGCAAGCACACGGTGGTGATCAACCGCCGTGCCGGCTCGTATTTTTTTCTCGGCGAGCTGTACACCGACCTGCCGCTGCCGGTGGATGCACCGGCCAGCGCGCATTGCGGCAGTTGCAGCCGCTGCATCGACATCTGTCCCACCCGGGCCATCGTGGCCCCTTACCGGCTGGATGCGCGGCGCTGCATTTCCTATCTGACCATCGAGCTGCAGGGCTCGATTCCCGAGCCGCTGCGCGCGCCGATCGGCAACCGCATCTTCGGTTGCGACGACTGCCAGCTGGTCTGTCCATGGAACAAGTTTGCCCAGCTCAGCACCGAGCCCGACTTCGCCCCCCGCCATCAACTGGACGGCCCGCGGCTGATCGATCTGTTCAGCTGGAGCGAAGCGACCTTTCTGGACCGCACCCAGGGGATGGCGATCCGGCGGACCGGCCATGCCGGCTGGTCACGCAATATCGCCGTAGCCCTGGGCAATGCGACGCCGACACCCGCCGTCTGGTCGGCCTTGATGAGCCGTGCCCTGGATCCTTCGGACCTGGTCCGCGAGCATGTGCAATGGGCACTGGCACGCCAGCGCCAGCTGCAGCAGACACTCAGTCTTCGGTTCCGGCCGGCTTGAACAGACGCCGGACCTCGTCCTCGCCCAGCAGACGCCATTGCCCGGGTTCCAGGCCGCCCATGTCCATGCCGCCCACGGCAATGCGCTGCAGACGTTCGACGTGGTTGCCCACCGCCGCGAACATCCGCCGGACCTGGTGGTAACGCCCTTCGGTCAGAACCAGCCGGGCCTTGCGCGGCCCCAGCACCTGCAATTCGGCCGGCGCCAGCGGCGTGGTCTCCGATTCCAGCAGCAGGGTGCCGGCGGCGAAAATGGCCGCCTCGTCGCCCCTGAGATCATTGGCCAGCTCCGCCTCGTAGACCTTGGCGATCTCGGCCTTGGGCGAAATGATCCTGTGCAGCAGAGCGCCGTCATCGGTGAGCAGCAGCAGGCCCGAGGTGTCGCGATCCAACCGGCCCACCGTGGACAGTGCCGGGTTGCGCAGGCTGAAGCGCGGCGGCATCAGATCATAGATGACCCGACCCGGATCCTTGCGCGAGCAGGTCACCCCCAGCGGCTTGTGCAGCATGATCACCATGCCGGCCGGCGGATCCAGCGGCTCGCCGTCAAAACGGATATCCGCGTGTTCGGCATGGACGCCAAGCTGGTCATCGGCGTACAGCACTTCGCCTTCGGCGTCGGTCACCAGCCCCTGACGGAACCAGGCCGTGACCTGCTTGCGCGAGCCATAACCGAGATTGGCAATCAGTTTGATCAGTTTCATGAAAGATACTCAGATATGTAGTCATGCCACCTGCGCGCGGCACAGAGCTTTCAGCGGGTACGCAAGGCGGTGGCGCGAATGACCTTGAAACCCTGTGCGTCGACCAGGGTTCTGACCTCGTCGAAACGTCGCCGCAGCAGATCCTCGTAGGGCAAATGCCGGTTGGCGACCAGGTACAGCTGACCCGAGGGTACCAGCGCCTCCGCCGCCGCCTGGATAAAGGCCTGCCCCAGCGCCGGCACATCGGCCCGTCCCAGATGAAAAGGCGGGTTGCTGACCACCACCTCGTAGCGCCCGTCCAGGCCCTGACTGACATCGGACCACAACAACCGGATCGGTACCTCGCGACCGGTCTCCGTCGCCGCCTGCCGCAGGTTCAGTTGCGCTGCCGGCAGGGCGCGTGCCTCGGCCTCGTAGAGATCCAGCGATTTCAGCCCCGGGCAGTGCCGCAGCAGATGCGCGGCCAGCAAGCCGTAACCGGCACCCAGATCCGCCATCCGCCCGGCCAGAACCGCCGGCAACTGACTGAGCAGCAGACTGGAGGCGGCATCGACCCGATCCCACGCGAACAGGCCCGGGCGGGTGAAATAGCCCGCCGGCCCCTTTCTGACCTCATCCATGCCGGCCCAGGCCGCACGCAAGCCGGCATCGACCCGAGCCTCGTCCGGCACGGCCCAGGCCACCCGGCATTTGTGCTTGCTCAATTCGCCATCCAGCCTGCACAAGGCTTGCAGATCGGTCATGACGCTGCGTGCGCCCTCATTGTTGGTCGCGGCCACCAGCAAGCGGCCGCCAGGCGCCAGCCAATCCAGCGCCCTGGCCATGGCCGCCCGCGCCTCGTCGCGCTGACGCGGTGCCAGCAGCAGCACCTGAGCCTGACTTCCCGCTTCGGGCTCGACCTCGAGCACCGACCGCCCCTGGGCGATCAGCGCATCGGCATGCGGCTTGAAGGACTGCAGCCACTGCCAGTCCCGGCCGATCTCCAGACCACGGCCTGGCACGCCGCGCCAGACCAGGGTCGGCCCGTTCACCGGCGCCAGCCCACCTCGCGTCAACGCATGGAACAAAGCCTGCTGCGCCGTATCATCCACTGTCAGGGCACGGCTTTCGCTCATGGCCATTCCACCTTGAAACCTGTTCGGAACCGGCTAGTGTACCCGGCCCCGCCGCCGCCCGCCGCAGAAGGCCGTTGTTCGCCGCGGCCCTACCCATGCTCGCTGCGCACCTGGGCGTGACTGATCAGCGCGAAGATGAAACTGCCGCCGACCACGTTGCCGGCCAGGGTCGGCAGGGCGAAATCCAGTGCATAGCCCGCCAGCCCCAGCTGACCGGTCAGCACCAGATACAGCACCTCGCAGGATCCGACCACGATATGGGTGAATCCGCCGATGGCGATCAGATACGTTATCAGCAGGATGATGGGCAGCTTCAGGCGTGGTGCGGCCGCGACCATCCAGATCATCGTCGCGATCAGCCAGCCGGAGAAAATGCCCTTGCCGAACATCTGGCCCGGGGCATTCTTCATCACTTCTTCGCAGATGGCTCCGATCACAGGCCGCAAGCCGGCATCGACCATGCCGGTATGGGCCAGCAGGGCCGCGAAAATGGCCACCCCGACCACGTTGCCGACCAGCACCACCAGCCACAGCCTCAGCAGCTGCCCCAGCACGGCCAGTTTCGGTCTCGACAGCAACGGCAGCACGGCCGTCATCGTGTTTTCGGTAAACAGCTGCTGCCGCCCCAGGATGACGATCACGAAGCCCAGGCAATAGCCGATGTTTTCAATCAGAAAACCACCGGGCACGCCCTCGAGATGACTGCGCAACAGCGCCCTCGCCAGCAGCGAAAAACCCATCGACAAACCGGCCGCCAAAGCCGACCAGGCCAAGGCCACGACCGGGCGGGCCAGCTCCTCCTCGCCCTGCAGCCGCACCGACTCATGCAGCACCAGGGCACGTGGCGGCTGACCGTCCTCGACCTGTTCGCGCTCCTCATCCGTCAACGACTGCTCGGCGACACTGTCGCCATCCGTATCAGGCGATACCGGATCCGATCCGGTGCCGGCATCGCGGCGCAAGATGAAAGCGGGTACTGGATCGCGTTCCACAGGCATGAGGGTCTCCCGAACGGACAGTCCATTCACAGCAGCTCCCGGACCCGATCGCAGGCACCCCGCCATTCGCGACCATCGGATTCCGGCTCGGCCCCATCATCATCTGCTACGACGGGCAGCTCAAGTCCCGGCAGCTCGCAGCGTTCAGGCGGGCTGCGCGAGAGACAAGCGCCAGCCCACGCCGTCGCCGGCCCCGCATGGCGGCGACCGATACGGTTTGGCACGGCCAGCCCGGACCTGTCAGCGCAGCTGCGAGTCCTTGGAACCCCGGCGGTTGTAATGACTGGTCGCCCCCTGGTCATGACGCGCCTGGCAGGCGATGCAGTAGCGCGCACTGGGCATCGCCTTGCGGCGCGCCTGCGGTATCTTCTCGCCGCATTCCTCGCAATGCTCGCTGCCTGCGCCGTCCAGAGCCGCACGTACGCGGTCCACCTCGTTGAGCAGATTGGACAGAATCGTGTCCTGAACCCCGTCAGCGGGGCCAAATCCGGTGGCCATGACAAGCCCTCCCGCGCCAGCCCCGTCAGGAGCGATACTCACCAGATGGTGGCCTTGATGCCGAATCCAAGTGTCTGGCCCGGCACGTGCGGCAAAGCGGCGCCGCCTTCCGGGATGACCGGACAGTCGGTGGCGACCAAGCGGGTCGGCCGGCTCTCGCTCACCCATTCACTGTGAACGGAAGCCCGCACCGGCATCGCGCCCAGGCCTCAGTTGATCTTGAAAAAGGCGACCTGCCGGACCAGATCCAGCGCCTGCTCATGCAAAGCCCGGGCCGCAGCACTGGCTTCTTCGACCAGAGCGGCATTCTGCTGGGTGTTGTCGTCCATCCGCAGCACCGCCTGATTGACCTGACTGATGGATTCGGACTGCTCCTCGGTAGCGGCAGCGACTTCGGCAAAGATGTCGGACATCTGGCCGACGCTGTCGAAAATCAGACTCAGCCCGTCATTGCTGGAGCGGGTCAGAATTTCACAGGAATCCATGTGCGCACTGCCCTCCTCGATCAGTGCACGCACCTGCTTGGCTGCACCTGCGCTGCGCTGGGCCAGCCCGCGTACCTCCGAGGCCACCACCGCGAAGCTGCGGCCTTGCTCGCCGGCGCGGGCCGCCTCCACTGCGGCATTCAGCGCCAGGATATTGGTCTGAAAGGCGATTTCATCCATCATTCCGACGATTTCGGCCATGCGCCGGCTGGAATCGGCCAGTGCCTGAATCGCCTCCATGGCTTCCTTGGACGTCTTGTCACCGCTGGCTGCCAGATCACGACTGGTGCCCATCAGCTGATTGGCATCACGCGTATGCGCCGCATGCTGACGCAGGCTGCTGGTCATTTCCTCGATCGTGGCGGCCGTCTCCTCCAGACTGGCCGCCTGGGACTGGGTGCGCTGGCTGAGATCCTCGTTGCCGCGGCTGATCTGTTCCGAGGCCGCGCTGATCTCGACACTGCTGCCGCGCACCTGCTGCACGATGGCCACCAGCTTGGCATCCATCTCGGCCAGCGAGTGCAGCAGGCTGTTCACCTCATGACGACTGCCTTCGACCAGATCGACCTGATGGCCCAGCTGGCCATGGGCCACGGCATCCGCCAGCTGCTCGGCCACTTGCAGCGGCCGGGCCACGGTGCGGACCAGAATCCAGCGCATGCCGATGGCGACCAGCAACAGCAGCACTGCGGCAATCGCCTGCAGCCGGAACGAGTCATCCGCTTGCTGGTGGGTCCGGAGGATCAATTGCTTGCCGGCCTGCTGGCGACAGGCCAGCACGCGGTCCAGAACCTGCTCGTAGGCGAAGTCATCTTTTGCCACCACCTCGGTCAGCAGCCGGTTGTAGGTGGCGGCATCACCGGCCTTGGCCGCGGCCATCAGCGGCCGTATTCCCTGATCGACATAGCGTGTGAAGGCAGCCGCCAACTCCGCCTGCAGAGCCATCTCGTCGGGCGTTTTGCCGGGTGCCTGCCGGTAACGGGCCAGGGCATCCGTCGCCAGCTTGAATTTGTCGGCCGCTCGCTGCAGCTGCCAATCGGCCTGCTGGCGGTCCTTGGCTTCGATATAGGCCAGCGTAGCCCCCATTTCGGCCCGGACAGTACGCATGTGATTGATCGAATCGACCAGGGCCAGCGTGTCGGCCTGATCAACGATCAACTGGCTGGCGGCATGGTCGCCATGCACGATGGCACGGGCCGCATAACCGGAGGTGAGCAGAAAGCCCAGCTGCAGAATCACCAGACAAAGGGTGATGATGGCGACCACCCGGAATTTCATCACGAAACGTACAAACGAGGGCATGGGGCGCAGACCGTCTACTTCAGCGTTGGATAACCTTGGGTTATCGACATCGGCCAAAGAATCTTAAGCCTCTGTGCTGAAAAGATTTTTCCACCACGACAAGATCACGGAATGACCGTGTCACACGTCACGCCTCCGGCGCCTGGCGCGATCCCTGCACCGATCGGATGCCTACCTGTCCGAACCCGCCATGGCCGCACCGATGGTCGAGACCGGTTCGCCCAAGGGCCAGGGCCGGGCGTTGGCCATGGATCCCGTCTCGGATCCGGCACGTGCCGGGCATCGGAAATATCTCAGGGCTCCGCGGCCAGAACGCGCTCTTCGGCGGGCACATCAATCACCAGCCGCAACCCGAGCTGACTCATCAGCTCAAGCAGATTGCCCAGCTTGGCCGAGGGCCGGCCCTGCTCGATATGCGCCAATGAAACGTGACTGACGCCAATCATCGAGGCAAGGTCTTCCTGGCGCAGGCCATGCCCCTTGCGTTGATCACGGATGATTTTCCCCAACTGTGTTGCAGACTCGATCGGTCGATACATCACACACCCCGGAATCCAGAGAATCTAAAGGTCGCTTTAGATTTCTTTCTTATACACCCAATGTCAATCGCAATCGCATGATTCATTTCGAATTAAGGTGGATTCAACCAATTCGGGCCTGATTTAGAAATAAATGTTTCGCTTCGCCGGTGTGAGGCCACGCTGCTGCCGACCTGCGCCACGCAGCACCCGCCGCACCGGAGATATCCGCCGCCTGCGGCCCCGCCGCGCCACGGGCCGCCGCTGGAATGTCCCCGTCAAATTCACCTGAGCGACCGACCTGCGCGCGGCGGCACTCCGGACCGGACGTACGTCGATGCAGACGAAAAGCTGGCGCCCGGTCCGGACCGTCTCCGGCGTGCGTGATGCCTTGCTTGCCGGCCGGCCGGCCGGCGGCTGGCGGATGCCGGCATCCGGACCGCGATCGCCTGCAGCCATCGTCGCTGCCGGCTCGGGACATGGCCCTGGCACGCAAACTCCACTACATTAAGCCCTGTCTCCCGGCCTGCCGGATCGATCTCCGGTTCCGCGCCTTCGGCTCGCCGGACCGGCCTGGCTACCGTCCGGCGCGTTCCGGAACGTGGCCCAACCATGTCGTGAAGGAGCCCTCATGCAGACCCGAGCCCGTATCGCTCAAGTAGTGGTCTCCCGACATCCTCAGCACTCGCTCTCCGATGCCCGCGGCATCGATGCCATGCTCGACACGGTTGCCGTCGCGCATGATCTGGATGCCCTCGTGACCTTGCCGAAACACGATGGCAGCAAGGCCCTGCCCGGCGGCATCGCCGAAACCCGCGGACGGCGGGCTTTCCGTGCCGCGCCCGACAAGCTCTCGTCTGACGATCTGGTCGCCATCCAGCCTTTCGGGCATGCCGACGACCACGTGCGTCGCCAGAATGGCGAGCTGTCGCTTCGTCACCTGCATGGCCATTTTGCGAGGCTGGTCGAGGGACGCGATCTGGCCGCATCCTCGAGACGGCCCGGCCCCTTCGGTCCGCCTTGTTTTCTTCACCCTGCAACGAGTCCGACACATGAAACTTTACATCTATGATCACTGCCCGTTCTGCGTGAAGGCCCGCATGGGACTGGCCCTGAAGAAACTGCCGTTCGAGCTGGAAATCCTGATGGAAGGCGATGCCGAAACCCCGACCCGGATGGTCGGCAAGAAGATCGCGCCCATCTTGCAGAAGGATGACGGCAGCTACATGCCGGAAAGCATGGACATCGTGCATTACGCCGACCAGCTCAAGGCCCCGCGACTGCTGGACGGCAGCACCGACGAAGCCATCGAGGCATGGGTCAAGTCGGTGTGGCGGATCACCATCCGGCTGGCCGTGCCCCGCTTCGTCGAAGGTGACTTCCCTGAACTGGCCACTACCGAGGCACGCGAGGCCTTTCGTGCCCGCGAAATCCGCGCTTTCGGCGATCTCGATGCCCTCATCGAGCAGTCTCCGGAATGGATCGCCGACATCAATCACCAGCTGCAGGCGCTGGAAGCCCTGCTGGCTGCCCACAAAGGCCTGAATCTGGCGGACTTCAGCCTGTTTCCCGTGCTGCGCTCACTGACCATCGTCGAAGGGGTCAAGTTCGGCCCGCTGGCCCAGGCCTATGCGGAACATTTCAGCGCCAAGACCGGCGTCGCCCTGCTCGATCCGGCCTGAGCTCGCGCCTGCGGCGCTGACCGTCGTCCACCTCCGCAACAGTCCCGGCTGTACGCTCCCAGACCCAGTCGGGACTGACGGCATGTCCGCCTCGAATACGACAGCGTCGTCAAAGCTTCATATCACCGTGCTCTGCTGACAGGCCATCTTCAACCCTTGCGCATCTGCGAGGACAGGCCTCCGTCCTTTTCGACGTCGTCGAGCTCCGACTCCGGCTGCCGCCTTGCTCGACGCCAGCCCTTCAGCGGAATGCCTTCCTGCTCCGTCGCCCCGTGCCCTGCTGCCATATGCAGGCCTTTCGCTGCTGGCCATCACCGCACTGCCGGCCGGGGCCACGGAGTCACCGGAACAAGCCCGGCCTGCCGTCACGCCGATCAAGCATCTGGTGATCATCTTCAGGGAGAACGAATCCTTCGACCATGGTTTCGCCACCTGCCCGCATGTATTTGACCCTCGTGATGAACCGGCCTTTATCGCTGAAGCCGACACTCCCCCTATCAATGGCCCGGACACCGATCTGCTGGAACACAATCGCAATGCTTCGGCAGCTGCCAATGGGCCGAACAAGTCCAACCCGTTCCGGCCGGACCGCTCTCAGGCCCATACCGAAGACCCGACGCACAACCGCAACCCGGAGCAATTGGCCTGCGGCCATGGCGCCGCGGATCTGTTTCCGCGATATAGCGGTCTTTGCTTGTTCACTGGTTCCCGCAAGGCCGACTGCGCAGGCTGTCATGCCAATCAGCCCAGTCCCGGTCATCTGCCGCCTTTGTTGACCGACACCCCATACGAAACCATGCCGGTTCCAAGCAATACTTCCCTGCCGATCAACAAGAATCCGGGCCATGACGATCCGGGCTTATGCGGCCACATCCGCAGAGACATGGCCGCTCAAACCCAGTGCCAAGGCATGTTCCTGACCCCGACACTGCACAACACGGCTCGCCGTGGCGTCTATTTCCAGAATGGGGCGTATCACGATCTGCTTGATGTACTCAGGTTCCGGAACCTGCGCAGCAGCTCCGCGGAGCGGGTCTATCCGCATGACTCGACGGGACACCCAAACAACAACAAAGCCTCCCCGGCGGCATTGAGCCAATATCGATACCACCGATGCGCCGTTTGATCGGAGGCCGGGTCAGCCACCAGCCATGACGGAGCATGATATCGACGATATCATCGCCTTTCTGCGGGCCCTGGATGACGGCTACCGGAGCAACAACACCGTGATCAGGGCCCGTGGCGCGGACCGGTGGCCCGGATTCAGCCGCGAGAGCCCTGTTCGATGGCCCGGGCCAGATTCCCCACGGCGGGGGGGGCACCCTCTTCGTGAATCAGGGCCACCGTGGTCTGCAGTGGCGGCTGCCGCAGAGGCTGGTAATCGATCAGCCCACGATGCAAATCGGCAATCGATTCAGGCACGATGGCCCAGCCAAAGCCGCCGGCCACGAGATTCAGGGCCGAGGCGATATGCGATGAGGACTGGGTCAGCTGCGGCTCGAAGCCGCTGATGCGGCAGGCCTCGACCAGACTGTCATGCAGATCCGGACCGGCGCTGCGGGAAAACAGGATCAGCGGCTGATCGGCCAGCCGCGCCAGGGTATCCCTGGGAGCTGTGGCCTCGCGGCCGTCCGGCAGCGAGGCAATCAGCATCGGCTCGGACAGGATCGGATGCACTTGCAGCCCCTGCAGATCTCCGTAAGGAAGACGGATCACCGCTGCATCCAGACGGCCATTTCGGACCTGCGAAACCAGCTCCGGCGTCCCCGCTTCCGAAGGATCCAGCTCGACCCCCGGCCAGGCATTGCGGTAGTGCCGGATCATCTCGGCCAGCGGCCGCAGAAATACCGTCGAATGACAGAAGCCGACATTGATCGTCCCATGCAGGCCTTGCCCAGCATGACGGGCACGAGTACTGGCTCGATCCACCAGCTCCATCATCTTGTGGATATCGGCCCCGAAAGCTTCGCCGGCCGAAGTCAGTTTCAGACCGCGCGGCAGGCGCTCGAACAAGGCGACACCCAGCAGCTCTTCCAGCTTGCGCAATTGCTGGCTGAAAGGCGGCTGGGCAATACCCAGATCAGCGGCGGCTCGGGTCAGGTTCAAATGTTCCGCAGCCGCCATGAAATAGCGCAAGTACCGCAGAACCATATAATTTTTATGTGGCTTATGCATGAACAATATATTAGACACCCGTGACTATTGGTCGCAACATGCTGCGTTTGAATCAACCGCGAGGTGCGATGACATGAATGCAGCAACATCCCGGCGCAAGCCGGTGATCACCAGTCTGGTCTTTGTCTTGATCGGACTGTTTCTGGTCGGCGGCGGCGGCTGGCTGGCCGGACTGGGCGGCTCCTGGTACTACCTGCTGGCAGGTCTGGGCTTTATCGCATGCGCCACCCTTTTGTGGCGCCGCAAGCTGGCCGCGATCTGGCTTTATGCGGCCTATCTGCTGCTGACTCTGGGCTGGTCCTGGCATGAAGTCGGTGCCGATATCTGGTCGCTTGAACCACGCCTGCTGATGCCGCTGGTACTGGGCCTGTGGCTCATCCTGCCACCGGTTCGCCGCAAGCTGGAAGGCCGCGCCCGGGCAGCGAGCCTCGCCCTGGGTGCCAGCGCTGCCGCAGTGGTGATGGCCGCCGCCATCGCGGCCGCGCATCCCTATGGTGTCAGCGGTCAGGCCGATCTGGCCGCCCGCGCCGATGGCCAGGCTGATCACTCGGTGGCCGACGGCGACTGGAGGTTCTACGGACGCACGGCCCATGGTGATCGCTACAGTCCACTGAGCCAGATCACTCCGGCCAACATCTCGCGACTCAAGCTGGCCTGGCAGACCCGGACCGGCGATACCGCCCAGGCCGGCGAAGCCGTGGTCGCCGGCCCCGATCAGGGACACGAATTCAATCTGGAAGTCACGCCGATCAAAGTCGGCGATACCTTGTACATGTGCACCCCCCACAACTGGGTGATGGCGCTCGACGCCAAGACCGGCAAGGTCAAATGGAAGTACGACCCCAAGCCAAACAAGGACAATCTCGCGGCCAACGTCTATCTGGCCTGCCGTGGCGTGTCGTACTACGAAGCGCCGGCCGGAACCCGGACCAGCTGCCCGCGTCGCATCATCTCGCCAGTGGCAGACGTGCGCATCGTCGCCGTCAATGCCGATGACGGCAAACCTTGCGACGATTTCGGCGACCATGGCTCGGTGTGGCTGACCGACCACATGGGCAATGTGCCACTGGGCTTCCACTTCGTCACTTCGCCGCCGCTGGTGGTCAACAATCGCATCGTGCTGGGCGGATGGGTCTTCGACAACCAGGCCAATTTCGAGCCCTCCGGCGCGGTCCGCGGCTACGATGCCATCACCGGCAAGATGGTCTGGGCCTGGGATGCCGGCCATACCCCGGAGAACTGGCTGCCCGGACCCGGCCAGGAGCTGACCCGCGACACGCCCAATGCATGGGGCGTCTATACGGCCGATCCAAAGCTTGGCATGCTCTATATCCCGACCGGCAATGCTCCGCCCGACAACTGGGGTGGCAGCCGCCGCCCCTTCGACGAAGCCACTTCCAGCGCCACCATTGCCCTGGACATCGAGACCGGCGCCCGTCGCTGGACCTTCCAGACCGTGCACCATGATCTGTGGGACATGGATATTCCGGCCGGCCCGTCCCTGGTCGATCTGCCGGACAGCAGCGGACAGAACGTGCCGGCCCTGGTCCAGAGCACCAAGCGTGGCGAGTTCTTCGTGCTGGACCGCCGCACCGGCAAGCCGGTCCCCGGTTATCCGGTGGAGGAAAAGAAGGTGCCGACTCAGGGTGTCGCCGCCGGTGACTGGGTTTCCCCGACCCAACCCTATGCAGTAGGCCTTCCTTCATTGACGCCGCCCGATCTGAAGGAATCGGATATGTGGGGCGCCACCATGCTGGATCAGCTGAGCTGCCGCATCCAGTACCGTCAGTCGGCCTACGAAGGCCAGTTCACGCCGCCACATGTCGGAAAGGACACCATCGTCTACCCGGCCTTCTATGGCGTGGTCGACTGGCAAGGCGCTACCATCGATCCGGTTCGCAAGCTGCTGATCGCCAATGCCAGCTATCTGCCCTTCCGGATCCGGCTTGAGCACCGCCAGGCCGTTGAAGCCTCCGGGGTACTCCCGAAATGGGATGGCAAGGGCAACAAGCCAGCGGCCAAGGGGGATGCCTTGTCGATCTCCCCGGATTACGGCACGCCTTATGTGGCCTACACCGGCCCCTGGTTGAACCCGTTGCAGATTCCCTGCAAGGGTCCGGTCTGGGGCACGCTGACGGCGATCGATCTTGTCAGCAAGAAGATCGTCTGGCAGCACCCGGTGGGCACGACCCGTGATACGGGCCCGTTCCGTACCCACAACAATCTGCCGCTGAACACCGGCATGTACAACATCGGCGGCAATATCGTCACCAGGAGCGGTCTGATCTTCATGGGTGCCACCGCCGATGACTACCTGCGTGCGTTCTCGCTGAAGGACGGCAAGGAGGTCTGGAAGACCCGCCTGCCCGCCGGCGGCCAGGCGACACCGATGAGCTATGAGGTCGACGGCAAGCAGTACGTGCTGATCGCCGCCGGCGGCCATGGCGGCCTGGGTACCCGTTCGGGTGATTACATCATGGCCTATGCCCTGCCGGACGACAGCGCCAGGTAAGCAGTGCCGCCCGCAGATCCGGGCCCGGTGACCACAAGGTCACCGGGCCTTTTCATGCCTCCCCCATCAAGCGCGGCCGCTTACAACCCGGAACCGTGCAGACTCAGTCGGGAATGGCCGATGCCGCCGCCCTTGTCGATCCGGATTTGGGTCGGAATGCGTTCCTTCAGCGCCTCGACATGGCTGATCACGCCGATCATCTTGCCGCTGGCATGCAAGGCGTCGAGTGCATCCAGGGCGACTTCCAGGGTATCGGCATCCAGGGTTCCGAAGCCCTCGTCCAGAAACAGCGAATCGATCGATGTCTTGTGACTGACCAGATCGGACAAGGCCAGCGCCAACGCCAGACTGACCAGAAAACTCTCGCCGCCCGACAAGGTACGCGTATCGCGGGCCGCATCGCCCTGCCAGCTGTCGATGATTTCCAGCTCCAGCTCACCGCGATCACGCCGCCTGAGCAGATAGCGCGCATGCAGCCGTTCCAGCTGGCGGTTGGCCAGCGCCAGCAGATGGTCCAGGGTCAGGCCCTGGGCAAACTTTCGGTATTTGTCGCCCTTGGCCGAGCCGATCAGGGCATTCAACCGCTCCCACAGATCGGCTTCATGGCGCTGGGTCTCGATCTGCCCCAGCAAGTCCTGCAGCCCGACCCGCCGGCGGCTATCTTCAGCCAGCTGGCCACGCAGCTCGCCGCCTTCGGCATGAGCCTGCTCGCCCTGCTGCCGCAAGGCCTCCAGTCGTTGCCACAAGCTCTCGGCGCTCTGATCGCTCAAAGCCTCTGCCTGCAGGCTTGCCAGCTTGCCACCGGCCGCGGCCAGCACCGCCTCCGCCTGCTGCAAGCCCCGATCCAGCCCCTGCCTGCGTGCCGACAGCTGCTGCCAGACGTCGTCCGGCAGCAGCGCCTGCAGAAAGGCCTGGGTATCGGCATAGGGTGTTCCGGCCAGTGCCGCCCGCCAGCTGGCATCGGCTTCATCGCGCAATTCGGCATGTCGGCGCTGCGATGCCTCCAGCTCCACCTGCCGGCCTTGCAGGGCAGTCAAGTGTTCGGATTGCCTGCCCAGTTCAGCGAGTGCCTGTTCCAGTTCCTGCTGCAGGACCTCCACCGAAAGCCCGCCAGCCTCAGGCAGCGGCATCGCCTCCATGTCCAGCGGCTCTCCCCAGGCAAGCCAGTCACGTTCGGCCTGCTCCAGCGCCAGCTGCTCGCGACGAAGATCCGTTTCCAGCGTCTGCAGCTGCTCCCGGACCTGCTGCCACTGCACGGCTTCAGTCCGCCGTTCGGCCAGCCAGGCCGAGGCGTCCTCAGGCAAGACCTCGATAGGCCAGCCCGCCGCACAGATGGAGGCATGCAACTGGCGTGTCAGCTGCTCCAGCTCCTGGCGTTCCTGGGCAAAGCGCTGGCGCAGATCCTCCAGTTGCTCACGACTACGCTGTTCGGCTTCCTCATGGCGGCCCAGCTCCAGCAGCTCCAGGGCCCTGGCCTGCTCCGACTGCCGTGATTGCAGCGCCTCGATCTCTGCCCGCAACCGCCCCAACGCGTCCAGGCGCTGCTGCAACCCCGCTTGCTCGACCTGCCCGGCCTTCACGCCGGCCTCCAGCACCGCGGGGACAGCTCCATCCGGCGCACCCAGCCCCAGCTCGGCGCTGACGGGCCTCCACTCTTCCAGCCAGGCTTGCAGTCGACGTTCCAGCTCGGCCTTCTGCTGCTGCAACTGCCCGATGCGCAGGTGCCATTCGGTGAGCTGCCGATCCTGCTGGCGCATCTGCTGCTCCAGTTCGGTGGCCTCCACCTGCAGCCTGACCAGCTGCGCCTGGGTCGCACTCTCATCCAGCCATGGCTGCGCCTCGGCCCAGGGATGTTCCAGCGCTCCGCACAACGGACAAGGCGCTCCGGCCTGCAATTGTGCACGCTGCGCTTCCAGGCTGGCGATGCGTTCGGCCTGTTTCAGCAAGGTCTCCTGATCGCTGATACGCTGGCGCAAGGTGTCCAGTTCCATCTGCTGGCGCAGCTGGCGGGGCTGCAGCCCCGCCAGCCCGGTTTCGGCCTGCTCCAGCTGCGCCTGCGTGCTCTGCTGTTGCTGATCCAGCTCGGTCCGTTCCCTGGCCAGTCGTTGCAGCAATTGCCAGCGCAACAGCCGCTGACTGCTGTTCTGCCAGCTGGCGGCCAGTTCCTCCGGCGTGGCTCCCGCCAGCGTCGACTTGCGTTGCCGCTGGCACTCATCCAGTTGCTGCTGCAGCGGTCCGCTCTGGGCCTGCAAGCTGTCCCGCTGCTGTTGCTGCAGCTTCAGCCGCTCACCACGAACGGTCAGCTCGGCCTGGGCCGCCTCGCCCTGCTGACGCAGTGCCGCCAGCATCCGACGCTGTCGCTGCAGCTGCTCGAACTGCGGTTGCCAGCCGGCGATATGCTCCCTGAGTTCGGCACGGACCGCATGTGCCTCGCACCATTGCCGCAATTCGCCCTGCCGCAGCTGCAATGCCTGCACATCGCGCTGGCGTGCCGCCAGCAGCTTACCGCTTTGCCGGCAAGCCTGCCCCCGCGCCTGCTGCCGGCCCTGCTCAGCCTCCGCCAGTGCCTGGCGCAGACGCTGCGCCGCCTGCTCGATCCCGACCTGCTCGCGCACGACCTGCTGCCAGGCCCGGTATTCGCCGCCCAACGCCTGGGCCGGTGCCGCCTGGGCCAGACGCGCCATGTCTTCGGCAGCGGCATCCAGATCATGCCGGGCCTGGTCCAGCGCTGCCTCGGCCACGGTCACATCGCTGGCGGCCGCGGCTTCCGCCAGCCGCCAGCGATGCTGTGCCTGCAGCGGCTCACGCTGGCGCCCGATGTCCTCAAGCTGCTTGGCCAGGGCCGCGAGGCGCTGCCGGCGCTCGGCCAGCGCCGTCTCGTCCAGCAGCTCGACACCACCGGCATGGGCTTGCAGCCGGGATACATCCTCGGCAGCCTGATGCGCGCGCTCATAGACCTGTTTTGAGATCAGGCCGTAGATCTCGGTGCCGGTCAGTTCTTCCAGCAGTTCGGCCCGCTCATTGGCGCTGGCATTGAGAAAGGCCGCAAACCCGCCCTGGGCCAGCAGCATGGAGCGGGTGAAGCGGGCAAAGTCCAGACCGCTGATGCTCTGGACCTGCTCGAGTTTGTCCTTGATCTGCGAGCTGAGAATGGTCTCGCCCCGCGCCAGTTCCACCACGGGCGCCTGCAAGGCGCCATCGATCTTGTTGCGGGCGCGTCGCTGACTCCAGAAGGCACGGTAGCGCTCGCCTCTGACCTCGAATTCCACCTCGGCAAGACAGTCGGCGGTATGCCGGGTCATGATCTCGTTGTCGGTTTTCGACACCGTGTTGAGCCTAGGCGTCTGGTGATAAAGCGCCAGACAGATCGCATCCAGCAAGGTGGACTTGCCGGCACCGGTGGGGCCGGTGATCGCGAACAGGCCCTGATCGGCAAAAGGCGGCTGGGTGAAATCGATACGCCACTCGCCTTTCAGGGCATTGAGGTTTTTCAGACGCAGACCGAGTATCTTCATGCGGCACCCTCCACCTCGGCCGCGATCCGTCGATAGCGCGCTTCCAGTTCGGCGCGCAGATCCGGCTGCAGTTCCTCGCCATCCAGTCGACGGGCAAAGACCTCGGCATGACCCAGCGCATCCAGGGTCTCGCCCAGTTCACCGGCCATCACGCTGGCCGCCTGTCCGCGCTGGCGGCGAATCCGCAGGATCTCCAGCGGCAGGCCTTCAGCCATGGCCTGGATCCGCGCCGGCAGATCGGCCAGATAATCGTCCCTGGCCACGCTGATTTCCAGCCAGACCGGCCGTGCCTCGCTACCCTCGGCAGCAGCCTCGGCCAGCTGGGCGGGCAGGCCTGCAAGATCGCCGCTCAGACTGCGCAGCACCTGGAAGCGCGGCACCTCGAGTGCCGTCACCGACTGCAGGCCTTGCGCATCCAGATCCACGCGCAGCATCTGCTTGGTCTGCCCTGCCTCATCGAAACTCAGCGGCAGAGGCGAACCGCAATAGCGGACCTGTTCCAGCCCGCCGACCTTCTGCGGCCGATGGATATGCCCCAAGGCGATATAGTCCAGCGGCGGAAAGGCCGCCGTCGGAAAGGCTTCCAGCGAGCCCACGTAGATCTCGCGCACCGACTCGGTGGCGCTGGCCCCGACCGTGGTCAGATGACCGCTGCCAATGATGGGAAGACGCTGGCCGGTATCGACCTCGATCGCATCGCGTCTGGCAACAGCAGCCTTGTAAACCTCCATATAATAGGCCTGGATCGCCTGCTGCAGTCCACGACGCTTGTCTTCGGCGCTCTGCCCGGCCTCGCTGACCATCACCTCGCGGGGACGGACAAAGGGGATCGCACACAACAGACAGCCCGGCCGGCCTTCACGGTCGTTCAGCAGCAGCACCTGCTCCTCAGCCGGGCCGCTGGCGGCGATCACCGTCGCCCCCAGCGGCTGCAGCAGACCGGCGCTCTCCTGCAAAGTGGCCACCGAATCATGATTGCCGGCCAGCAGAATCAAGGGCACGCCCAAGGCGTGCATACCCAGCACCAACCGGCTGTACTGCTCGCGTGCATAACTGGGCGGAGTACCGGTATCGAAAATGTCACCGGCGACCAGCACCGCATCGATGCCCTGCGCCTGGACTTGGCCCAGCATCCAGTCGATCAGCGCCTGATGCTCGGCCTGCCGGCTCTTGCCCATGAAATGCTGGCCCAGATGCCAGTCCGAAGTATGCAGAATCCGCATCGCCGCCGGTCGTGTCCAAAAGCATGATTGTAATCCAGGCCTGCGTACCCACCAGACCAGGGAACTTGGATTGACCGCCAGGGTCCGATGTTCGAAAACAGGCCTCGTCAGGCGCGAAACCGGCAAGCCGGATGCTCAGCGCTGAAGCAGCGGTCAATCCCAGCGTTTCCACTGATCCCGCCGGAGCATGCATGGTCCCCCGTTGGTCACCACGTTGTTTTCTGCCGCTCGCCGCCGCACTGGTTATCCCATGTCCGGAAGCGGCTGCAACTGCCGCCGCCACGACGACGCTGTCGCCAGTAACGATACAGGCCATGACCGGAAACCCGATCGCAAGCTATGATCGTCTGCAGGAGGGGCGGCGCAGCTTCGAGAGGCATCACGCGCTGGCACCTTCGGCGCAGCTCCGCTTTGTGACGGACGACTCGGTGCATGACACGGCACCTGACCTGCGACTGCAGTTTCTCAGCGACCAGCAACAGCTGGATATACCCCTGGATCACCACAAATCCTTTGAGTTGGCTCCGCCCATCCCCGCACTGCGGCATGCCCGCTTGCTGGCCAATCGTCCACCAGACACGCTGCAGATCCATCCCCTGGTGCGCAATGCAGCCGATGATCCCCTGGACACCCGGCTTGGCAACCTGCGGCTGGAGTGCGAAGTTTCCTGGAGCATCGGCAAGTCCTCGGCCCCGCTGTGGATGCACGCCGCCTTCGCCATGGCCGGGGGCGTGTGTCATTCCTCCCGTATTCAGGTGGACCTGTATTCGCCGCGCGCCATCCTGTCGGTGACGCTCAGCGAGCATGGGCGCAGCGCCACCTTCAAGGCCGGACGCAATCGGCATGACTATCAGCTCCCGCTCTACGACAAGCACTGGAGTGATCAGGCCCTGGTGCATTTTCAGCCGATACCGACCGTCACGCCATCACCCTGACAGCTGTCACTTCCGGCCATCCCGGGAGCCCGTCAGACTGCAGGCAGGCGTAAAGGAATCATTTGATGCTCCGCTCCCTGTTCCCTGATGGTCTGGATGCACCCGGCGTGGTACGCAACCTGCTGCTGGCGGCCGCCATGTGCGGACTGCTGGCCCTGCTGGACCCATGGCCGGCGATGCCTGTCCATATCCATGGCATGGTCTGGCCGACCTGCAGCTTCAGCCTGGGTGCGTTGTGGATGATCCACTACAGCGCGCGCGGCAAGCGGCGACTGGCCCGGCACTGGCTGGACCTGCTGGACTGGCGCGGCGACGAGACGGTGCTCGATGCAGGCTGCGGGCAAGGCCTGCTGAGTCGAGAGGCCGCTCGTCGCGTGCCACAGGGCCGCGTGACGGGTGTCGATATCTGGTCAGCGGAGGATCTCAGCAGCAATACGCCAGAGCGGCTGCAGCTGTGCGCACAGGCTGAAGGATGGGCCGACCTGATGGCTATCCATACGGCCGACATGCGTCACCTGCCCTTCGCCGACGGCTGTTTCAGCCGTGTCGTATCGTCGGCGGCCATCCACAACCTGCCGCGGACCGAAGACCGCCGGCAGGCACTGGATGAAATCGTGCGCGTGCTGGCCGCGGACGGCCAGATCATGATCCATGACATTCGCCACCTCGGCTTCTACGCGAGGCAGCTGCGCCGGCACGGCCTGATGACACGGACGCTGCGTACGCCGCAGGATCTGGTCTGGACCGTGATCAGCCTCGGCCTGCTGCGGCCGGGAACCCTGGTGGCATGGCGTGGAACACGACCTCAGTCATCCCGCACCGGGGCCAGCACCTCGCGTTGACCGTTGGGGCCCATCGACGAGACCAGGCCGGCGGCTTCCATCGCCTCGACCAGTCGCGCGGCACGGTTGTAGCCGATGCGGAACTGGCGCTGGACAAAGGAGATCGAGGCACGCCGGGTCTTGAGCACGAATTCGGCGGCCTCGTCGTACAGCGGATCGGCCTCGGCATTGGCGGCATCGGCCGCTCCATCCGCCGGCGCTTCGCTGACTTCCTCGGCCAGGATGTCGTCGATATAGTCCGGTTCGCCGAACTGCTTGAGAAAGGCCACCACGCGCAGCACTTCCTCGTCGGCGACAAAAGCCCCATGTACACGATTGGGATAGCCGGTTCCCGGCGGCATGAACAACATGTCGCCCTGCCCCAGCAGGCTTTCGGCCCCCATCTGGTCGAGAATGGTGCGCGAGTCGATCTTGGATGACACCTGGAAGGCCACCCGGGTCGGAATATTGGCCTTGATCAGACCGGTGATCACATCCACCGAGGGTCGCTGGGTGGCCAGGATCAGATGGATGCCGGCAGCACGGGCCTTCTGGGCCAAGCGGGCGATCAGCTCTTCGATCTTCTTGCCGGCCACCATCATCAGATCGGCCAGCTCGTCGATCACCACCACGATCATGGGCAGGGTATCGAGATACTCCGGCACCTCGGGATGGGCGGGATAAGGGTTCCACAGGGGTTTGCCGGCCTCGCGGGCCTCGCGCACCTTATGGTTGAAGCCGGCCAGATTGCGTACCCGCAGCTCGGACATCAGCCGATAGCGGTTTTCCATCTCGCCCACACACCAGGCCAAGGCATTGGCGGCCAGCTTCATATCGGTGACCACCGGCGCCAGCAGATGCGGAATGCCCTCGTACACCGAAAGCTCCAGCATCTTCGGGTCGATCATGATCAGCCGCACCTGCTCCGGCGTGGCCTTGTACAGCATCGACAGGATCATGGCATTGACCGCCACCGACTTGCCCGAGCCGGTGGTGCCGGCCACCAGCATATGCGGGGCCTTGGCCAGGTCGGCCACCACCGGCTCGCCGGTGATGCCCTTGCCCATGGCCAGGGTCAGCAGCGAATCGGAATCACGGTATTCGGCCGAATCCAGAATCTCGCGCAAGGCAATCATCTGGCGCTGCTCATTGGGCAGCTCCAGCCCCATGCAGGTCTTGCCGGGAATGGTTTCCACCACCCGGATCGAGGTCCGCCCCAGACCACGGGCCAGATCCTTCATCAAGGCCACCACCTGGTTGCCGCGCACGCCGACGGCCGGCTCCACCTCGAAACGGGTGATCACCGGGCCGGCGCCGGCGCCGACCACGCTGACCGGCACCTTGAATTCGCGCAGGCGCTGCTCGATCAAGGCACCGGTTTCGGTCAGTTGCTCCTCGTCCACCGCCAGAGTCTCGGCCGGCGGTTCGGACAGCAGATCCAGCGGCGGCAACGGCGCGGTCGCCTTTCGGATGGGCGGATGGGGCAGCAAGAGAGCCTGGCTGCCCGGCTCGGCGTCCAGCGTCGGACCGCTGTCATGCTGGTGAAGCTGATCGTGATCCACGATCACGGAGTCCGCTTCGTGACGGGGCCCGACGGGCTCGGCAACCGCCTCATGGAGCGGACTCGCTGCTTCGGTGGAAGCGGTACTGACCGGCATCGCGACCGACTCGGCGGCCAGCTGCAGTGCCGAGGCAGGCATTACGCCGTCCTGCGCCAGCAATGACGATGCCGCCGCAGTCACCAGACTTGCCGAGCCGGCAGCGTCGATCTGTGCCGGCACGGCCACCGTCGCCACAGTGACGGATGACAATATCTCCGATTCCACGGGGAACGAGGCCATGGCCGGCGGCAAATCCATGGTCGCGGCCGCATCCGGTGCCGGCGGCATGGCACTCACCAAAGACTTGTCCATCGGCGGCTCAACCACGGCATCGGCGGGCATGGAGCGGCTGATGTCTGCCGCAACGGGAGTCGACCCGCCGATCACG
>JGI2924J29684_1078058_pt1 | contig 29670 bp, 17 predicted proteins | sample BenlonsequencITS_FD_29684 | JGI IMG/M metagenome (IMG submission 29684)
TGCCACCAACCGTCTCGCAGATTCCTCTACAATTGCCGAGCTTGAACGTCAAAAACATCATATAAGCTATGATGAGGAAGTATATTACGATCTTGAACTCAATAAACTTGACTTGTCCCCTCTAATTGATATATTCAAACAAGTTGGTAACCCCTTAAATAATGAGAAACTAGAAAACCTAAAGCTGATAAAAACCTCCAATGATAAAATATATCCCTCAAATGCCTTAATGGTTATTCTAGGGAAACTTCCACATTGTACCATAAAGTGTGCCCGCTTTAAAGGAACTACCATGGAGACTTTTATTGATAAAAAGGAATATAGTGGGGATATTTTTACAGCTCTTGAAAACACCCAAAATTTTGTTTTGAACCATATCAACCTCCAAGCTGAAATAAAAGGGCTTTACAGAGATGAAAAATATGAAATTCCCGTGGTCGCTTTAAGGGAAGCTTTGGTCAAGGCGATTATTCATCGGGACTATGTCAACCAAGGCAGGGATATCAAAGTGGGTATTTATGATGACATTGTAAATATTGTATCGCCTGGTAGCTTGCCCAATAACATTACCATGGATGATATTTTTAATGGTCGTAGTGAAGTTCGCAACAGAGTACTGGCAAATGTATTCAAAGAGCTAGGTTTGATCGAGCAATGGGGAAGTGGCATTAACAGGATCATCAGCGCTTGTAAAGGTTATGGACTTCAAACACCAATTATCCAAGAGAAGAATGACTATTTTGACAATGAATTTATTCGGCCACAGGAAACTTCATCCTTAAAGGAAAGTATTGAGCAAGACCAATCAATAAGACAGGATCACGAACGGTTACGAACGATTACGAACGATTAGAGGAAGAAAAACGAACCATCCTTTTATACTTACTTGAAAAAGGAAAAATCTCAAGGAAAGAGGCTACGGCTTTATTGGACTTAAAAAACACAAAAACCTACGAAATTCTCACTGAAATGGTAGCGCAAAATCTCATTAAAAAACAGGGCAAAGGAAGAGCCACTTATTATGCACTTAGGTGACTCCCCTAACTTTGATCACCCTTTCTGATTTCATATATCCGCCAAAAGCCTTAAATCCTCCACTAAATGGTGGATCAAGCCATATTTCGGGGGCGAGAGATATTGTTATTTAGGGGAAAAATGATTCGCCACGAAGGCTCAAAGGTACAAAGGAATTATTAATGAATTTCCTTGTAGATTACAGCATCCATTTCGTAGCTTGGGTACATTTTTATTTAGCCTAGGTTTTGCCATCGATATAGGATTAATTCCTGTTATTTTGGTCAAGTCATTTTTCTGAGGAGATGAACAAGGATTTACCCTGCCTAAGCATCCTATCTGTCTTTATCAGTGTTCATCCGTGGCCAAATTGAAACCAAAAGTGACAAAGAACATATTTACCCTTCGGTAATAGGCTAACCCCCATTTTTTCCGCTTGATCCCAAATGGTTCGAATTTGCTCTTATCAACTCCACCAGAGGATCAAATAGATTTCTCCCTGAGTTTCAATTGTTTTTATTCCCTATTCACTCCCTTACCTGACATTCCCGTTACCATTTATGAATTCGGGCCCTTGAGAAAGGCAAATTGCTCGAAATGGACCTCTTATTAAAACGAAACTTTGACGGCAGTCCATTTTCCCAGTTCACTGTCAATGACAATGTCAGCGCCTATGGCTAGGGCTGCCTTTCGAGCAATCGAAAGGCCAAGCCCCAATCCTTTGATCTGTTTGTGCTTTAAGTAATCAGACCTAAAAAAGGGATTATAGATATAGTCCAAGTCTTCTGACTTGATGCCTACTCCCTGATCAGTCACCTTGCAGAAACATCCCGTACGGTCACCGTTCAACTCAATGACCACTTTTCCTCCTTCATGACTATACTTAATCGCATTGCCCAAAATGTTATCCAGCACGATCGAACCATAATAATAAGGCACTTCGAAACTACCCCAATCGTTGGATTTCATGGAAATCACCAATTTTTTTGCTTTAATGGCCTTATGTTGGCGAGACAGTACCTCATCTGCCAGCACGGCTATCGGAACTTTCTGTTGGAGACTGGGATCCGAAGCCTGCCCATTTCTGGCTAAAAACAGTAATTGTTCCACTATTTCCGACATCCTATCCACTTCATCAAGGCTATTGCGAATCTTCTCCTCATAATCTCGGATATTTCTTTCCTTTCGTACAAGGATCTCCAAGGTCCCCCTTAAGGTCGCCAATGGCGTACGCAACTCATGGGAGGCATCAGCGGTAAATTGCTTTTCCCGTTCCATGGCCTCTTCAATCCTATTGAGCAATTCGTTAATTGACGTGGACAGGTCGTAAAGTTCATCCTTTTGGGTGGGCAGCGGAACTCTTTCTCCCAGGTTGTTCTTGGTAATCCGACCGGTTGTTTCGATAATCGTAGAAATGGGACGAATGCTCTTCCCCGCTAAATACCTGGATATAAAAAAAAGTACAACCATGGTGAGGGGAAAAAGCCCCAAAAGTGTATGGCGCAGGTTAGACAGTACCATTAAGGAAGATTCTATGGGAATGGCCGCGACAATATGCCCCCTAACGGTTCCTTCTTCTTCGATATTGATCTGGATTTGACGAATTGGCCGGTCCTTTAACCGCGTATTATAGTGCACATCATTCGGGAAGGCGGGATTTATGATCAGGTGATCTTCCTTTAGATTGGGGGACTTGTCCATGATCTTTCCGTTGGTATCCATAAGTTGCAAGAAAACAGGATTGATCTGGACTTCCCTGTGCTCGGTCTCTTCCCATTCCTTCTTGTGTGTAAAGTAAATGGTGTCGGCGACTACCGCAATTTCTTTCAGGTGCTTATGAGCCTCATAGGAAAGACTATGGTCGAGACTGTCGTACATGGTGTTCTTTACCATGAAATAGATAAACACAAAAGCCAGAATACTAATGACCGAAGTGGCCATCATATAATAAAGGGCAATCCTGTTTTTAAAGTCCAACTTCATCATTCCTTGGCAATATACCCCACTCCCCGGATGGTCTGGATATAATTTTCATTTTCATCCAATCGGAGTTTTTTACGAAGTGCATTGATGTACACGTCGATTACCCCAGTGCTGTAATCAAAATTGATGTCCCAAACGTGCTCGATGATCTGGGTCCGTCTGCAAACCTTTCCTTTCTGGCGAAGCAGGTATTCCAACAGGGAAAATTCCTTTTGGGTCAGATAGATTTCTTCACTTCCCTTGATCACTTGATGTGTCCCTGTATCCAGACGAATATTTCCTATGCTGAACACTTCATGTTCGCCTGATAGCGGCCTGAGCTGTACCTTTACCCTTTCCAGCAGTTCTTCAAAATGAAACGGTTTTTTGATATAATCATTTGCCCCGGCTTGGAGACCAAAGACCACATCGGCTACCTCATCCTTGGCTGTCAAAAAAATAATAGGCGTATGTTTATTGATCTTTCGAAAAGCTCGACAAATTTCCATGCCACTGATTCCTGGCACCATCCAATCCAGCAAAAGCACATCATAATCATCGGAAACAGCTAGGTCCAACCCCTTATCCCCATCCAGGGCAGAACTGACCTGGTACCCCTCTTCCTCAAAGCCTTGTTTCAAGAAATTTACGATGCCAGGTTCATCTTCTACAATCAACAGTTTCATATCCTTCCAGTTAATACCATCACTTGTGATTTTCGTCTACAATCTAGCAAAATCCATTACCAAGTCTGCTATTCTTTGATCAAATTAAAGGCTCCCTTGGTCAGGAACACCGCATTTTTTTCAAAATCTTCAGCATTTTTAACCTCCATAAATCCATTCTCTGTACTCCCTGTCTCCACTCGTTTTTTGACAAACCTCCTTCTACCGTCGAATGTTCCTGCTTGAAGTAAAACGTAGTGCTCGTTTCCCGCCCGCACCACAGCTTCTATGGGAAGTCCTGGTCTTTGGACTGATTCGGTCCTGATGAACGCTTCGGCGTACATGCCGGGAATCCAGTTGGATGTTTCGATTGAAGGATCAAAGTGTACGTGCAGTCCTATGCTCCTTTCCACTGGGTCTACTGCTCTACCGACCAAATGAACGGTTCCCGAATATTCCTTTGAAGGATTATCCTGCAGACGAAACGTTACTTGCTGGCCTTCTCGTATTTTCCAGGCATCTTTCTCAAATACCCTGAGTTCAAGGTGGAGATCCTCTGTATTTACCAGAGTAAGTGCCACGTCCGATGGCTCTAGAAAAATACCCCTTTGGGCTTGGATGGTCGTAACGGTTCCTGAAATGGGGGCATATACCTTGACCATCGAAGTAATGTTATGGGGCGCTAACTGATCTGGGTCAATCCCCACTACGCCGAGTTTTTTTCGCAAAGCTTCATACCGTGCCTTCATGACCTTGTAATCTGCCTCTGCCTTCCGAAACTTTTTCTCCGAAGACACTTTCGACTTCGCCAATCCTTCTTGCCTCCTGAAATCGGATTCCAAATATGCTAATTGTCCTTTGGCTTCCAATAGGTCTTCCTGTAGCTGAATGAACTGGGGATTTTCTAGGACCAATAAGGTTTCCCCTTTCTTGACATTCTGACCGGTGAGCAAGGGAAGTTCCTTTACATATCCTCCAAGATAAGGGCTAATCGCTATCCTGCTTTCTGGAGGCACTTCCATCATCCCAGTTGCTTTTACCGATTGATGGAAGCTCTTTTCTTCGAAACTGCCCAAAGTAAAATCATTGGCAATGATCTGCTCTTCTGTCAAGCTGACCAGCCCCGGAGCCATGACACTATCGCCATTATCGAGCTGTTGGTCTCCATGGTTTTTCTCACCGCTGCAGGCCAACAACAACAGGCTTCCTGTCAGGACAAAAATTGCATTGAATTGTTTGCTTGTAATTCTCATGGTTCAGTCTGTTAAATAATTTGCTTCCAATACGGTCATGTTATATTCCCACAGATTCCGGAGGTAATTGATTTCAATGTTTCGTGCATTTTCCAACAGCTGAATGTATTGGAGATAGTCAATTTCACCTTCCCGGTAAGCCATCTGTGCATTGGCCAAAATCCCTGAGGCCAGTTCCTCTCCGGTCTGTTCATAATATTCTATTGCCTTACGGTACTTTTTGAGCTCTGCAAGTAGTGCCAAGTATTTTGCCTGAAGATGAATCCGGTAATTCTCCCGCTGCAGCTGAACCTTTTGGTAGCTGGATTGGGCAGCCCTGATTTTGGCACGCTGGGCTCCAAACCATAATGGAATGGCCACTCCTGCCTGTATACCCCGATACTGCTTGGCATCTGCCAATTGGTTGGTACCCTGAAAAAGTGACACTTGTATATCGGGCAACAGCTGTTGCTTTTCGACCTTTACTTCCTTCCCATAGGTCACCTCCAATTGCTTGTAATAGGCCATACCAGGATGCAATGAACTGTCACCATTAAGTACCAATTTCGGCATTTCACGATCGATCACCTGATAAGCTGTATCTCCCTGAATCCAGCCATTTAAAGCAATGCGCGCTCTTTCCATATCCTTTTGTCCCTGGGCTAACAACACGGCCATTTCCTTTGATTTGCTCTCTGCTGTCAGACGCTCCAACAAATTAGATTCACCGGCTTCGAATTTCATTTCTGCTGCACCGGCAAACCCCTTATAAAGGCTATCCAAGTACACATAATGGATTGCCAGCTGCTTTCGGTACACCACCGTATAATACGCTTGGGCAACCTCTTTTTTGACCTTGAACACCTCCAACCGATATTGCCTTTGCTGGAGGTCAGCCTTTTCCTTCTGCCATTGGTGCCTCGCCCCGTAAACGGTCGGAAATTCAAATGTCTGATTGATTCCCCATACCCTGATGGGCGCCCCATTTTCGGCTATATTATTTTCATCATAAAGGTAGTAGAAGGCTGTCTTGTCAATGTTCCAAGCACTTCCTGTAAGCTGCTCCTGCCTAATGGATTCTACTTGGGAAGAGCGGAGGCTACGGTTATTTTCTACCGCCAACTGCATCGCTTTTTCCAGTCCGACCTGTTCTCCCTGACCGTAGGTTTGGTGACCTGCTAGGCTTAGGAAAATGCAAACCACTGCCGTGGCCATCACTTTATTTGGGGTTTTGGGTATAATCTTCTGAGCTGACATGATCGTGTACAGAACCGGAACCACCAATAGGGTAAGAAGGGTCGCCGTCACTAGTCCTCCTACAACCACCGTGGCCAAAGGACGCTGTACCTCTGCCCCTGCCGAATGGGATACGGCCATGGGCAGGAAACCCAATGCAGCTGCTGAAGCTGTCAACAAGACTGGTCTTAACCGCTTTTTTGTACCGATAAGGACAGCTTTGTGAACATTTTTGATCCCTTGATCACGGAGCTCTTTGAATTCCTCGATCAACACAATTCCGTTCAGTACGGCAATGCCAAACAGTGCAATAAATCCCACCCCGGCAGAAATACTAAATGGTAGTCCACGAAAATACAGCAGGAACACCCCTCCCACCGCCGCCAATGGAATGGCACTGTAGATGATAAAGGCTTCCTTTATAGATCCAAAGGCAAAATACAGCATGACAAAAATCAATAATAGGGCTATGGGTACTGCTACCATCAAGCGCTCCCTTGCAGTTCTTAAATTTTCGAACTGACCACCATAAGTGACCGAATATCCCGTAGGCAGCTCAATCTTTTCCTCGATTATTTTCCGAACATCCTCTACCACCGATTCCAGGTCCCTGTTCCGGACATTTACCCCCACTACAATCCGTCTCTTGGTATCGTCCCGGGATATCTTTGCAGGCCCCGTGGTAAATCCAATCGAGGCAAATTCGCTGAGAGGAAGACTATGGCCATTTGGAAGTTGGACAGAAGCAGATTGGATATCCTCCAAACTTTTCCGGTGTTCAGGATCAAACCGCAAAACCAAGTCAAATTGTTTTTCTCCCTCAAAAACGGTCCCCGCAGGGAGACCGGCAAACCCCATGCTGATCAACTCGTTGAGCGCACTTACATTCAGGCCGTATTTGGCAATTTTCCTCCTGTCATAATTTACGGACATCTGAGGCAAACCGGCCGTTTTTTCAACAATGATGTCAGAAGCACCTTCTACTTGCTGAATAGCTGTTTCCACTTCAAGGGCCTTTTGGTAAAGAAGGTCGAGGTCTTCCCCAAATATCTTAATGGCAAGGTCTGCGCGCACTCCGGTTATCAACTCGTTGAACCGCATTTCTATGGGCTGGGTAAATTCAAAATCAATCCCTGGCAATATGGATAGAGCTGTTTTGAATGCATCTGCCAAACCATCCTTGGTTTCCGCCGTTACCCATTCCTCTTTAGGATGCAGTTTAATGATAACATCACTTTCTTCCATACTCATGGGATCGGTAGGTACTTCGGCAGCCCCTATCCTGGTCACCACTTGATCCACTTCGGGAAATCCAAGGAGGATCTTTTCCATCTTGGTGGTCGTTTCAATGGTCTTCTGTAAAGAAGTGCCCGTTTTGAGTACTGGCTGGATCACAAAGTCCCCCTCATCGAGGGTAGGCACAAACTCTCCACCCATACGAAAAAACAACAATCCAGCCAATAGCAATAGACCTCCTGCCATTGACAACACCATTTTCTTATGGCGCAGCGACCAATATATCGCCGGCTGGTATATCCGATACACAGCGGCTATCAACTTGACCGAGATATTTGCCCCGGACTTTTTCGATGGTTTGATAAATAGTGCTGACATCACTGGCACATAGGTAAAGCATAGCACCATCGCCCCCACCAGTGCATAACAAAATACCATGGCCATTGGACGAAACATCTTGCCCTCAACATTCACCAAGGATAAAATGGGAATGAATACGATGATAATAATCAGCTGGCCGAAAACTGCAGAGTGCATCATCTTGGAAGCCCCTAAAAAAGTAATCCGGTCAATTGCCACTTGTCGTTCCTTGCCTTTAAGGCCTATGAGCGATGCGTTTTGGGCCGTAATCTGGTAGGCAATAAACTCTACAATGATCACTGCACCATCTATGATTATTCCAAAATCAATGGCTCCCAAACTCATTAGGTTGGCATCAACACCGGTCAGGTACATCAACGATAACGCAAACAGCAAACAAAGTGGAATCACCGATGCCACTACCAAAGCAGAACGGAGATTTCCCAGCAGCAGTACGACCACGAATATGACAATTAGACAACCGAGAATGAGGTTCTCGGCAATTGTAAAAGTGGTTTTGCCGATCAGTTCACTCCTTTCCAAAAATGGATTGATGATGATCCCAGGGGGAAGTGAAGGTTTTATCGCCTCCACTCTCTCGGCCACCGCATTGATGACTGCCTGAGAATCGGCTCCTTTTAGCATCATCACCTGCCCCAGCACCTTTTCGCCTTCCCCGTTGCCGGTGATCGCTCCAAATCTGGTCGCATGACCGAACCGTACCTCCGCTACATCAGACACATAGACCGGGACACCGTTCCTATTTTCCACCACGATATTGCCAATATCCTCCAGACTTTCCACTAGACCTTCCCCTCTTACGAAATAGGTTTCTTCAGTTTTTTCTATATAACCTCCCCCGGCAATGCTGTTATTGTCCCGCAACACAGTATATAGCTTTCGCAACGGTATATTCATCGCTCTTAGCTTTTCAGGGTCCACCGCTACTTCGTATTGCTTCAAATAACCTCCCCACGTATTGATTTCCACCACCCCGGGGATACCCGAAAGCTGCCTCCTGATGATCCAATCCTGTATCGTCCTCAGGTCTGCAGTGGAATATTCGCCTTTGTATTCGGGAGCAACATCTATGATATATTGGTATATTTCTCCTAGACCAGTGGAAATGGGCCCCATGAATGGGCTCCCAAATCCTTCAGGGATCCTCTCCTCTGCAAGTTTCAATTTTTCGGCAATTAGTTGACGTGGAAGGTAGGTCCCTGCCTTATCATCAAACACCACCGTTACAATCGAAAGCCCAAACTTGGATACCGAACGGATCTCTTTCACATTGGGAAGATTTGCCATTTCAAGTTCCACTGGATAGGTAAGAAATTTCTCCACATCCTCTGTGGCCAGGTTTTTCGAAGTGGTGATGACCTGTACCTGATTATTGGTAATATCCGGTACAGCACCTAAGGGAATATGGGTCAGCGCATAAAGGCCAAAGCCCAGAATACCCAAGGTAAAAAGTAATATGACCAGCTTATGTTGCAGGCTGTATTGGATAAGTTTTTGTAGCATTCCGATTGAGGTTATGGTCCGCTACAAAACTATCTGCCTTCCCTAAATACTTCCTTAGGGAATTCTTAAGATTTCCTTAAAACCTGTCCATTGATGGTATACCTACAAATCCTTTTCCCCCAGTTCCGGTAATTCCTATTGCGATGGCTCATTCCACAGGCCTATTTCCAAAGATTTTTCACTCCTATTTTAGGGACGTCAGGGCATTTCAGCCCTGCCAAAACCAAGAAAAACCTGCCCTAATAACTTGTCCCCAAATAAAAGGCCATCCATAAAAACCCTGAAACGCCCTAATAGTCCAATGGCTTGACAATAACGGTCAAGATCGACCGGGCGGGAATATCAAAAGTATCACCTTCCAGCGCCATGGGCATGAGATCGAAATCCTTTGAGGTAATAAAGGCTTGTTGGGCCATTACGGCCTTGCCGTCCACTGCCAATCCAGCGGCTACGGCTTCCGGGCCTGAATTGACCAGGACATATACCATTTCATCTTGTGCCGGGGAAGAAAATGCTGATGCCAACAAATGGGAAGCTTGCTCTTCATTTCCGCTAATGACCACTCCCTTTCTTTGATAATTTGGACGGATAAAACGGCTGTAATTTCCCAGTGCCCAGAGCATTTTGCTTTCATGGAAGTCTCCGTCCTGCTGATCGTAATCGATATAAATGAGCCCGTCTTTATAATCATACGGTGAAATCGCCAACCACCAATGCCAAGCGGAGGCGTTGGCCACGGTAAGGTCATCATGGATGACCCTGGCCATGTAAAGCGCCGGGTCAATTCCCAAATCCCTTCCATTTCCTTCGATCTCACCACCGTTATCGCCCAAGATGCAATATTCGCTCATCCAATACGTCATCCCGGCTATTTTGGAAACGGTCCGATGGAGATTTTGGCGTTGCTCGACGGCAGCATGATGGGGTGATGTGGTAAAATAACTGTGCCCGGATATGGCATGCCCGACATGGTCAAGATCCCCAATAAAATACTCGGAATCTTCATCAAAAAAGGCTTCTATTTGCTTCCCTCGGCCAGGCTTGTCGGCTGTTTCATACAGGTAATTGATCTTTCCCGCTTCTGCCACATCGATTTTAGTCGACAGTCCTGCTGCTGTCAGGGATGCGTCCAAGCTTTTTACGATACCGGCAATATCCACATTGTAAAATGGGGTTCCTTCCTGCCCCCCATCCGACCAATCCCATTGGGGCTCATTGACCGGACTTACATAATCCACCTTCAGCCCTTTCCCTTCCAGGCCTTTGATGACCTTGGCCAAATACTGGCCAAACGCATTATACTTCTCCTTATCCAGGTTTGGGATCCCGTCATCTGCATATGCCTTCCCATTTTTGGTCATATGGACTGGTGGACTGTTGGGAAATACCAATAAATGGGGAACGTCATATGCTTGGGCCGCCAAGGCAAACCATACCTGTCCTGCCTGCTTGTTCCAGTCATATTGCCCATCCGGTCCCAAAAAGGATGCTGCCCTTCTCCATTCGTCCCGGATCCCACTTTCATCCCCTTGCCCTGCACTTCCTGCTCCGATATTGAACCGCCAAAGCGACAGCCCTATTCCTTTGGGACGGCCCTCTTGATCAACTTCCCTGCTGAACAGCAATTCTGCCATGGCTGATTTTTTTGGCGCTGGCCACTGGCCTACAAACTGACATGACCATGCGTCCGAGGCACCAAAATGTGCAATGGTCTGAAAGGTTTCATCTTGTTGGACATCAACCATTATTGACTGGCTTTTCTTTGGTTCTTTACGGTATTGTTTGCTTTCTGATCGGCAAGAACTAAGCACCACTACCATGATTAGCATCCTGAAAATGCAGTTTGATTGATATGTTCTCATCTTTGGTTTTCCTCAGGGTTATGATTTACTTCTCCATTTTTATAGCGCAAGGCAGGCAATTTTTTCAATATAACGTTTTCCTTTTATTTATTCCCCCTTTGATTTCGGGACCGTAGCTTGTGTAATGACAGACATCCCTGGCAAATGGTGTAACTTCCTTGGCTTTCAGTCCTCTCAGTACACTGATCGCCCTTCATTCCAAATGTTTTCACCGAAATTATGGCAATTCTCTCATAGAACCATAATTTTGAACTGTTGATAAAACATGGATTAATGGAAAATTTGAGTAAAAAACCGAGAAAGATCGTGGTGAAAGTAGGCTCCAATATGCTCACCAATCATAAAAACCGCATCATGGATACCGTCCTCCAGCATTTGGTAGGACAACTGGCGGAACTCTATGAGGACAATATCATGCCCATCCTGATCACTTCCGGATCGGTAGCGGCAGGCATGGAGGCCATGGGGCGGGAACTAAGCATAAAGGATGATGCCGTGCGCAGACAGATTTATTCATCCATGGGCCAGCCAAGGCTCATGCGCCATTACTACGAGATATTCCAACAGTACGGCATCCGTTGTGGGCAGGTGCTGGCCACCAAACGGGACTTTTCTCCGGGAAAGCACCGGGAAAACATGATCAATTGTTATAACGGGCTGATCGCCTCGGGCATTGTTCCGATTGCCAACGAGGACGATACCGTTTCCCTCTCCATGTCCGCTTTTAGCGACAACGATGAACTGGCAGCACTCGTGGCAGAACTGTTGGAGGCGGACATGCTGATATTCCTTACCCATAAGGACGGGGTGTTCAATGGACCTCCCGATGCAGCACATACCGAGGTATTGGAAGAGGTGAAAATAGATGAAAAAACCGAACAGTATATCCACGATAAAGGAGATCCCAAAACCATTGGCCGAGGAAACATGGCCTCAAAGCTCAAAATGGCCAAAAAAGCAGCCAGTAAAAATATAGCCGTCCACATCGCCAACGGCACCACACCAAATGTGTTACTGGATATCGTCAATGGAAAACAAATCGGAACCAGGGTCATGGCCAACTGAACCGATAGCACCTCCCCTTTCAAGCTTTGAAGAAGACAAAAAGGTTCTATTAAAGTACAAGCCCTATTGTGGACCAACCGTTTCGCAATAGGGCTTTTTAAATCCCCTTATAATCAAAATCGGCCTGATCAAATCACACATTTTAGTCGGGCATAGGATAATTTCGCCAGTATCCATTACTTTTTACCCCTTAAATAAATTTATTAAAAATTAATCTAAATAATAATTGTAATAATAATCTTAAGGCTATATTTTTGCAACAAATTAGATTAAATCTAAACAAAAACAATAATCATCAGCATCATGCATTTTTCACGTGTGGCGCTATACTGATTATTTTTTCTTTGCTAAGCATCGCTAATAAAGCTTCGGATGAAAACATTTCTACCGTTAGGGAAAATATATTTTTACACGGCCTTGTGTATGCTGATGTCCGGATTACCTGCGGTAGCCCAGACCATTCCGGCCACGACACTAAAAGGAAGGATCTTTGATACCGAAGAAAGTCCGGTTCCGGGTGTCATCGTCAGGATCAAGGACAGTCCGCTTACGGCCATATCTTCCCTGGATGGCAGTTACCAGATCACCGACATCCCAGAGGGGGAAGTGGAAGTGCTGCTTTCCTGCCTGGGCTACCAAGACCATGCGAGCAAGGTCTCCATCGAAAAAAACAAGCCCACAGTTCATTTGGATTTTGCGCTAGAGGAATCCATGACAGAGCTTGATGGCGTCATCATAGAAGGTCAATCGGTAAAAACGGAGATAGAAACCAAAGGGTTTGCCGTGGAAGTGGTGGAAACGGACAAGGCAGCCTTACAGTCTGTCCAGACCAATGACCTGCTCAACAGGACCGCCGGCATCCGTGTCCGTCAAAATGGGGGCATTGGCTCTAGAGTGGACTATAACCTGAACGGCATGTCGGGAAATTCGGTGCGGATCTTCATTGACGGTCTTCCCATTTCTACCTACGGTCCCTCTTTCAGCCTGAACAGCATTCCTCCCGCGCTGATCGAGCGCATCGAAATCTACAAGGGCGTGATTCCGGCACACTTGGCTGATGACGCCCTGGGAGGTGCCATCAATGTGGTGCTGAAAAAAGGAGCTGTCAACAGCCTTATGGCCGCGGTTTCGTATGGTTCGTTTAACACGCTGCAAGGCAACCTTAACGCCGTCTATAGGGACAAACGCTCTGGATTCACCACCAAAATATCAGGATTTTACAATTACTCCGACAACGATTATGAGGTCTGGGGGAAATTTGTCCGTAATATTCTCCCCAATGGTCGCTACGACTACGTGCGGGCCAAAAGGTTTAACGACAGTTACCGGTCCGTTGGCGGGAAATTCGATATCGGCTTTACCGATGTCAAATGGGCCGACCAGTTTTTTATCAGCTACACAGGATCGGATGATTATAATGAAATCCAGCACGGCACTTACATGTCCATCCCCTACAAAGGACGTTTTACGACTTCCCAGTCAAATGTATTCGGGCTGACCTATTCGAAGGAAGACCTATTTACCAAAGGATTGGCAGTTAACTTCAATGGCTCCTTCAGCAAACGCGCCGAAGTGGTCACCGATACGGTGAAATGGAACTACAATTGGTTTGGGGAAATAAGTTTGGATCTGGATGGCGAACCTATCCTGAGGCCAGACGGTGCCCAGCAAGGCGCTCCGACCATCAATCATATCGACAGGAATGTCAGTACTTTTCGTGCTGGCGCACAATATGAGCTCCACCCGCAGCACAAATTAATTTTCGGGCAATCTTTTTTCAACATAGACCGTTTTCAGCAAGATGAAATGCGAAATGCGGTAGAACGGCAATTTGTCGGCACAAGGGACCTCCAAAAACACATTACCTCGCTGGGTTACGAGTTTAACCTGATGCACTCCCGGCTCAAAGGCAACGTTTTCGGGAAGTATTATGTCCAAAACATCGAACGAATGGATCCCATATTGGTGGAAGGACCAAACGGATCGGAACGCCAAGAGGACCGGGTTACCAGCTCCAGGAATACCACGGGCATGGGGATGGCCTATTCCTTCAGGGCCTGGAAACAAATACTTTTTCTTGCCTCCGCAGAACAGGCGGTAAGGATGCCTTCTGAGGGAGAGATCTTTGGCAGTCCGGGGGACAATATCGTCGAAAACCTGAGCATCCGACCAGAGATCAGTAACAATTTGAACCTCGGTTTTAAACTAGGTGAATTCAGGAAAAACGCCCATGAATTCTCCTTCTCCGGATCAGGATTTATCCGTGACACCAAGGACAAGATCATCCAGCAGATCAATCCGCGCATCAACGACGCAGTGCAGACCAATCCATTTGAAAACCTGGGACGGACCAAAGCCATTGGCTTTGAAGGCCAGGCTACCTACTCCTATAAAAAGGCTTTACGGGCAACGGTGAATTTTTCACGGTTCAATTCAGTCTTCAACACCAAATATGACCCCAATGGCAACCTTTACGAAAAATTCGGGCAGCAAATTCCAAATGAGCCTTACTTTACCATAAACAGTACACTGGAATATACCCTCAAGGATGTCTTCCAGCAGGGTTCATCCTTAAGGCTATCGCATTATTTCAGCTTTGTGGAGAGGTTCTATACCACGTGGCTGGAAATCGAGGACTTCAGGACCCCGCGACAATATGTCCATGACCTGGGCGCCACCTATACCCTGCCCAACCAACGACTTTCCATCAGTGCAGACCTACGGAACGTGTTTGACAAGCAGGTCTATGACAACTTTGCCGTCCAAAAACCCGGCAGGGCCTTTTACCTCAAAATCAATTATGCAATTCACAACTTTAAATAATTTTTAACCAATTAATCAATAGGAAGATGCTCAGGACTAACATGCTAAAATCCAAAATTCTTCATATGGGAGCCGTTGTGGCGGCCCTGTCACTGACCAGCTGTAACAACGAAGATGATCCCACACCCCAGCCCGAGCAGAATGCTGACCGATGGGTGACCGTCGCCGGCGCACTGATGGGCGATAGTCCGGGTGACGGAAACGGCGGTACCAAAATCTACGCGGTGAGTTATGAAGACGCCATCAATCCAGAAATCGAAATCGACGTATTTGACAACGGGGAACCAGTCAAGTCCAACCGTACGGCAAGGCTGCAAATATCAGAAGACGGAAGCACCTTGTTCAATATTGCCTATGGTGGTGAAAATGGCGGGGAATTTTCCAAATTTGACGTCGCAGGAGGTTCCAGCTATGTCCAGCAGGACGTCACCGTAAACATTTCCCAGTATGTCGGCACAGCTCCCCGATGGAGCAAATTGTACAATGGGGACCAAAACGGGATCGCAGTAAACGTGGCCAATATTGCAGCAAACAATGCTGCGGAAAACTCCACGGAGCCTTTCCAATATTACAGAGGTACCGCGACGGTACTTGATGTGGACCTCCAAGATGTGCTTATCAGGGCTACTAAAGACTATGAAATTCCGCTAACGGAAGAAGAAGAACTGGCCGGTCACTGTATCTTCAGACTGGATGCACCAGTGCTGAACCAAGCCGGTGACAAGCTGCTCATCGGAACGTGGATGCGCAAATATGACGTGGCCACTGGTGAGCGGGAAAGTGAATGGGATAGATTGGGCACCAAAACAGTCGTGGTAGATTATCCTTCTCTGGAAAACCCAACGATCATCACCTCCACACAAGCAAACGGAGACTGCTCTGGCTACCGCAGCAATGTCAACCAGTTGGCAGAAGACGGCAGTATTTACCAAGCCACTTCCCGCGACACCGACGGATCTCATATCCTGAGAATCACTCCTGAGAATGAATACGACAATACCTTCGCCCTGAGCTTGGACGAGGCCCTGGGACTGAACGACGTCTATGTGGACGCTTGGAAATATGTCAACAATGGCATTGGCTATGCCATGATCAGACATGGAGAGGAAGACCAAGGTTATATCGCGAGACTGGACCTAAACCAGCAAACGGCATATTTGGTGAACGAAATCCCAGATGATCCTGATGTTAGGTTTAACCAATTCCAAGGTTTTATGGTAAGTGGCAATGACCTATTGGTTCCGGTTTCTCCACTTGGCAAAGATGGGAATATTTATATCCTCCACAGCCAAACCGGAGAGGTATCTGTAGGCGCCAAACTGATCAACAAGCCGGGCAACCATTTTATCGGAGCCTTTTAAGGTATCAAATCGGTTCCCCACGCGGGGATTTATCCAAATCATTGACCTTGTTTTCCTATTTCATGAAAAGGGGAAACAAGGTCTTTCCTACGTAAAGCAAAAATGCTATTTAGGAATACTGAGATGGGCAAATTGACCCAGAGACAGTCATGATCCCTATCCAACCACTTCACCGGCAATCAAACTATCAAAACAATGAAGGCAAAAAAGCAAAAAACCACTTGGCAAAAGGTCAGAAAATTTTTCAATGATATCCACCTTTGGGTGGGATTGGCCAGTGCCCTGGTGCTCATCCCCGTTTGCTTTTCAGGGACCATCTATGTCTACAACACCGAGCTCCAGGAAATGTTCAGTGCCCACCTCCATCATATAGAAATACAAAACGGTAGCAGCAAAAAAACCATAGAATCCCTCCTGCAATCCCTTTCCGCACAGGTGGATGGAGACATCACCGGTGTTTCTGTACCCCATGACCCGCAAGGTACTTTTCAATTTACCGTCAGGGAAAAAGACAGCCGGAGCAGGTTCGGGACATCTTATTATATGGACCCCTACACAGGTAAAATTGTCGGTACTTCGGAAGAAAAAAATGCTATTGCAGGTTTTATGCGAGACATGTTCAGCCTCCATCGCTGGTTGCTCCTGGACAAAATCGAAGAGCCGTTGATCGGAGAACTCTCGAATCGAAAACTGGGCAGCTATATTACCGGTACGGCCACCATCCTCTTCACCTTAGGTGTCCTCACGGGCATCGTGATCTGGTTTCCCCAAAAAGTAAAAAACTGGAGGCAAGGCCTAAAACTAAAACTGAACGGCAGTTGGAAACGAGCCAACCACGACCTTCACAACACACTGGCCTTTTATGCCTTTTTCATCCTGCTGATCATGGGGCTGACCGGGCCACAGTGGTCATTCCCCTGGTACCGCACGGGGCTGCAAAAGACTTTGGGTACCTATCAGGAACCTTCCGGCAGGGGTGGTGGACACGGAAGACCTTCTCCTTCCAACGAAAAGGAAGAACAGCCCGAAAAAACCCTATCGCTCCTTCCCTACCAAGAATACCTTGACGTGGCAGACAAGCACCTTGACTACACGGGTGATTACCGGATCAGCTTCCCCAAAAACGGTAACGACCTGGTCGAGATCCAAAAGAACAAAACGGGATTCTTTGCCCCTGCGGCAAGTGACCGGATCAGCCTTGAGCCTGCCACTGCAGCGGTCTCTGACATCCATCGGTTTGCTGACCAGCCCTTTAATCAGCGGGTGGCACGATCCATCAAGGCCCTTCACATCGGCTCTGTGTATGGTGGATTCTCCAAATTGCTGTACTTCATCTCCTGTTTGATCGCCACCAGCTTGCCCATTACCGGCACCTTGATATGGATCAACAAAATGAAGAAAAAGCCTTCCCGAAAAACCAAGAAAAAACCACAAGCCGTGGCGGTTTCCTAAGCGGAAATCCTGATCACAAAGTGATTTTTATTGGAATATGGGAAGGGGATCATCCCAACCACGCTTCCCTTCCCATATTCCTTTGGTTTTGCGCTTATCAGTTGATTTTTTCATATACCACTCGGCCAGGTCCCGAAACGAAACCTTCGTTCCATAGAGGATTCCCCTTCCCTATACTTTCATGCATCCCTAAAAACTTCCCGCTTCCAAGGCCCAGCAATTTGCTCAACTCCCTAAAATCCTTTATTTTAATACTTTAGCACAAACCCAGCACCTAAAGGACACGACCATTGCAGATCAATGCCCCTAAAGTGAAAACCTCTTTTGCGAGCAGCATTATACTCCTGCTGGTCTTAAACCTGTTTTTTTGGCAGTGTTCACCAAAAATCACTCCCTATGAGCCACCCATAGCCGAGCCTCAGGCTTTTTCATCTTCCGGAATGGACAGTGTATCTGCCCGTTGGTGGGAGGCTTTTGACGATCCCGAGCTGAACAGGCTGATGGACAGCTCCTTCTCGAACAACCTCGACCTGATCAGCATCTGGTACCAACTTCAGGAGGCCCGGTCCATTCGTAAAATACAGTCTTCATTGCTGCTGCCCGATATTGAGGGCAGTGCTCGAACGGCCATAAGCCGACCTCAACCTGATTTTGCAGGAGGGGAAAACACACAGATAGGCGTATCGGCAAATTACGAGGTGGACCTGTGGGGAAGGATCCGGGCAGGTGTGCAGGCAGAGGACTTTAGGCTTCAGGCGTCCTACTTTGATTACCAAACAGCGGCCATGACCCTTTCTTCACAGATTGCCACCACTTGGTTCCAGCTGATCACCGCCAAAAAACAACTGAACCTGGCCAAGGAGCAAATTGCCATTAACGAAAAGATCATCAAACTGATAAAAGTGCGGTTCGGAGCCGGCCAAGTCAAGGGGGTGGACATCCTACGGCAGCAGCAATTGGTCGAGGAGGCCAAAAACCAACAGCTCCTTTACGAAACGGACCTGGAAGTCCTAAAAAACCAACTGGCCGTGCTGACCGGGGTGGCTCCGCAAAACTTCACCATTTCGGCCAAGGACAGCCTGCCGCCCCTTCCCCCGCATCCCCAAACCGGACTCCCCCTCGAACTGGTAAGGCGTCGGCCTGATCTCCAAAGGGCTTACCACCAATTGATGGCTGCCGATCGGGACATGGCCGTCGCGGTAAGGAACAAGTTTCCCCGGCTGTCCTTCAACCTCTCCGGCCAAACGCGCTCCAATACCTATCCCGAACTCTTTAACGATTGGGCCTATACCTTGGGGGCCAATTTGGTCGCTCCTTTGCTCTACTGGGGCAGGTTGCGTGCAGAAGTGGACCGTACCGAAGCCATCAAGAACCAACAACTCCACAATTATGGGCAATCGGTCCTGATAGCCTTTCAGGAAGTAGAAAATGCCCTGATCCGGGAAAAGAAACAGGCAGAGCGGCTGAAAGTGATCGATAAACGCATCACCATGGCCAGTAATGTCCAAAAGCAATTGCAGATCGAATACATCAATGGATTGACCGAATACATCAATGGATTGACCGAATACTTGGATATTCTGGTCTCTCTGGACGAACAACAGCAGTTGGAACGTGAAAAAATCCAGCTCAAACAACAAGTCTTTGAATCCAGGATAGCCCTTTACCGGGCCTTGGCGGGAAACTTTGACCTGGAATTCCAAGATGACCAACCCGATAACCAGCACATAAATGAGCCATAAAAAGACCCTTTTCATTGTTGTAGGAATATTGACTGCCTCCGCGTTGGTGGTATTGTTGATATTTTTTACCGAGCCTACTGCCCAAAGCGAAGGAGCCACCAAGACCACGGCCATGCTCGTCAGCGTCGAGGAAGTCAGCAGTGGCACCTTTGTCCCGGAATTCATCACCACGGGGACCGTTCAGGCCGTGGACAACGTCAGCTTAAGCGCTCAAGTAAACGGTGAGGTAATTGAGCGGATGGCGGAATTTGTCCCCGGTGGACTGGTAAAAAAGGGCGAGGTGCTCCTAAAAATAAATCCTGCCGATTACCAAAACCAGCTGGCCTTGCGCCAAAGTGAACTGGCCCAGGCAGAAACCAACTTGCAGATCGAGATGGGAAGGCAAAAGATTGCCGAACAGGACCTGTCCCTGATCAGCGGCGACACCCTTTCGGAAAAAGAACAGTCCCTGGTCCTTCGAAAGCCCCAACTCGAAGCCATCAATGCCCAAATCCAATCTGCCAGAGCAGCGGTGGACCAAGCTAGCCTAAACCTTCGACGAACCGTCATCAGGGCTCCTTTTGATGCACAGATCATCACCCAAAATGTCACGTTGGGATCTCAAGTGAGTGTCGGTGATGACTTGGGCAGGTTGGTCGGCACTGAGGCTTACTGGGTGCAGGTCACCCTACCGGTGAGGGACTTGAAATGGCTTCACTTCCCCGCTGGAGACCACCAAAAAGGCGATACCGTAAAAATCAAAAATACCAGCTCCTGGGAGCCGGAGGAGTACCGCACAGGTTACCTTTACCGCCAGATCGGAGCACTCGACCCACAGACCCGACTGGCCCGCATCATCATCAAGGTTCCCGATCCCCTGGCCAGTCAATCCCAAGACTACCGGCCAAAGCTGCTGATTGATGAATTTGTGGAAGTCTCCATCAAGGGCAGCCCGGTAAAAGAAGTAGTGAGGTTAAACCGGGATTACCTGCGGAGCAACGAAACCGTATGGGTCATGGAAAACGGTAAACTCTCCATCCGAAAGGTTCGGATCCAGCTGATGGACGCCCACTATGCCTACATTTCTGAAGGACTGCAGCAAGGCGAAAAAGTGGTAACGACCAATATCAGTACCGTCACCAATGGCGTGCCGCTTCGGGTCGAGCAGGACAGCACCCATAACCCTTCACATCCTTGAAAAAGCGCCACGTCGATACCGAACAAAAGGGCATCATTGCCTACATGGCCACCCACTCCCTGGCGGCCAATATCTTGATGCTACTACTGGTGGGCGGTGGGATCTACACGATGTTCACCATCCAGAAGGAAGTGTTTCCCCAATTTCAACTTGATTTTGTGAATGTATCGGTAGTGTATCCCGGAGCCGCCCCCGAAGAGGTGGAGCAGGGCATCCTGATGCCGGTGGAAGAGGCCATTCGGGGCATCCAAGGGATCAAGGAAATCACCTCCACCGCAAATGAAGGCTCCGCACAGATCAGCATCGAGCTGGTGGCCGGCACCAATCGGATGAAGGCCTTCCAGGACATCGACCAGGCGGTCAACCGGATCCGCACCTTTCCGGATGACATTGAAGAACCCGAAGTCGTCCTACAGGACCGACAGCGCGATGTAATGCAGCTTTCCCTGTACGGAAACGTGGATATTTGGACGCTGCGCAAACTGGCTGAGCGATTGAGAAACCGGCTCTTGAGCCAACCGGAAATCACCCAGGTCAGCTTGGACAATGTGCCCGATTATGAAACCCGCATCGAAATCCCCCGCCACAACCTTCGGAAGTACCAGCTCACCTTGGGGCAAGTAGCCAATTTAGTGGACCAATCCAGCAGGGACGTTCCTGCCGGCGCCATTGAGACCAACTCCGGAGAGATCCTCCTCAGGATGAAAGAACGAAAACAGTGGGCAAGGGAATTTGGGGACATCAACATTGCCTCCTCTCCATCAGGTGCACAGGTAAAGCTCCGGGACATCGCCACCATTACCGATGGCTTTGAGGAAACGGGCTTTCATGGTCAGTTTAACCAAACACCAGCGGTCAGTATGGAAATCTTCCGGGTAGGCGACCAATCTCCACTGGACATCGAAGAGTTGGTTTACGAGCTCCTCGATGACTTCCAGTTGCCTCCTGGAGTAGCTTATCGGATCGACAGCAACAGGGCCGAAGACTACCGGGAGCGTCTTTCCCTGCTCACGGAAAACGGACTGATGGCCATCGTCATCGTATTGGTGATACTTGCGCTGTTTTTGGAATACCGTTTGGCCTTCTGGGTAATGATCGGCATGGTCATCTCCTTTATCGGTGGCATCACCTTTTTGCCGTGGATCGGCGTAAGCGTCAACATGATTTCGATGTTTGGCTTTCTGGTGGTCCTGGGCATTGTGGTGGACGATGCCATTGTGGTTGGCGAAAACGTCTTTGAATACCGCCAAAAGGGCTATGGTATCATGGATGCCGCCATCAAGGGCACCAAAGATGTGGCCCAACCCGTACTGTTCAGTATCCTGACGACGATCATTGCCTTTTTTCCCTTACTCTACATTCCCGGGGAGACCGGAAAGTTTTGGTGGCCGCTTCCGGCAGTGGTGATTGTCATTCTCAGCGTTTCCCTGATTGAAGCGCTTTTCATCCTCCCCTCCCATTTGGGCCATATCAAGCGTCGCCAGAAAAAGGGAATCATCCTGAAGCTGGAGACTTACCAAGCTAAATTTGCCAAAGGCTTCGATTGGTTTATCGAAAGCTACTACCATCCATTTCTGGACAAATGCCTGGAATTTAAATACATCACCCTAAGCATCGCCTTGGGGCTCTTCGTGGTGGTAGGCGGATATGGGCTAAGCGATCACATGGGCATTATCTTGATGCCGGAAGTGGCCGCAGATGAAATCGAGGCGGGGATCAGGCTTCCTGTGGGCACCACGCCAGACCAAGCCGCAGCAGTGGCGGAGGAAGTGACCACGGCCACCAGAAAGATGTTTGAGGAACACAACCTGTACGAAGTGGCCGAAGGAATCAAGACCAATGTTCGGGGGCAGAACTTCATCGACGTGGAAATCGTCATGCTTCCGCCCGACCAACGGGACATTTCCGCCCGGGAGATCATCGCCCTTTGGCGAGACAATATCGGTGATATCCGGGGTGTGGACCAGATCACCTTTGAGGCAGAAAGGGGCCCGGGAGGTGCTCGACAAGCCATCAGCGTGGACCTCAGCCATACGGACATTGCCGTGCTGGAAAAAGCCAGCAAGGCATTTGTCGATAAGATGAACACCTTCGAAAACACCCGGGACGTCAGCGACAACTACAATAAGGGAAAGGTACAGTACGACTTTAAGTTGCTGCCGCAAGGGAGAAACCTCGGCCTTACTTCTTCCGAGGTGGGCAGGCAGGTCCGGAATGCCTTTTTTGGAGCTTTGGCCATGCGGCAGCTCAGGGGCAATAACGAAGTGGAAGTCCGTGTCAAGCTGCCCTTGGAGGAACGAAAGGATATCCGTAACCTGGAGGACTTTATCATTCGGACAGCATCAGGCGTGGAAGTCCCCTTAATGGATGTCGTGGAAGTGGTCCAAAAAGAAGCCTTTACCTCTATCAACCGCCGGGATGGCCGCCGCGTGGTCAATGTAGGCATGGACGTAGAGCCTTCCAATGCCGTCAGCAGGGTGTTGGCTTCCATAAACGAATCGGTCCTCCCCCAACTGCGGGCAGATTTTCCCGGGCTTACATGGACTTTCGAAGGAAGCCAAGCAGACATGCGGGAATCCACCGACTCCCTGTGGGGAACCTTCACCATGGCCCTCTTGCTCATATACGCGCTATTGGCCTTGGCCTTCGGCAATTACACCCAGCCGCTGATCGTCATGACGGCCATTCCTTTCGGGGTGGTCGGTGCCGTGATCGGACATATTTTGCTGGGGTATGACCTCTCCTTGGTCAGCCTGATGGGCATGATTGCACTGGCAGGGGTAGTGGTAAACGACTCCTTGATCATGGTGGATTATGCCAATAAAATGAGAAGAGACCTTCCTGTTTTTGATGCTATCCACGAGGCAGGATTACGGCGTTTCAGGCCCATCGTCCTGACCACCTTGACCACCTTTGGTGGGCTTACGCCCATTATTTTGGAAACTTCCAGTCAAGCCTTTTATTTGATTCCCATGGCCATATCCCTGGGCTTCGGTATCGTCTTTGCCACCTCCATCATTTTGGTGATCGTGCCCTGCCTTTACCTTTCCCTTGAGGATGTCAAAGGGCTGGCAGGTAAAATTGGGCAGGAGCATTAATTTTGATTTCCATGTGGTCATGATTTCAGGTTCCATTGAGGCTTACAACCAAGTGAAAATCTTTATCGAATAACTTTGCCTAATCAAAGGCTGCCCAGAGACAAACAAGGAGGAAAACAATCCCTATCGTTTTGTTAATCGGGCAGCCTTTACTTTTTATTGGCCCTTCACCGGTTTGACCATTGCACCGTTCTGGCAAGGGTTTTCATGCCCAATATTATAAAACTAACCAACTTCCCCCCAATATTCCGCCCTCCCCCCACCCCACTTTTCTATTTTTGTAGTGGATAAATGCCGAAAGTGGCCATGCCAAGTTCAACCATGGCCTTCTAAAAGGCAACCACTACCTGTTGAAAAAAAATTGGATATGACCGCTAAAAAACTGAACCTCCCCACTCTCTTTTTCCTCTTCTTGCTTTCCGTGATCGTCGTTGACAACAGTTACGGACAAAAAAAGAAGAAAAATGATCCTCCCCAAAAAGGGAGCCTGTACCTCTCTCCCGTGCCCGTGATCGGTGCCAATCCGGCATTTGGCTTTATTTATGGGGTCGGTGGTTCCGCCAGTTGGTTTATGGGGGATCCGGCGAGCACCAAGATTTCCAATGCCTTGCTCGGGGTGGCCTTCACCACCAAGAAACAGACCATCATTACCTTAAAGAGTACGGTTTATGGCGAAGACAATGATTTCATCATGCTTGGGGATTGGCGCTACCTTGACAGTAGCCAGCCCACTTGGGGACTGGGAACGGGTCCGCAGTCTGCCCGGCTGGCCAGCAATGATTTTAATTTTGACGATGGCAGTATCGAGGGCAATTCCGAGGCGGACATGATGGAATTTAAGTTTTTCAGGTTCTATCAAACGTTCCTGAAAAAGATCAATTCCAAAGGATTCTATGCAGGACTGGGTGTACACGTGGACATCTTCAGTGACATCAAGGACCAATTGCTGGACCTGGAAGCTTCCACTCCCGTGATCACCCCATATTATGCCTACAATGAAACCTACGGATTTGATCAAGAGAAAAGCACCTTGGTAGGGCTATCCTTCAATGGTGTTTTGGACACCCGGGACAATGTAAACAATCCCTATGCCGGCCGATATGCCATGGTCAATTTCAAAGTGAATCCTACCTTTCTCGGCAGCGACCAAAGCTCTACCCAGCTGTGGATGGAGTACCGTGACTATTTTAACCTGACCGATGACAACAACAATATCCTGGCCCTTTGGACCTATGCCAACCTTACGGTTTCAGGAGACCTGCCTTATATGAACCTGCCCGCCATTGGCTGGGACCAGTACTCCAAATCCGGAGAACCCTATTCTCAAGGAAGGTTCCGGGGCAGGAACCTGATGTTTGGCGGAGTGGAATACAGGAAGCACCTGTTTGCTACCCGAAAAAATCCCCGATTTATGGGCGCCATCCTCTATTTAAACGCGACGACCGCCAATGGAAAAGCCAATGGTATCAACCTATTCGAGTATGTCGAGCCGGGCTATGGGTTGGGCCTACGGTTTAATATCAGTCAAAAAGCACGTACCAACATCGGTATCGATTATGGCTGGGGCAACTACGGCACCTCTGGTCTGTTCTTGAGGCTTAATGAAAATTTCTAAGCTCCATCGAAAGGACCCGGGATCACCATCAACTTAAAAGGCTTGAAACCAACAATTTACTATTAAAATAATACTTCTATTAACTACTAATTTTTGGTAAATTTATATTAAATCAAATTCAATAAACATATGAGATATATTTTTCTGATCCCTCTGATGATTTTCATGACCCTGACGGTAAAAGCCCAAGAAAAGGGCTGGGTGAAGCTGGGCGAGAAAACGGTGGCCTTCAAAAGTGAAACCGACAAGGTATCCATGCTGGGGAACGACAATACCGTGGACAAAATCAAATTAAAATGCACTCAAGGGACCCTGCAGCTTCAGGAAATTACCATTGTCATGAAAGGTGGCGAAAAAAAGACCTATGACGCCAAAGCTAGCGGTGTGATGACCAAGGGCATGTCATCCCTTCCATACGCGGTACCGGACAAAGATGGCAAAATCAGTCATTTAGAGCTCAAGTACGACACCAAAGGAAAAGTAAGCGATTCCTGGTCCACCTGAAAAACTACGCGTGGGCCGTCACCTAACCCCAACTACTCGAGGGTAATCGGTGACCGGGCTGCCGCCGCTCCCAATTTTCCCGCTTGATCCAACGTCAACCTCATGGTAAGAATAAAAAGGGGTGGTCAAAGATTTACGATGCCTTAAGCATTCTATTGGTGTTTACCAGCGTTCATCGGTGGCCAAATAGAAACCAATAATGGCAAAGAATAGGTAAAGCCATCGAAAAAGGTTAGCCCTCATTGATTTTTTATCCATCAACCTGCTGCTTGATGATCAGGCACAAAAAAAAAACGGATTCGGACAGTGTGCCCAAATCCGTTTGTCTAAGTTTGGTCAGCTTAGCTGTTATAGGCCGTAGAAACCGTATCGGCACCTTCGCCTGTCCAATTGGTATGGAAAAATTCTCCCCTAGGCTTATCGGTACGCTCATAGGTATGGGCACCGAAATAGTCACGTTGGGCCTGAAGCAGGTTTGCCGGCAACCGCTTGGTCCTGAATCCATCAAAATAGGCCAATGCGGCACTCAAAGCAGGCACGGGAATTCCATTGGTCACGGCCGCTGCGCAGACCTTCCTCCATCCTGCCTGGGCATTTTGAACCTTTTCCTTGAAGAAATCGTCCAAAAGCAAATGAGGCAGTCCAGGATTCTTGTCAAAGGCCTTTTTAATATCACCGAGAAAAGCGGAGCGGATAATACAGCCTCCACGCCACATCAGGGCAATATCCCCGTAATTCAACTCCCAATTATGTTCCTTGGAGGCTTCCATTAGCAAGTTATAACCTTGGGCGTAGGAAATGATCTTGGCCCCATAAACGGCCATTTTCAGGTCCTCCAACATGGCTTCCTTGTTTCCATCAAAGGAAATGGCCGGTGCGTCAAACACCTGCGAGGCCTGGTCGCGCAACTCGAGCTGCGCGCTTAGGAACCGGGAAAAAACCGACTCGGCAATCAAGGTCAGGGGCACGCCCAGGTGCATGGCTTCGATTCCTGTCCATTTTCCTGTACCTTTCTGCCCTGCAGTATCCAGTATTTTTTCCACCATCGGCTCGCCGTCCTCGTCCTTATAGGCCAGAATGTCCGCCGTGATCTCAATGAGGTAGGAATCCAGTTCTTCACTGTTCCATTTTTTGAAGGTCTTGTGCATCTCATCATAATCCATTCCCAGCACGTCTTTCATAAACTGGTAGGCTTCAGTGATGATTTGCATGTCCCCGTATTCGATGCCATTGTGGATCATCTTCACATAATGGCCGGCACCGTCCGCTCCGACCCAGTCGCAGCAGGGAACGCCCCCGTCCACTTTGGCCGAAACGGACTGAAAAATTTCCTTGACATGGGGCCAAGCGGATTTACTGCCTCCGGGCATCATGGAAGGCCCCCTGAGGGCTCCGATCTCCCCGCCCGAAACGCCGGTTCCGACGTATTGGAATCCTTTGCTTTCCACGTATTCGGTACGGCGGATGGTATCGGTAAAATTGGAATTTCCTCCGTCTATGATAATATCACCTTCCTCCAAGTGGGGGATGATCTGCTCGATGAAGCTGTCCACAGGATCACCTGCCTTCACCAGCATCATTACTTTCCTGGGCTTTTGCAGGGAATCCACCAGTTCCTTTACCGAATGGGTACCGATGAAGTTTTTTCCTGCCCCACGTCCTTGGATAAATTTGTCCACTTTGTCTGTAGACCTGTTATAGACGGCCACGGAAAATCCCTTGCTCTCCATGTTCAGCACCAGGTTTTCACCCATCACCGCCAGCCCTATCAGGCCTATATCAGCCAATTTGCTCATAACGTTCTTTTTTGTCTTTTGATTAGTGATTTGTAATGTTTGGGAAAGTTAACACAAATCCCGCTAATTTTTAAGCATTGGCGCATTTCTCGGTGGTAATAATGGCCGAAGCGTCACCAAACCGAAAGGATTGGTGGCTTTCACTCTTCCGGAAGCGCTTTTCCTCCGATCCAGGTAGGACAGCAAATCCGGCAAGGTACCCACCTCACCTCGTGCTGCTGGACAGCGAGCGGACAACAGCACGATGCACCTTACTGGGTGGCTTCGGGAATGTCCAGCGTATTGGAAAAATAACCATACTTCAGCTTTTCCAGCTGCCATTTGGTAATCAAATCGATCAGCTTCAACTGGCCTTCCAAAAATTTCTCTTGCCGCTTGTTGAGCAGGAACACGGAACTCTCCCCATAATTGAACTTTTCGGATTCCGCCCACAACAAGCGCTCATAACCTTCCACATTTTGTCGCTGGTTGGCCACCTGATTGGCCAGCAATCCTATTTGTGCCTGGCTGTTGAGCACTTTGTTTCGGAGTCCTAAGCTTTTGTTTTCCAGCTCCAGCTGCTTTTCCTGGATTTTGATCTTGCTGAGCTGTAAGTTTCCCCTCTCGCCCCTGAGCAAAAGCGGAAAACTAAAGGAAAAGCCCCATTTGTAGTCGTTTTCATTGTACCCCGGCAGCCCTTCCCCGTCCGGGGTGAGCAGTGGCATGTATTTGAGCTTGAGCTTGGGCAGCAGTTTTTCCTGTTTCATCCTTCTTTCCGCTTCGAGGGCAGAAAGGTCCAACCTGCTCTTCTGTAACATGGGATGCTGCTCCACCGAGTCGATGGGAAACTCAGGCACCCCTGCGGCTTCGCGCAAAGTTTCCAACTGCTCAGGATCCCTTCCCTGCAGGTAAGCATTTCCATCTTGGTCCCAAAGAAAGTTTTCCAAATTCCGCACGGTAGCCACATAACTGGATTGGGCAGACTGCAGCAGGTTTTGCCGATCCTGCCAAACCGTAAAGGCCTCCAAGGTGTCCATGGCGGTTTTTTCGCCGTTTAAGTAAGCTGTCTTGGTGTTTTCAAAGTAATTTTCAGCCAGTTCCACACTTTCCTGGACGATTTCCAAAGACTGATGGCTATTAGCCCAATAAAAATAGGCCTCTGCAGCACTGAAATACAGGTCGTTGGTCTGTAAGACCTGATCCTGCTCGGCAATGGCCGCATAGGCCTTGGCCTGCTTCAGGGCCGTCCTGCCTTCATCCATCAAGAGTCCTTGGAGCACGTTCAGCTCGATACCGGCATTCCACAGGCCATCATCTCCGGCAATATAGTTTTCAGGGTTCAGGTTATAGCCCGAGTTTTTCTCATAGCCCGCCACCAGGTCAAATCCTGCGACTGTGGGAATCCTCAACCCCGAGGCCAGCTTACGGTAGTATATTTTGTCGTCATAATGTTTTTGGCTGAAATCCGCCCCGACCACAGGGTCAAAATTCCCCCTCGCCGCCCGCACGGTAGCTGCTGCCTTTTGGGCATTGAGCCTTGCCTTTGCCGACAGGGGATGGTGTGCCAGTACGTCCTGGATATATTGCTCAAAATACAACCTCTCCTCCCCCGCTTCCTGCGCCCATGCCCGGGTCTGCAGCGAGGTGATCAGGATCCACAATAAGCCCGTATAAATTACCACTCTGCTCATGTCAATGCCTATTTTACTGATTTCAAGGGAGCCTTTAATTTAATGGCCTTGGGATTGGCCTTTTCTTCGCTATAGTAATCTGTAGGGAAGCCATTCAGCTGTCTCCATATCTCGTACCATAGCGGCACATCGTTCAGAAGTAGGAATGCCCGCGCTCCTGTACCGATGCTGAGCCTTTCCGGCCACTTGCGCTCTTCTGGATCGGGGGTCACCAGCAGCCTGTAGTAGCCGTTACTGCTGATAAAGCGGTCCATGGCTACCACTTTTCCGGAAAAG
>JGI2924J29684_1078057_pt1 | contig 29647 bp, 26 predicted proteins | sample BenlonsequencITS_FD_29684 | JGI IMG/M metagenome (IMG submission 29684)
CCCGAAAAAACAGCCAGCCACAGTGGGGTGCGCAACCGGCGGCACAGTTTATAAACGCCGTAGGCCACAAACGGGCCGACCACGGCCATAGAAAAGGCGTTGGCACCCAGGGTGGTAATGCCGCCGTGGGCCAGCAGCAGTGCCTGAAACAGCAGCACAATGCTGCCCAACACCGCCATAACGGCCGGCCCGAACAATATAGCACCCAGTCCAACACCCGTGGGATGCGAACAGCTGCCCGTCACCGAGGGAAGTTTAAGAGCGGACAGCGCAAAAGCAAACGCCCCGGCAAAGGCAATGAGCATCTTCATTTTTGGATTCAGCCCAACGGTTTTGTTAATGGAAACCAGACCCAGAATAAAAAAGGGCAGCGTTAATAAATACCATATCGCGCACCATGTTGAAGGTAAGTAACCTTCCATGATGTGCATAGCATAGGCATTTTCGGGTACCGCCAGCACCACCAGCAGGCTATATAAAAGCGCTAAAGTGCTATATTTAAGATTAATTAAAGGCAATAATGTTTTTTTCAATAATGCACACCTTCTTCTAATGTATGAATAAAGAAATTCCTTTCATTTTAGAACCTGACTATAATCGCTATAAAACTTTGGTCAACTGCAAAATAGTGCTGTTACCGTCCATGAAAAGGCAGCTTCCGGTTGATTACCCGCACAGCTTCCTCCCAGTTATATTCCCGCCGGGCAATGACGCTTGGGCGTTTGACAATCACCACTGGTATCTTTAAGGACAGGGCGGCTTCAATTTTGGTATCAGTACCGCCGGCCCGGCCGCTATCTTTGGTAACCACCACTGCGGCACGGTACATTTTAAACAGTGCTTTATTGATTTGTTTGGAAAAGGGCCCCTGCATGGCCACGATGTTCCTGGTATGAATACCCATGTCCTGGCATTTTTTTACAACCCTGTGTTCTGGCAGCACTCTCACCACCAGACGAATGTTATGCGTTTTTTGCAGTGCAACAAAGTACTCTAGATCATGACTTCCCGTCGTTAAAAAAATTGTCTTTCCCAAACCGGCGGCCTTTATAGCGGCCTCGGGCATTGAATTCACCGGGTGGACCAGTTCGTGACAGGTTATATTAATCTCATCCCTACCAATATGCAGGTAAATAATATCCATTGCCTGGCAGTGTTGAGCCAGCCTGTCATCAGTCATTTCACCAAAAGGGTGCCTGGCATCAACCACGGCCCGCACCCCCAACTGCTTCAGCCACACCTCTGTTTCAGACGGCAGCTCGTTTTCCACCAGGGTGGCCCCGTATTGCACAGCCAGTTCACGGCCATAATCCGTAGAGGCTATAGCAACCACCCGGTAGCCCTGCCCCGTCAAAGTTTGAGTTATCATTCCACCGTCGCTTGTACCCTGCAAAACCAGTATCAAGTAAAATCACTCCCAGTGCACAAAAGCCCCCTGGTATTAGCGGGGGCTTAAAAGTTAAGGCGACCGCATGCAAACCACAGTTCAACCACCCCCTAATAAAACTATCAGCGGTGCGCTTGAACAGGCCCGGTTTGCTGATTTGGATATGCGGCCCCAAGTATTTTTGGGTTACCATGCCTACACAGCATAAAATGTAGCCGAATTTAAGCTGTGCGCTTCTCGAGCCACAGCACCTGTTATATTTGGTGATAAAATATCCCTGGACGTGTAATGCTAATTCCGGAGATGCCAAAGATATTCAACTAATCACAAATAATAAAAGCCTTAGCTCCCACGTTAGCTAAGGCTTATCTTTTACAATACCGTAATAAAAGCACTTTGATACGGCTGCAAAGGTATCCACACCAACCCTCTCCGTGGGAGGTTAACTATGTGTGTAACCCGGGTAGGTCTCCTGACTTATGGTTCACCGCCCGCCTTTAGCCTTCCCGGTTACGCCGGTGGCAATTAAAAGGAGGCTCGCCATTTACAGTGGCCGGACCGTCCAGGACTTTCACCTGGTTCCCTATTATCCCCATGGCACCTGGTTTTTGGTGTGTTTGGGGCACCCGAGTAATAAACTTACTATTTGATTATATTATCAATACTAGCACATTTATGTTATATTGTCCATAGATTGCAAGGTGATTAAGTAGCCAACCACCACAACCGGCTAACCGACCACTTTTGCCCAGCGGCTACTGCAACAGTATGGACAATAACCCCAGCGGATTATTTAATAACAATACATCCGTAGCATTAAAGCTCAACGTTATATCTTTTTGCACATCTAAAGGCACAACTTCCAAAGTAACGGTAGCCTGGGCAGTGGTACCCTGAACAGATATATCCCGCACATTATGCAGTTTGATGTTGCCTTTGAGCTGATCAATCAGCTTTTCAGCAATAGGTGTGGCGACACCCACATACTTTTGGACAGTTTCCATATTACCGCTGTTGATGCCATTAATAAGTTCAGTAACTGCATTCCTGACATCTTGCTCGGTAAGCACATTGGGATCATTAACATAATCTTTGTTTGACGAGCAACCCACCATAAGCATAGCAATAACAACCATTAATAACATTACACGCTTCATACTTCGCCCGTAAAAGAACCCAGCTGAATTAAAATTGTTGAGCATCAAGCTGGCTTCCCCCGATCAGGCTTCACCCCTTTCGGCTTAAACTTATTTATATGTGATACAACCGCGCGGCATTATCCCTGGCCAGTGCATTGATTATATTTTCATCAACCTGCCTGGCTTGCATATATTCTACCGCATCGACGAAACCAGCAGGATCATTGGGCATAATATTGCTGTAATCGCTGTTCATCATGCCCCGGGCGAAAAGATCCAAGTGTTCCACCAGCACATCAGCAGTCAGGTTCTGTACCCGCATGGTCAACCCCGGTACAGCGCCAAAATCATTAATTTGCCCGATGATGTCCAGATGGGCATGGTCAATAACCAGCAGGGTGGGATCTACGCCCACACGCCCGGCGATATTTAACATTTCATCCACCACAGCAGGCCGGTTTTCCTTGGGGGTATGGATAATTGCCGGTACATTGCAGCTTTTGGCCACCTCCAGCTGAGCCCGCAGCACATCTTTTTCCAGAGTTGAATTCTGGTTCATGCCCACTTCCCCGATGGCCACCACAGTGTCACTGCTGATAAAATCGGGTAAACTCTCAATCACCCTGGGCCAATCGTCCGGGATACCGGCCGGGTGTACGCCCACCGCTGAAAAAAGCTCAATGCCAAAGGATGCAGCCAGCTTTCTGTAAAATCCTTCGATCATCCTGAAATGGTCAAAGTAGCTTTCCGCATGCCGGGCCGCTAAAACTATGGCACAGCTCATCGCTTTGTTGATCCCTTTATCCGCCATAGCCTGAAAACCCGCATAGGGTATCATACCGGCATGGGTGTGACTCTCAATATAGCCTTTAGACATTATTTGCAACCTCACTTTCAAGTTCGATTAATCATATTCCACGTTCAACATTGGGATAATCCACGACTCCGCCCTCTTCCAAATAACGCCGTATTTCTTGCAAAAATTCTGCGCCGTAGCGTTGCAACTTGAATTCCCCCACCCCACTGACAGCCAGCAGTGCCTGTTCATCCACCGGGCAGCACCGGCTCATATCCTGCAGCGTCTTGTCGGAGAATATCATATATGGCGGCAGTTTTTCCCGAACTGCAATATCCTTACGCAGCCGGCGCAGCACCTGGAAAAGGTTGTCGTCAACCCGGGCTTGTTTTTCCCGGCGCACTTTTTGGTACACACTGGCCTGGCCTTTCAGTACCGGGTAAGCATTTTCCTTTAACTTAAGCACAGGGTACTCACCCTGAGTCATGGCAATATAACCCTCGGCTATGAGCATGTTAATCATATCTTTAATTTCCTGGATGGTATAATTGCTTAACAATCCATAGGTGGATAAACGATCAAATCCCAGCTGCTGTACCTTTTTATTCCGTGAACCTTTCAAAACACCGGCCACCATTGTTATGCCGTATTGTTCCCGCATGCGCCACAAGCATGATAAAATTTTTTGCGTTTGCACAGTGATATCCACCAGCTCACAATCACCGCTGCAGTTGAAGCAGTTACTACACGTATCGGCAGCTTCCGCGTCGCCAAAATAAGTTAAGATATACCGGCGTAAACATTGCGGCGTATGGCAATAACCAATCATAGCCTGTAATTTGCGATAATCGGCCTCCCTGCGCTCCGGGGTCGATTCATTAAGTTCAATTAGTCTTTTTTGCACCTGGATATCCTGCGGGCTGTATAAAAGTATACATTCACCAGACTCACCGTCACGCCCGGCCCGGCCGGCCTCCTGGTAGTAAGCCTCCATGTTCTTGGGCATATTGTGATGGATTACAAAGCGCACATTAGATTTATCGATACCCATACCAAATGCGTTGGTTGCTATAATTACCTGAATGTTGTCATGGATAAAGTCGTCCTGAGCCCGGTTGCGCTCCCTATCGCTCAGCCCGGCATGATACTTGCCGACGGAAAACCCTTTAGCCTGTAAAAAGTCGTACAGGCTGTCCGCTTCCTTGCGCGTGGCAGCATAGATAATGCCTGAACGCCCCTCATTCTGGCTCAGGTATTGAAGCAAGAAGTTTTTTTTGTCTTCACCTTTATTCACTTGCAGGTATAAATTAGGACGATCGAACCCTCCAATGTGGATTAAGGGATTTAGCAGGCCCAGTTGTTCAATGATATCCCGCCTCACTGCCTCCGTGGCGGTGGCTGTAAAAGCGGCCACCACCGGCCGGGTGGCAAAACCATTGATCAGCCTGGCAATAGCCAGATAGCTGGGCCTGAAGTCATGACCCCATTGGGAAACGCAGTGCGCTTCATCCACGGCCACCAGGGAAACATTAAGCTGGTAAATAAGCTCCAGAAAGGAATCTGACTCCAGCCGTTCCGGTGCTATATACAGCAGTTTGTAAGAGCCCCGGGCCAGGTCATGCATACGTTTGACAGCATCACGGTAGGCCAGCGTACTATTAATAAATACGGCCGGTATGCCCTGATTGATTAATGCATCCACCTGGTCTTTCATCAGCGATATCAATGGTGATATAACAAGTGTAATACCTGGCAACGCTAAGGCCGGTACCTGGTAACAAATGGATTTACCTCCGCCGGTGGGCATTACCACCAACGTATCTCGCCCACCAAAAATATTGCTGATAATTTTCTCCTGGCCTACCCGAAAGTATCTATAACCGTAATATTTTTTCAACAGTACCCGGGCTCTTTCCATGATCATTCACTCCAGCGATTTGTTGGTTAGTTTTGTTTATGCAAAAATAGTTTTATAAAAACCAGCCCTAATATAATAGATTAATCATGTTATGCGATTAATAGTATCCTTTTGTTTGCCTAATTCATTTTTTGAATATGTCAGCTTTCTCCTGTAATGTTATAGTTTTATATGGTGGGCTGCAACAATTTTATATTTCTTGCACGTATAAGCTTTATCCTGCCGCGAGGTAAACAAGTCTTACAAATCAAAAACATGTTAGTAACGCCTTTTGCTGTTGTAACTACATTGCCAGTGCAGCAAGCAGGGCGAGATAATCTAATATAAGAATGCCGCGAGTGCCCGTGGGTAAGTATAATTGCCTGCGGACGGCTGTCTTTACCGAAGCGACGGTCAACAGATTGCAAAATAAAATGGGCGCAATTAAACGATAGGTAAAACCTACATGATCCAAAGCGCCTCCAAGGTTTAAAAAACCCTTGAAGCAGAATAATCGCTTCAAGGGTTATTATATTAGTTGATTTTTACAAGCTATGGTATTATCCTGCTGTAACCATAAAAGTGAGTACCCCAGTACGCACTGTGTACAGAAGCGGTCTCCACACCGCGGCTGGATGTGGAGCTAATGAATTGACCACCTCCAAAGTAGATACCGGTGTGATTAATATAACCACCGCTACTGAAAGCTACGATATCACCGGGCTTTGCTTCCTGGGCGGATACCTTGGCCCCCCTGTAGAATTGTTCTGCTGCAGTGCGGGGTAAATTAATACCCAAATGGTTGAAGACATATTTGACATACCCGGAACAATCAAATCCTGCGGGCGTTTGTCCACCATAAACGTAGGGTACACCTGTGAATGATTTAGCATAATCCAGTAGTATTTCAGTACGGCTTGTCCCCCGGGATACCTCTGCCGTCTGACTAACCGGAGTACTGCTTGATATGAGCAACTTTTGACCGGGGAATATCAAGGTTGTGTAAACAGCGTTTGATTTTTGGATTTGCTCCACCGAAACACCATACTGCCTCGAGATTCTCCATAGCGTATCACCAGGCTGCACGGTATAATACGTATCCGCGTAGGCCGGCCCAGTCACCCCAAACAAGATAGCACCTAGCGCAAACGTAAAAATTAATGTCCAGAATTTTGTCATGTCCATGCTCGCTTTCCACACCTGCGAGGTTAGCTGGGCAGATCAGACGAAAGATAGCCCTTGTTTTTAACAACTCACCCCATGTTATTGGTTCCCCAAATTCGGTGTAAATAATTATTCAGAGGTTTACTCAATTAGTTATTTGATTGACCACCTCCCGTTTTTATATGGTTTTAGTGCTAAAATTTACATATGTGAATTTTAACACTACATATGTTAGGTACGGTTCATAGGTCAAAATTTGGGGGTATTGTCGCTATTTTGCCGCCATTATCGACGTACCATTTACCGGACTGTTTGCGCTATATAGTTCTGTTCTTGACTTTGCCGTATATCTTGGCGATATAAATTTATTTTTATCAAGCCCATCTTGGCTATTTTTATTAAAACAGGCATGCAAAAAAAAAGGAAGCAGGAGAACCGTCCCCATTGCTTCCACCTTCAATATTCTGACCACCTGAATAATAACAAAAAATATATATTATAGTTTAGTCCATGCTCTTGGAATACGAATATAAATATTATTAATAACCTCTGACTAATTTAATGATGATCATATCAAATTCCTCTTGGCTAAGAATCCGGTAACCTTGGTCCGAATGCTCAACCGCTACGCCCACATGGTTAAAAATATCATACCTAATAGAGATAGCATTGTCCCCTGCATTTCCCATAACGGTACCGATGGTGTATACCCTGTTGTCCCCTTTGCCTAGTACGATGCGGTCCCCCGCTTGCAACGCCGCCGCCATTTTTTCTGTACAGTCTATGCTGCTAATTTGCCCCACGCCTTTGGTGACCTGCACTTCCGGCACGGATGCTAATAACCGCACAGGCTGCCTGTTAGATAAACTTGATAATACGTGCCCTACATTACTACCGTGCGCATGGACTTCACTCAGCATTTCAGTTTGATACATAGAAAAACCCCCTTAAATAAATTAAAACATCCCGCCCCACTAAGGGACGGGATGTAATGGCCTCGCGGTACCACCCTATTTACCCCGGATATTGATCCGAAGTCACTCTTTCAAGGTACGGGAAAAAAACTTTTTCCGATACCCCCTTCCTTTTAACGGCGGAAGTCTCCGGCCCGGCCTACTAGACTCTATGAGCATTCAGCCTGCAGTTCCGGGGTGAACTTCAATTTAACCGTTCTCACCAGGCTCCCACCGCCCCTGGTTCGCTGAGGAGACTAATTAAATCTACTTTACCCCTTCATGACATTTATTTACTATCTACTTAAAAACAACTTTAACAATTATCAACTAATTTGTCAACCTTTTTTATTACTTAAAAATAAACTATTCTGTTATTTTCTTCTAAGCCCTAATTTACCTTCATTTGGTTTTTAAGTTATAAAGTTGGGGTTTCCTCTCAAGGAGCGGTTGAAACGGTAAGCTGAAGATTCGGCTTACTGGTATTAGACAATTTTTCTGACACAGAGCAAAGCAATGAATACGGAAAAATAGCGGAATATTTAGTAACCCAGAGTAAGAATCAACCGGGCCTATCTCCCCGGTTAACCTGGTGATTATACTAGGGAAAGCAGGATGGAGAGGAGGGAAGCAGGAGAACCGTCCCCATGCTTTCTAAAAATCGTCCTCGTGGTCGGGGTGGTTGATAAAATACTCTCTCTCCAAAAGCTCGTGGAACTGCTTGGGCACAGGAACTAGCTGCCTTGAGGTTGTCCCCTCGGAATGCATCAATTCAAAGATAAGCTCGTAACTCCCATCGTTGTTCTTGCGGGGGCGCCACCTGCTCAGCTTCGTACCTTCCTGGGAAATATGCGCGCGCACAGTTTCATCGCACCAATTAAAAAAAGTAGCTTCCTCATCATTCATGTAGTCAATCATACGCAAATTCCCTCCTAACGTCAGTCTGGTTAGGTCTTAAGGTTACCTATATAAGTATACTATAATTTACATTGGTTTGCATTATCGATAGAATACTGGAAAAAATCTATTGACCAAAATATTAGACTAGATTAAATTTATTATTTGGAGTATTAATTGATGATTAGGTAACAGTCGAATAAATATCTTAAGACTGCTAGAAAAAATTATGTTCTATCTCCGCCCGGCAGAACTATTAAAATCTGATTCGTAAGGAGTACAGAGCATATGTTGACGGTTGAACCAATTTATTTATAGTTTCATACATTTTATGTAAATACATAAAGGTAAAAAAGCTCACTTAGCGAATATGCATATAAACAGCCTTTTCATTGCACCCTAGGCACATTGCTCGGGGGTTAGTAATTAATATTTATTTTTCGTACATTAAGATTGTTTTAAAGAGGTGTTATTGACTTGGATAGTATTCTTTTTAATAACCAATGGATTCAAATCCGCAAAAAAAAATATTATGTTTATGCACATTTAAAATGGTGTAATGGCATAGGAGTAGCTATCCTACCGTTCAGAAAAAAAACAGCAGGCCAAATAGAATATTTAGGGAGATATGAAACGTGCCCTCCACATGGAGAAGGATTAAAGCTGTGCTCGATTACCGGTGGATACGATAACGCCAACCGTTTCAGCATAAAAGAATGCGCATTGAATGAACTTGGCGAGGAAGCGGGATATCATGCTTCCATAAAAGATTTAATTGATTTGGGCACTGTTTATGATAGTAAAAGCTCTGATACTGTTATTTATATGTTTGCCATAAATTTTGATATAGCTGACATTAGAAAAGTCAAAGCCACAGGTGACGGAACCGTCGGTGAAAAAGGAGCTTATTGTAACTGGATTAATAAACATGATGCCATTACCTGTGGTGACCCTTTGCTAATAACTATGGTTGCAAGGCTTGAATATGTAGCTCCTTAAGGACTGGTGTTTCTGACCGGATCGGGCGGCTCTTTGGAGAGCCATTATAATCTGCCTTTTTGTCATCTATAGTTATCGTAAAACCTGTAACGCTTCCCGGGCAAACAATTTTGCCGTCAACGTAAAAAACCATTCATCAACACATTCACTGAGCCATTTCAGGTATTTATTGCGTTCTATTCCAAAACGCTGGTAATCAATTTCAAAACCACGGGGAGAAAAACGAAATAGCTTATCCGCGTCCTTAACAATTCGATCGTTTGGGGAAATGGCTTCAAGCCTGGAATCATGGCCATCAATAATGAGCAAAATTTCTTCCATTTTACTAGCATCATAGTCGACCTTTTCCAGAATCTCTCTCGCCATTTTTACTCCTTCCACTTCATGCTTACGCCTGAGTTCCCAGTCAAATTGTGGCCCAAAGGCCTTTAGATGTAAATTAACCGGCACTTTCCACCAACCCAGATCATGAAGAATTACTGCCGGAATAACAATATTATCATCGCCGGCCTCCTTTTCCAGAAGTTTATAAGCATAGCCCAGGGATATTTCAATATGAATATCATTTTTTCTGGTATTAAGAAAAGGTTTGGCCAATTCATAAATTAATTTATGAGTTTCCTCCATGTTAACCTTAACTCCTTATAAGGATTATTTATCTTCAGCTTTTATTGGCACCCATAGGAATCATACGGAACTACCCTGTTTTCCTTAGTCAAAATCTTAAAAGTATCAATATCCTGCTGATAACCACAACGAGAGTAAAACTGCCAACCCTCCTCTGTTACACTCAAGATAAAAATTAAGGTGCCATCCTGGCAGGCCGATTCAAAAAAACCATAGATATAACGAGCCAAGCCCAGGCCACGTAATTCTTCCTGAAGGACGATTATATCTATCTCCACTAATTTTTCCGTTTTAGGTTTAAATACCAGAAGGCCGGCACTTCGTCCCGATGGCCAGGTCATCACCAAAATAAAATTGTTATATATCTCCTGCAATCCAATATAGTAGGGGTTGATCTCACCAAAGTCCGAAAATTGTTGGAAAATCTGCTCGAAATCTTCTCGCCCGATCAACTTTGCGCCTTGTATCTGCATCCGGCTGCTAAAGTAATCAACGAGACTATTATCGATCATAGCGGGACAATATAACTTGTATTTCCACCAGCCTGGGTACACGGCGCTCCCTCCCGTTTATGCTCAACCCTCTCTTAGCCATTCTATTGTTAAAAAAATAAGTATAGAATCTATTCTCACCCCTTCCAAATAATTAATTAATAGGATTAAATGTTCAATACTACTCCACGCATTTAACTTCCTTCCCAGCGGCGAAATAGCTGGTGTTCTATGCCAAACTGATCAAGGGCTTTACCGACAGTTTGATTGACTATATCGTCAATAGTTTTTGGCTGGTGATAAAAAGCCGGCACCGGTGGCAAAATTGTTCCACCAAGCTCGGCCAGTGTAACCAGCAGCCTCAAATGGCCTATATGTAGTGGTGTTTCGCGTACAATAACCAGTAGTTTTCTCTTTTCTTTCAGGGCTACGTCTGCGGCGCGTACCAACAGGTTGTCATTGTACGAATTAGCTATAGCCGATAAGCTTTTAATGGAACAGGGAGCCACAATCATGCCGTCATGTTTAAAAGAACCACTGGCAATGGCAGCACCGATATTTTCATTTTCATAAACATAATCTGCCAGTGCTTCCACATCGTTAATGCGATAGTTCGTTTCCATGCTGATAGTTATTTTAGCGCTTTTACTAATCACCAGGTGTGTTTCAACCCCGCACTGGCGCAAAGCCTCAAGTGCCCTGATCCCATAAATGGCTCCACTGGCGCCGGATATCCCGACAACGATTTTCATTAACATAGACCTCCTTTTGCAAGCCGGCATATTACCGGTGCTAGCTTTAATTTGGCGTATTGCTTGCCTTTGGACGCATATTTACACTCCAAGGCAAGCAATCATACCCCAAAAAATTGCACATATTTGTATTTTCATTTGTAGTTGGGCCCAACCGATGGATGTGATTGAAATAACGTTATAATATTTACCTTGCTTACTTGTTACATTTTCTTTTCCAATTCTGCTTTAAGGACTTTTTTATCGATTTTGCCGGAATCCCCCACGGTGGGTATACTTTCCACAACTTCCAAGCGTTCCGGCAGTTTAAAAGAGGCGAGTTGCTTTTCCTTTAAAAAGGAAATCATTTCTTCAAATGTAAAGTTGGTACCGGGTTTAGTGACAACAAAGGCACACGCCCGCTCTCCCAACTCTTTGTCTGGATAACCGACAATAGCCACGATTTTAACTTTTGGATGCTCTTGAAGCAACCCTTCTATTTCAGCCGGGTAAATATTCTGGCCGCCCCGGATGATCATATCTTTGGCTCTGCCCATTATCCAGAGACAACCTTGGTCCCATTTAACAATATCACCAGTAGTGGCCCATCCCTCACTGTCAAAAACAGTGGCGGTGGTTTCGGGATCGCGAAAGTAACCGGCCGGAGAGTTGGGTCCCCTGAACCACAGCTGGCCGGGTTCACCGGGCGGAACAACATTACCGTCTTCATCAATTAGTTTGACTTCGTTACCTGCTAACGGCCTTCCCACGGTTCTTCTTCTCAGTTCCGGAGGATCATCCACCCTGCACCCGGAAACGGAACCCACATCCTGAGTACCAAGATCGCTTGTAATAACACCGCCTAACGTGCTTTCTGCCATCTGCCCCACATCCGGAGGAAGGTAACCGCCGGCCGAGCGGATAAAGCGCAGGGAGCTGATGTCATAATTCTCCACCGGCTGCTCAAGCATTCGGACCAGGTGGGTAGGAACGACCCCGATGCACGTCGCCTTCTCTCTTTGTATAAGCTCAAGTGCGCTTTCGGCGGTAAATTCCTCAAGCAACACGGTCTTTGCCCCCACCAATGGAGCAGCGAAATAAGTAAGAGTACCGGCCGCACCTCCGGCAAAGGGGGCAATGGCAGCAGTAGTATCCTCCACATTTAGGTTCCAGATATCAACCCGGCCCTTGGCCGTGCAAAGCCGCGGTGCAATGTTCCACTCTACCAACTTGGGCAGTCCGGTTGTTCCGGTTGTGCTGGTAAGCATTGCCATATCCCTGAAAGGATCAAAACGCCGGTCATCTAAAACTGTTAGTTTTTCATTTGGAACCGGATCCTTCATAAGCTGGGGCAAAGAATATGTTCCTTCCGGAGCACCGGCAGGGACATCTTCGTCAAGGAGAAAGATATATTCTAAACGAGGGGATAGTTTACGGAGCTCATTGTACATCTCCAGATAATTGAAATTTCTGTATGTGTACGGAATAACTACTGCCGAAGCTCCTGTTTTTTCAATCATATACGATAGTTCCTTTTGACGCATATAAGCATATACAACAAGAGAAACTAATCCCGCGCGCTCCGCGGCAATCCTGGCCAGAAAAGCGTTGACTTCATTTGGCGCCTGAATAATTATCCGTTCGTACTTTTCCAGGCCCATATCAACCCAATGGTAAGCAATCTGATCTACTAATTCTTTGGCCTGCGCCCAGGTAACCCTGTGACGCGAATCCACAAGAGCTTCCCGATCGGGAATTTCTCTAGCGTTTTTTGCCCAGAAATCGTAAAAAGTCTCGTCAGTCCAATAACCTTTATCTTTAAATTCACTAATCATTTCATCTGTATACCGAATTACTCTCATTATGCTACTTTCCTCCTCTCAAGAAAATAGAACTATTATTGTCACAAGCAACCATTGTTTTTTGACAGCAACTTTGCTTATTTATCATGGCATTATTCTTAAAGACAGAAATTTTAGATTATTATGTCAAGTCTACTGCTACAAATTATCATCGCAGTAGTGTCAGGGGATCAAAACGCTAAACATGATGGCCCTTTATGGCATATTTTACAATTATACCGCATAATAAGCCCTGTAGCAACGTTTACATGGGGCTGCGATAACGATTTTACCTACTGCAAATCGGTTCTTGCGACTGCTCTAATCCTTGATACACAAGGATTTAGAATATATTGTCGCCAACCCTGGGTATTATGTCAATATTTTATTTACTAACGGTTTGTATCCTGTTTTCTACATTTTCGCCTGCTTTCATAACATCCTTAAAGGCCTCCAATACTTTTTCGGCAAACACCGGTTCTTCAAGGTTGGCTTCAACTTCCCTAATTTCAATGTCGGGCCGCAATCTTTTGCGCAATTCCTCTACAAAAATGCGGTCGGTTTCGGGATCATAAAGAACAGAGCCTTCTCCGTCAATGCCGGACCACCCTCTGGTAGGAATAATAATCTTTACCGGTCCCCTGGCCTGGTTAAGTTTCCCGGCGAAGGTTTCAGCAACCATGACCAGCTCATCAGGTGATAATCTCAAAAAGGTACGCAAGGCATCAAGATCATATCTTTTACGGCTGTAATAGTCAGGTTTGTATTTACTCTTTGGTGGTGTCATTAGGTTCACCAGACAGGGCGCAATAATTTGGGGGATACCTGCCTTGCCGGCCGCTTCCAACCTGTGCGGGCCGGCCGCCCTGGTGCCGCCGATTAACTCTTCCCCTACCGCGCCCGGGGCCAGGTCGATCACTGCGTTAAAAATGCCTTCCTTACCGATTAGTTCTTCCATGGCCATGTCTGCTACACCTGTGGCGGAAAAACCAATTACCTGGTATCCTTCTTGTTCCAGGCGCCGCCGCACATGTGTGGCGCACTTTTCACACATATTCAACAGGGTCATGGCTACAAGCATCTTTCCTTGCTTCCTGCCTGCCCCTACAGCAGCATCGGCTTCTTTCATTTCCACCATACCCAGGATACTACCCGCAGCTCTATCCAAAACATCGCGCATGAGATCGTTTAAACTGGTAAAATCTATTACCGAGTGCATAATCGCTATATCCGCAGTGCCAAAATAGCGACTGGTCAATCCCCGTGCGGCAGCCACACTGGAAACCATCAGTTTTGGGACACCAAAAGGGAGTGCTTTCATTACACCGGTGCCCATAATAGTGCCGGTGGCTCCACCGATTCCGATAATTCCGTGCAATTTCTTTAAGGCATAAAGCTCCTTAGATTTATTTCCTGCACCCTCGACCATTAATTGCATTAATTGGGGCCTGTTTTGGGACAGCTTTTCGGTATCAATTTCCTTACCGGAAGCGGCAAGCACTTCTTCACGAGTGATATCTGCGGATATGTTAGGCGAATCTTTTGTGCCTATATCCATAATCAATGCCTTATAGCCTTTTTTTTCTATTTGCCCTTTAAGATACTTTGTCTCTTGAGCTTTAGTATCAAGGGTACTCACTATTACTACTGTTTTTTCCATCAAGCTCACCCCCTCATTGTCAACAATCAGCGCTTTATCAGCTTCCTTTCCTCGTACTTATTAATACCAGCGTTGCAAATAGCTTTTAACTGCTTGATTTATCATCACGGATACCTAATTAAAGGCACCCGTAATGATAATTTTCCAAGGTCGCTCAAAGCAGCTCAGCCTTAGCCAAACAAAGTTAATAATTTATTAGCTTTAACAAAGTCCTTCAAGTTTGATTGTTAAAAACTAGAAACCATACTCCTGCCACTTGCTCCGAACTTTATCGGCCATTTCCGTGTCAAGCTGGATTTCTAATGGTTTTCTATCCCATTCGTAGGGTATGCAGGCATCAATAATAATCCTGGAGCAAATCTCCCGGGCATTGATCGGCAGTGCAGGGTCGAGTGGAGTGGAGCGCCCCCTATTAATGATTTGGGTGCGCGCAACCGGGTCGTAGCGCATGCTCATCGCCCAAAAGACCTTGGTCCAGTCATCGGCCGGAATATCATCATCGACCACAATAACACCCTTTAAGCCATAGTGTCCCGTGGTGGTTGATATGACCGCCGTGCCGACATGCATCGAATGCCCGGGATACATCTGCTTCACCGACACAATGCCCCAGAAACGGCCGCCGGATTCGGGAGGGAGATAGACCGATTTAATACCGGGTATATGCATATTCTCCAAATCAGTCCACATTGTGGCCGTGCGGTTCAGTGACTGGATCATGTGAGTATCGGTAATTGGTTTCCCTACCGTGGTGGACCACAAAATCGGGTTGTTACGGAAATACACCCGCTTAACATTGATAAAAGGCTTGGGCCACTCGTCACTCTTTTTGCCGGAATAGTAACCGGTGTATTCACCGAACGGTCCTTCCTGGCGACGCTCCACCGGGTCAATTTCACCCTCCAGTATGATCTCACAATCATACGGCAGCGGCAGCCCGGTGAGGTCGCTGATGAAGACCTTGGCCGGTTCGTCACGCAGGGAACCTATAATCTCGTATTCTGAAACACCGGCTGATACCAGGGTGCTGCCCACCAGGAAGTTCAGGGGATCGCCGCCAATAATCGCTGCCGCCGGCATTGGCTTGCCCAATTCCTTGTAACGGTTCATATGAAAGTCAGCATGTTTGCCCTTAATGATCTGAACACCTACGCTGTTTTCATCCAGCACCTGCATCCGGTAGGTGCCCAGGTTGACCCAGTCGCTATCTGGATCCTTGGTCACCAGAGCCGCCGTGGTACCGATAAACCTGCCGCCGTCCATGGGGTAAAACTTGGGTACAGGTAAATCAAACAGATTTATTTTGTCGCCCTCCACCACGTTATCAAAGACTGGGCCTGTGCTAACTACTTCCGGGGGAATTAACTTTTTCGTGGTAGCTTTCATCCAACTTTTAGCAATTTCACAAAGAGAAGCGGTTTGCGGCTGTCCGAGGGCAATGGCTAAGCGTTTATTAGTGGTAAATGCACTGGTGAGAACCGGCGTGTTATACCCCTTAATATTTTGGAAAAACAGCGCCGGGCCTTTCTCTTCTTCGTTAAGCTTGGCGATGTGGGACAATTCAAGATCCCAGTCCACTTCCTTTTCAATCCGCTTCAACTCTCCCGCTTCCTCACACAATTTAATAAAATCCCTTAAGTCCATAAATTAATCTCCTTTCATAATTTTTTATTTTTTTGACCATTGGTCATATTGATTGATTAATCATCTAACCTTTTTGCCGGTTATAAGCGTACCTGCAATATGGCTTAACGCGCTCGTGTTTGGTTTTACCAGTGGCTTAACTTCCTTCTTGTTCCATACAGTTTCCGGCCTGGTCTGTAATAAGATAATGTTTCTGGGGAAGGGGAGGTCTTTATCTATTGCCCATTCAATATCCTGTGGGAGCTTATTGTTTGCCTCCACCAGCTTGCCGAGCTTGCCCAGTTGGATTATTTCTTCATCGGTGAGACATGGTGCATTTTGCCTTTCCGGTTCAACTTCCACGGGTACAACGTCACCTTGCGGCCCATAGACCATTTCTATGGACTTGTTACAAATTATCCGCTTTGTAATGGACAGCGTCACTTTGTTCAGGGCAAACTTATCCGGTGTGACCTGGCCGCTGACCAGACTTTCACCCAGCCCCCAGCTTGCTTCGATAAAAATCGTAGACCGGTCGCCATTTAATGGATCAAGGGTGAACATAACCCCGGATGCCCTGGCATTAACCATTTTGAGCACGGCTATACCAATGGGGGAACTTTCCACAGGCATTGCCCGCTGCATCCGGTAGTGCATAGCCCGACCGTTAAAGGAACTAGCCCAAACTTTTTTTACCCGATCCAAAAGCTCCTCTTCACCCTGGACATTAAGGAACGTATCGAACTGTCCGGGCATGCTTACCGGGCCGCTGGAACGCACTGCCACCCGCACGTTTTCCACATTGCAACGAGTGCAAAGTTCTCGGTAGTAATTCAAGATATAGCTTTGAATATCTCCGGGTATTGGCCTTGATTCAATAAGTTGGCAAATATATTCACTTGCCTGGTCAAACAGGCTGACATCGTCCTGCAACCTGTCTTTTATTTCCTCAAAGTAACTGGATATAGCCTTACCAACCCCGGTTTCGTCAATAAACTTCTCGTATGCCTTAAGAGAAATGGCGAAGCCAGGGGGAACCGGTAAACCAGCTCTTAACATCTCGCCAAGGCCTTTGCACTTCCTTCCCGCTATGAAGACATCGTCCTTGTCAAGTTCACGAAGCCAGTAGACATAATTTTGGGTATCCACGGTTTGCCCCCCTTAACAAAACATCAAATTATTTTAATCCTGTAAAATGTAAACAATCCCTTTATAACCGTCCACTTTGATTTTTTGCCCGGTTTTAATTGCTGCGGTTGCATAACCTGAACCTACTACAGCCGGCAGACCATACTCTCGGCAAACGATGGCGGCATGGGACATGATCCCTCCTACGTCCGTGACCGCTGCACTAACTTTGACAAATATGGGAGCCCAACTTGGTGAGGTAGTCGGTGCTACCAGGATCTCACCTTCTTGTAGTAATCCCAGTTCAGACGGACCGCGTACCACCCTGGCAATTCCTTCAACTATACCCGGTGAACCAGGATGACCTTGCAATTGGCTCATATCTTCCGCCTTAGTCGAACCGGCATCTAACCAGTCTGAAAGTCGGTTGGTTGTAATCCCCCACAGAGTGATGGTGAACGGTTCGGTTACCACTTCGGGCGGCACTCCAAGCGCCGGCGGAGGGGTATATCCACGAAATTTATCTATTACACCTTTGCGCCAGTTTATTTCCTGCGGCCAGTAGGAAGCCCCGCAAGCTTTTACCCCTGTTGCCCAGGCGCATACTAAATCATAAATTGCCTCACCAATTTCAAAGCGATTCAAGTACCAGATGTCCTCTATGTCGTTAATCAATCCTTTTTTGACAAAAACCGCGGCCAATTCTCGAATTTTTCCATAAATCAAGCTATGGGACCAGTGTTCAACATAAAATCCGTGCTCTTCAGTATAGGGAAATACCTTCTGAGAAATAGCCAACAACTGGTCAAAAGCATCTTTATCTTCTTGAGTTTGCAAAAGCGAATAGTACTCGGCAACGATCCTGTCTCTTTCCTCAATTAATTTTTCAGTAGGTCGATCCAGACTTTCTCCTTTTTCCGCCTTTTGAATGTAGCTTTTAATAGACATGAATGGAATTTCAGGGCGGTCAAGCCAACAGTAATGATCATGATACCACCCTGTTCCGGAAGACATGTAGAACCAGGGGTATTTGGCCTGCTCATACTGTTCAAGCCAATTTTTTCCTTCCTCGCTTTTTTCGAGAGCAGTGATAATTTCATCCGGGGTTGATTCATTTTTAAAATAGCCGGTTACGCCCAGGGTGATGGCTAACTTTGCCAGTTTTCTTAATTGCATGTCAGGTTGAAAGAGAATAACGTCAATCCCGGCAACCATCCTGGTAATCGTACCGTCATCTATTCCCGAAAAAGCCTTCCGGCAAAAGTCAGCAAAAGTAACGAAAGCAGCGTAACAGAGGTTTAAAAATTCAAAGTGGTACTGCCAAACCAGCAGCGCGGTGTCAATCAGATGATTATATTTTTTTACGAGCTCATAACCGCTGCTGCGGCCAATTCCTTCATTTACAATGGATATATCCTCCATATCCGGCAAGTCGGTAAACTTAATACTATCAATCTCCTTGATCAATCCCTCCATTTTGCCTTTCCAGAGACTATATAAATCATTCCAGTTTTCGTAATAATAGCCGGCTCTTTGCAAGAAATGCTGAAGCCTTTCCTCAACCTGCTTAGGATCGGTCACCGGCACAGGCGATATGTAGATATAGCCGTTTACAATGCGGTGATCTACACCAAACGCCGCCGGGACCATGAAAATGCGGGTGTTGAATTGAGATAATCCTAGATACCAACCTTCATCCCATATCAAATCAAATGGATACATGGGTTCCGGGTAATGAAGCCCGTCATAATACCATAGTGTGCTGTTTTCGTAAGCTTCTCTATCCTTATCAATACCAAACCGGTAGTAATAAGGATACATTCTTTCCCAGCCTTCTGTGCCGGGTATAACGGGAACCTCGCTCGGTTTTTTGAACCTGGGAGTTTCGGACATGGTTAACCACCCCTTATCTTTTTTAAACCCTTTATAGACTTGATAGACTTGCTATCTTAGCATGTTTTCATGCTCAAACCACCACCTTTATACATAATCGCCGTAAAGAAGAATGGTATATCTTGACACGAGCGCTCCCTGATTGTAAAATAGGCATAGCAAAGCTGGAGGCGCGGGCCTTATATAGGCTTTGCGCTATACAGACGTAGAGCCGCACCGATTTGAACCTCTGCCAAAGGGAATCGGTTTGCGGTTATTTTTTTTGAAGTCACTTACTTGATGTTGCACAAATATATAATCTATACAAATTTATATCTATGATATAGATAATGGCTTTAACCTGGATTAACACCGAATTAGTTCGCTTAAATTCCTTCAATCATTTTAAGGGCCAAATGCACCATAAGAATGGTTTCTGAATTGGAAAAATCGATGTTGGCGATTTCCGAGATTCGCTTTAATCTATATTTCATCGTTGCAGAATTCAAAAAGCCATTTCGGGAAGCCCTCTGGACATTGCAGTTATTATTAAAGTATAAGGTTAAAGTTTCAACCAATTGGGAATTGTTCTTTTCATCATAATCAATAAGCGGACCGATTACTTTTCGGATAAAATTGCGAAAACGATCAACGTTTATATTGATTAAACTAAAGACCCCCAGTTTTTCATAGGCCAAACAGCGGTTTTTACGATTCAATGCTTTGACTATATCGATAGTGGCGCGGGCTTCATGATAGGAGGTGGCAAAATCACTCAACCGACTGCAAGGCGACCCGATACCCACCCACCACTTATATTCTTCCGGCAAATGTGTTTTTAGGTCGGTTTCTATTCTTTGCAAAACAGTTGATAGATTATTAATATCGGTATCTTTTGTTTCAACCGTAACTGGTAACAATCCGATTGTATTATTACAATTACCGCTTAAAAAGAAGCCGGGACAAATGCTCTCAAAAACATAACGTACTGTTTCAAAGAAATTTTCCGCCATATGCACTTGCTTGTATTGCCTTTTTACATTATCTACAACCTCCTCAAGCTCAATGTCAATGGACATTAAACGATAGGTTTTACTTAAATCAAGCCCTAATTGCTTAGCCCGCCATAAAACAATATCCTCGTTTTCATACTTACCCGTCAAAAGTGAATCAAAAAAATTTTCCCGGATCCTCAGCTCGGATTCAAATGACGCTTTTTGTTTCAGCATTTCCAGCGCTATTACCGTTGCCGCATGCTCCAGGGCAATACAGTCAAGTTTACTCAGGGACTTTTCTTCATCCAAGGCGGTCACAAATCCAAGGTGATTGTTGCCTGCAATAATGGGAACCACTACCATGCTCTTAGTGCCATTACTGACGGGAAACCCAAGCCGGGAATAATGATTGCCGGAATCCATAGCTAGAAGATCCTTGCTGACCGCTGGATCGGTAACTACCTTTCGCCAGATCGATTCAATGTCCACTTCGCTTTCCCGCAAATGTTTAGAACAAGACATAACCTGAAAAAAACGATCGGCCACCAGTACCGTTCTGTCAATAATGCAGGCGAGGTTTTCTACAATTCCTGAAAGCCCTTGTCCCTCCAGAACCAGGGTGGTAAGCTGATTGTGAATGGCTGCGGATTTTTGCATAGCTCCTTTTTCCTGATTCAGCAGCTTATTCACTTTATTCAGTTCCGCAAGCTTTTCCTTTAAAATTTCATTTGTTCGTTCCAGCACATAATTGCTCATCCCCCGCCAAAGGGTTACCCGTCTCTGCGCCTCTTCCACCAGGCATTGCTTTAAATCATCAATATTGCGCATAGCTGCGCCATTCCAAGCTTCGATATTGCGTAATTCGAATTGACAATATGGATCTCCCATACCCTGGCACATAGTCTCGACGCAGATAACCTGCCGGCCAAAGAAACAGGTGCCAAAACCACTGGCATAGCCGCTCAATGTCCAGCAAACCGGTTCCTTGTCCGGGCCGAAAAGGCGCAAGTGGTGCTCAGCCTCATAAGAGTTGCGCCATATGCCCCGCATTAAGAAATTACCTTTTTGCCGGTCATATTCAAGGATTTTAGCGGAAGCATGCACAAGTCCTTCTAATGTGTGCATCAACGGCCCGGCTAGCATCCAATTGGCATCGTTCTCAAACTCAGGGAAATTTTGAAAGGAGGTAGCATCATTAAAACCACAACGGTAGCCGAAACGAGCCAGGATACCACGAACAATATCTTCCCCCAGGGAATCGATCATTTCTTTACGCAATTCATAAAAATAACTAGACAGGAAAACCAACATCCTATGACCGCGGAAATTAATTATGCCATCTTCCTTATTTATGTCGAGAAGTTCCGTTAGTTTGAATTTCTGTTTCACGGAAGCCCCTCCTGATGTAGACATATTATTTAAAATATTCGGACTATTTGAACCGGTTGAATATTTGTTTCAAGAAGATGTTATCACAGCAAGTAAAACAAGTCTATCCCTATAATGGGAAAAATTGACCTTTTTGTTTTTACTACTTTGGATATACCGCCCCCGAAATTACCTCTACTGTATATAATGTCCTTCTTTCTAATTCTCAGATCCCCCTCTTTTGAAATAGCTAAGGCCGTTTCATTCTTTCACCATTAATTGACATTTGCTTATAACGGTTGTATAGTTGATTAAAACAAAACGGAATGGAGGAAAATATTGCTTTATTCATTTGACGGAAAACAACCCGAGGTTGGCAAAGATACTTATGTCAGCGAACATGCTCTGGTTATTGGAGATGTAAAAATTGGAGACAACTGTTATATCGGTCATGGTGCTATCTTACGCGGGGATTACGGGACTATTGAAATAGGCTTAGGAACTGCTATCGAAGAAGGTGTAGTAGTCCATGCCCCACCAAATGACATATGTAAAATTGGTAAAAAGGTAACCATTGGACACGGAGCCGTAGTTCACGCTGCGCAAGTTGGAGATTTTGTTGTACTTGGTATGGGCACCATTACCAGTTTGTATTCAGTAATTGGCGAAGCATCTATAGTGGCAGAAGGCGCGGTTGTAAAAATGGGCCAGATAATTCCTGATAAAGTCGTAGTTGCAGGAAATCCAGCCAGTGAGGTACGCAAAGTAAGTGAAAAAGATACTGAAAGATGGGCGTATGGGAAACAGCTTTATATAGATCTAGCTAAAAAATACCTTAATATAGGGATGCACATAATTCCCGCGGAAAAATAAGTTTCTTTAAAGGATAGCACTTTTGCTGATAACCCACATGGATGTTATCAACGGATTTCTTTTAGTAAAAGCTTCTATACCCTGCTTTCCACAAATTCCATAAAGCTTATCTGTTCGCTCCCGAATAGAAAAGGCCCCTGCCTTGGATGAACCTTAGGCCGGGGCAGGTTTCTTCTTTCAAATCCATTGTTGGTTCAAGGTTCCTTTTATTATATTGACCAAGCAAGTACCGTAAAGGTCAGTTATCCATACGATATACTAGACCTTCCGCAATTGCGATTAGTGTGTCTCGATCGTCCTTTACTTCCATTCGATAAAGACCCGTCTTCCTGGTTAAATTATCCTCAGTTGCCGTAGCAGTAAGAATTGCCCCTTCTTTTGTGGTTTTTAAAAAATGGATGTTTACATCTAATGCTAATGCAAGCGGACCATGAGAATTACTGGCTGCAGCAAGCACAACGTCCGCTAAGCTAAAAATTGTGCCACCATGAGTAACGCCTGCTCCATTGAGTAATTGTTTAGTAATTTTTACGGTAGCTTTGGCATAGCCGGACTTTACTTCAAGCAGCTTAATTCCCAGGTGTCCTGCTAACGCATCTTTCTTCATGTATAATCACCTTTTTCTTTTCTAACTTATTGAATTCCATCTCCGCGCCATCAATACAACAAAAATTTGCCCTTAAGGATTTCTTATGGGATTACCCAAGCATGTATGTTAATAAAATACGTAATTAACTTTTAATTTCCTCTTTTCAAACTATTAGATACCAATAAAATAGATATATTTTATCAAAAGGCAAAGGAAAATAGAACTATTCAGAGAATATGCCTATTATCATTTATGCCAACATTTTGTAGATGTTGGTTTTAAGGATAAATAAATATTATTTTTGGAGGTAGCAAAAATGCAGGTTACCAAACATGTACATGCCCTGAGAATTCCCTTTCAAATAACTGTTAGCCCTGAATTAAAAATTGACAGGTTCGTGTATGCATATCTAATCTATGGTCCTAAAATTTGTCTCATTGATACCGGGGTAAAATCCGCAGAAACAATAATATTTGATTATTTGCGAAAAACGGGCCGCCAACCTGAAGAAATAGATATGATTGTACTAACTCACTCCCACCCTGATCATATTGGATCGGTACATTCCTTAAAAAAAGCTACCGGTTGTGTCATTGCGGCACACTCCGGAGAAAAAGATTGGATTGAAGATGTAGATTTGCAATGCAGGGAGCGACCCGTTCCTGGCTTCCACTCTCTCGTAGGAGGTTCTGTTGAAATTGACCGTCTGGTGGAAGAAGGGGATATTCTAAATCTAGGGGATGGATTAAGCCTGGAGGTAATCCACACACCGGGCCACTCTAGAGGATCTATATCCCTGTATTTTCCCGCGGATAGGGTGTTATTTTCCGGCGATGCAGTGCCGCTGCCGGGAGATATACCTATTTATGATGATTATACATCATCCGTCAGCTCAATTAATAAGTTAAAGGATCTTGAAGGTGTTCATACTATGTTATCAGCCTGGGATATTCCGCGAGAGAGCGATGATTTGTATCAACTGATGGCAGAAAGTATAAGTTACCTTAATCGTATTCATAAGTTTGTTGCCCAAAATGCTGTTAATACCTCGCCGGATTTAATGGATTTGTGCAAACAGGTTGTATCTAACTTAGAATTGCCCACAGCAGCCGCAACGCCATTGCTGGCCAGGTCACTTCGGGCCAACTTAAAGGCACTTGGACGTTAGGAATTTAAATACGTAAATTTTCAAGTAACGTCTTCCTGGAAATTTAAAAAAAAGCAGCTTCCATAATGGATTAGCTGCTTCTATCGTTTTTACAAAACTGAGGTTATTTTAAACCGGTTACACTTTAAGTTAGCGTTCATCCATAAAGGTGTAAGGTCGCCTTTTTGCCACGCATTTGTATGCGGGTCTAATAATCTTACCTGCGTTTACAATTTCTTCTATCCGGTGGGCGCTCCATCCTGATATTCTGGATATTGCAAAAAGCGGGGTGTACATTTCAGGTGGAATATCCAGCATTCGGTACACAAAGCCTGAGTAAAAATCGACATTGGCACTGACACCTTTGTCCCTTTTATGAACTTTGCTAATTACCTTGGGCGCCAGTGTCTCAACCTTGGAATAAAACTCATATTCATCCTGCAATCCCTTTTCTATGGCCAACCTGGCTATGTGATCTTTAAATATAACGGATCTTGGGTCTGATATAGTGTATACCGCATGGCCCATGCCATAAATCAGGCCGGAGCGGTCAAAAGCCTCTTTGTTAAGAATTTTTTCCAGGTAGTTTTCAATTTCTTCATCGTCTTTCCAACTTTTTAGATTTTGTTTCATATCCTCCAGCATTTGAATAACCTTAATGTTAGCGCCGCCATGCCTTGGCCCCTTTAATGATCCCAGGGCAGCTGCCATTGCGGAATACGTGTCAGTCCCTGATGAAGTCACAACGCGGGTTACAAAGGTGGAATTGTTACCCCCACCATGCTCGGCATGAAGCACCAGGGCCAGGTCAAGAAGTCTTGCTTCCAGTTTTGTGAAGGTGCTGTCCGGTCTCAACATATGTAGAATATTTTCAGCGGTGCCATAATCAGCCCTGGGGCTGTGAATAAACAAGCTTTGGTCTGCGTAATACTTATTGAAGGCCTGGTAGCCATAAACGGCCATAGTTGGGAAAGAAGCAATAAGCATGACGCATTGCTTTAACACATTTTTGATAGATGTGTCGTCAGCCCTATCATCAAAGGTATAAAGTCCTAATACGCTTCTTGCCAGTTTATTCATTATATTGTTGCTGGGCACATTCAATATCATGTCCCGGACAAAATGCTCGGGCAGTTTTCGATAGTTACCCAGGAGCTGCTGAAAGTCCGCAAGTTCTTCTTTATTAGGTAGAGCACCAAAGAGCAAAAGATAACAAGTTTCTTCAAAACCATAGCGATCATCCTTAAGAAAACCGTCCACTAGATCAGTGATGCTGATTCCCCTGTACATCAGCATTCCTGGAACAGGAATTATGTCACCTTCATCAACAATATATGAATGCACTTCACCGACTTCTGTTAGCCCAACAAGAACACCCCGGCCATCTGCATCCCGTAATCCTCGTTTTACCTGGTATTTATCGAATAAAGCCGTGTTTTTTAATAAATTACACTGCTCAGCTAGGTTCGTCAATTTATCAATTAGTATTCCTTCAAAGTCATCATGTTGTAAAATATCCATACTACACCTCTTCCTTTAAGTTTAATAAGCCAAGTCGGTACAATGGTTTAATTATACCTTGTTATACCAACCAATTTTTACCCAATAATATACAATAAATTATATATTTTCCCTTTTTAGATATTATATTGCAATGAATTACAAAAAAAAGAATATGCCGGCCAACGTCTTAGTTGTTGGCTGCATAAAGTTTCGAAATACGGGCATAACTTAGGATCAAATTTGGTTTATCTAGGGAGATTTAAGTGTTACTTACGGAATCAAGCCTGCTCTAAATAATACTTGAAACCCGTGAGGCCTTGATATAAAAGGTTTCACGGGTTTCAGAAAATAAATTACTTGGTCGGAGCGACACGACTTGAACGTGCGGCCTCTACCACCCCAAGGTAGCGCTCTAGCCAAACTGAGCTACGCCCCGCCGACATCTTTGTTCGGTTGCAATAGCTATTATATATTCAGCCCTCCTAAAAGTCAAGGATATTTTAATTGCCTAATCGTGACTATTCAACAATTTTTTTATTGTACAGGCACACTTAAAGTTAATCAATCATAAAATATATAACCTATTGCATAAAAGGGGGAATGTGTGTTGCCCGGATTCTGGACCCTAGCGGTTGCGTCGGTAATCCAAGGGATCATGCTGCTTATCTCATATGTGGCGCAGAATAGTTTTCCCAAACCGCTAACGGAGGAGGAAGAACAGCTTTACCTGGAGAAATTGGCGCAGGGGGATGACAAGGCTAAAGAAGTTTTAATTGAGCGCAATCTCAGACTGGTAGCCCATATTATAAAAAAATTTGAAAACAGTGGTGACGACTTCGATGATTTGATTTCAATTGGTACCATTGGCTTAATTAAAGCAGTTAACACATTTAATGTGGAAAAATCCGCACGTTTGGCCACCTATGCTTCCAGGTGTATTGAAAACGAGATATTAATGTATATGCGCTCCAAGAAGAAAAAGCGTTCCGAAATGTCACTGTATGAGCCCATCGGCACAGATAAGGAAGGCAATGAAATACATTTCCTAGATGTACTTAGCACAGATGCCGAAGCGGTAGCTGAGATGGTTTCCCGCACTCTGGACAAAGAACAGTTATGGAAAAAGCTAAAAAAACTTCCCCCCCAGGAGAGAAATGTGTTGGTATTGCGTTTCGGTTTGCGTGGTAAAGGTCGTAAAACGCAAAAGGAAATCGCAAAAAAATTGGGAATCTCCCGTTCCTATGTAAGTAGAATAGAAAAGAGGGCCATTGATCGCTTATCGGAGCAATTTATGGCCGAAGCTTAATTTATAATTGGCGTCTAAATAATTTAACAAGGTTTACTGATAAAAAGGTCAGCCATTCCTGTATGCTAAGGAAATGCTGACTTTTTTGCAGTTTATAGTAACCAAAAAACGTTTCCTACATTAATGACAGCGCCTCCCCAACTGTTTAAATATTCGGAAGTCAGAATGCCTGAAAGTGTTGAAAATAAAGGGAATAACGGGCTTGAATTAGTAGCAAATTAGTAGTAAACTGTTGCCAATATCTTAAAAAAGATGGGTGATCACCGTGGAACAGTATAATAATTATATTCAATCTTTTACAAAAAGGTACTTAAACAAAAAGGAAATTATGTACCGACTCCCATCTGAATTAAAAATTTATGATTTTTGGCCAATGATATTGGAATATAGAAAAAAGCATGGAAAAGAGATAACGCTAAAAGATCAGCAGGGAAATAATTTTTGGTATTGTTCTTTGCCATATATGGATAAAATGGCAATGATAGATAACTCTGCAAAATTTCATGTAGTAGAAAGAATAAAAACTATTTTTAAGAAGTCTCCTAAGATAGCAAAGGATTATTTGGTAGATGCATTAATTGACGAAGCTTTTAATTCTAGTGTTATTGAAGGTGCATTTTCCACCAAAAAAAGGACTGTTGAGCTTGTTAGTAAAAAAATTAAACCTGTTAATAATAGTGAGCAAATGATATTAAATAATTATAAGGCTCTTGAATATGTTCTTGAAAACCTTCATAGAACCATTGATGAGAATATAATACTTGAAATATACAGAATAATAACTTATAACACTTTAAAAGAAGATGATGTGGTTAAAAAGTATAGAAATGATAGTGTTGTAATTTGGGATAGTGGTACTCAAAAAGTTATATATGAAGGCCCCAATTATATTGAGGTTCCCAAAATGATGAGGGATTTAGTTGAATTTATTAATACTGATCAGGATATGCATCCTATTGAAAAGGCAAGTATTATTCACTTCTATTTTGTTTATGTTCACCCTTTTTTTGATGGTAACGGTAGAACGTCTCGCGCACTCCAATACATGTATTTATTACAACAAGGATATGACTTCTTTAAGTTCTTTTCCATATCAACTATTATTAGGGACCAAAAGATGAAATATTATAAATCAATCCAGAATGTGGAAGAATATAATAGCGATTTAACGTATTTTATCAATTTCAATACAAGTATGATAATAAACTCAATAGTTGCTGTTATTGATAGGTTGGGCAAAGAATTAGGTAAACATTTTATAATAAGTGAGTTGGAAAATAATGGTGTATTTTTGTCTGAACGAGTAAAAAAATGTTTGTTCTTTTTTATTAGAACAGAGAAAGATTATATAAGCATTGATGATTACAAAAAGAAGCACAAAGTATCGTATGAAACAGCTAGGCAAGATTTAAATAAGCTTGAATCAGCCGGTATTTTTAAAAAGGTTAAGATTGGCAAGAAATATATATTTAAATTTATAGGTTTAAAGGGGTTAGGTCTAGGGGAATTTTCTTCAGCAAAGGACTAAATGGTTAGAATGTTTTTTATTAAAGGAGAAGCTCCCAAAAGCGAGCTTCTTCTTCGGTTCTAAACTTGGGTATTTTCTTGACCACCTTATTACTCCCCCCTTTCACGTAAGTAATAACGTCTTTAAGTATAATCATTGTAAAAAATTGTTGTTTTATTTTACACTTCCCCCGCATAGCAATAAAGGCAGCCGGACTGGCAACGCATGTTGTACCATCCAATATCAATGCTTTTGGTGCAGCCGCATAGTTCACGCTGGCCGGAAGCCTTTTCCCGGTTGCACAGTTCCTTCCAAGGGTGCAGCTCTTGCAACAGCGCTCCGTCAATGCATTTGGACTTAGCAAACCCTGGCACCGCACAGGTATATAACACCCCACCCCGCTTTTGGGTCACCTGCACCAGGCGTTTTATTACCTTTATCCTTTGCTCTTGACTGAGTGTAATAATTTCGTAGCCATGTCCGGCCAACCTACGTTTTACTCGAGGATATTCTTCCATAAACGAAGTAGTAAAAGAGCGAATTCCTATTTTCGCTGCTTGCTCGATTATTTGTTCTGCAATAGGTATATTGCTTATTAACTTACCGTTTTTTTTGATCGCGACCAGCGGATCAACCCGTAGCCGGATCCTTTCCGGTGAACCCAAAAATGCCACTAACTCCGGTAGTTTCTCAGTTGCATCCCTCCAACCGGGTACGTTCGGCTCCAGTGGGGATCCGCCAAGCCCCGTGATGGTCACATGGGCAAAAACATGATCATATTTTTTCAGCACTTTTGCATAGGGTTCGTTATAAATACAGCCTGGAAACTTGGTTATACAAACAACCGTGTGCACCTTCTCCGGGGGGTATTTCTCCGATAACACCAGTGTCATTTTCTCTGCAAACCAGCGCATATCAGTACGTCTCGACATGGTTATAACTTTTTTCATGGCACATTCATTATACCGTGAACATATTAGTTGTGGTCAATTTTCATCCCTTTATCATCAGGAGTGATAATCCATGAATGAATGCAATAAAATATGGATGAGAAGGCAACCGGTTTTCGCTATCTAATTAGGGCTTGCTGAACCGAACTTATTTTAATTAAAACAGTATAATAACGGTTCTTGAAAACCCAGATTATACCGAAA